>Ga0302186_10001865_pt1 | contig 16808 bp, 14 predicted proteins | sample II_Bog_E1_2_FD_198782 | JGI IMG/M metagenome (GOLD analysis project Ga0302186, IMG submission 198782) | Peat permafrost microbial communities from Stordalen Mire near Abisko, Sweden - II_Bog_E1_1 | ecosystem: Environmental > Terrestrial > Soil > Wetlands > Peat | place: Sweden: Abisko... | reverse complement strand
ACACAACCAAAAATATTCAGAAGAAATCCAATATAAAATTCTTTAAAAAATTTTAATTATATTTTGTTGTTTTATTTTCCAATTAATTAACATTCAACAACAATTGTTTTATTTTTTGGCACCATCTTTTAGAAATCTCCATTTTGGATAAAAATATTTTATCTCTTTCTTATAATATCTGACATTACCCTTCATGATGTTCACAAATATTGGGTATTTAATCACGTCCTTTGTCGGTCTATTATAACCAATTGATCGAACACATGAAATGTAAAAATGAATCGCATTTATTAATAAAGCATCAATGTTCTCCAATATCAACCCAAAGAAAGAATTTAGAGATTTTTGGAAACTAATTTTACTTTCAATTACAACTTTTCCATTTTCTTCAATATTCATATAAACGCCTGGATAATTAGCTCCAACAGTTTGTATCAAATGCAACAATTCATCCCCATGATCAATTGTCATTCCCAAATCTGTCAAACGAATTTTCAAATGCACAGAAATCGGGTTCTTGTATACTTCGATTATCATTGGAAATTCTTTTGTGTCCAACGATGAATCTTTTCGTAAGCTTGACTCATATTTAAGATATACCTTAGGCAATTGAAATGTGTAGACGTTCTTATCATTAAAAATCCCTTGGTCGACTTGCTTCATCTCAATTGAATTGAACATGGGGAAGAGGGTATTTTCCAGGAATTCAATGACCCATGATTCCATATTAATTGATGTCTAAAAAAAATGGAGATATTTTAAAAAAGTTTAAAGCAAACCAGGCCAGCGTATGCTTGTAGATTTAAATTTTTTTCCAGAGCCATTTGAATAGTAGAATTCTTGAAAAGCTCTAAATCGTCAAACTTAACCTAAATCCAAAACGACTTAAATTTGAATGATCTGAAAAGTTTAATAGAAAACCTGCATGTCATTTAAAAACAAATAAAAAAGCTTCAAAGGAGTCAATTCATCGTGTAAGTTTTTGGGATTGATGTTTTTTATTATATTTGGTTTAAAAAGCAATAAATCTTTCATAAAATCCTTTTCACTGATACATTTCAACAGACAAAGGTACGTCATATTATTTTTAGCGAAAAATTCTGGGACTTTTTCCTTGTTAACTTCTGGGAGAAGGGATTTGAGATTTTTGTAGTTTTTTACTATTTCTTCGAAACAACTTCCTTCGGGTAAATCAATGTTTGCTTCTTTTGCAATAACAGCGCACATTCGGTTGATTTGGACGAGAAGATAATATTCCAATAAAAATTCTTGGTCCACTTTCCATTTGATCCCTTTTTCTTTTAATTCAAAAGTCTCCTCCATGAAAAGACAATTCATAATCATTTCTTCCCAATTTTTTTTTATTTTTGAAGAGTGAATCAAATCAATTAAGAGTTCTTTTATTTCAATGGGAACTTTTTCCTTAAAAAAATCGGTTGATGCTATAACGTCTGGATTTTGATTCTCCATTTGTTTAAACTCCTCTGTCATTTGGTTAAAACTTGGAAATTGACCTGTTGGTCCGAAAATCATTTGGTTATCGTTAATAGCATCTTTAGGAATAACGCAGCAAAAAACCTCAGGATCTTCAAGTAATTCCACTACTACAAGATTCATTTTGTCCACCATTAGATAATATAATTCTTCAAACTCCGGGCAATCATTATCAGGCAAAATAGGGTAAATCTGGATATTATGACGATAGTTCTTTGGATTATTCTTTTTTTTCGTCACGTTGTAATTCAAAATCATGACTAATTGCTTCAAAATCCGAAGGAATATGGAATAATCTGGGCTGTTTTTTTTGTGGGGTTGAGGTTCTGTTTTTTTCATCGCAGTCAAATAAGGGAAAAGGGGATAGATTCGAAAATGATCGGTTCTTTTCATCGGTTTGCAATAGATGTAATCCCCATGGTCCTCATGGTCATTGTTGATAAAATCTTTCTTGTATGACTTGTCAAAATATTTCATTACAGGCTTATTGAATTCGTAAATTCGTTCGTAATTTTTTCTGAATTCTTTAAAACTCGATTTGCATGATTCTCGATTGCTCGTTTTGGTTTGAGTATCTTGCCAAAAGTCTTTATCGCCTTTAAAATATTGTTCGGTTATAGTTTTATATTCCATTTTTTTTGATATTGCAAAAAATTCTGGTTAGTAATTTGAAAAATTTTGTTTTAAACAAAAAAGTCTTTGTAAACATTTTATTTATTTGTTTAATAAAATTCTTGAAAAAAACAAAAATGACTTCTACTCTTTAAGTTTTTATTAATTTCGTAATTTCAATTGTTAAATTTATATTAGATTCGATTTTTTGCCTTCTTCAAGCTCTCGAATTTCCTTTAATTCCTCTTTTTTTTTTGACATTTCCTGTGAAGACATCTCATATAAATCTTCTTCAATCACCTTCAAATTGCCTTCATAAAGTGTGGTTTGTGCCAATTTCTGACTTTCGACCAATTGGCTTTTATAAAGATCCATGATTTCATTTAATTTCTCTTTCGTTTTCGGTAAAGTCAATCTTCCAAGTTTCTCCATATCATCTTCATTATCTTCTTCGAAATCGTCTTTATATTCTTCTTCTTCCAGGCTAGAATCATCATCTTCTCTAGTTTCAATGCCTTCAAATATCTTATCTTCAGGCTTTTCATTTTCTTCAATCTTTATAATATTATTATTATTATTAAATGATTCTAAAGGTGGTTCTAAGGGTGGTTCTAAGGATTCTAAGGGTTCTAATTGTTCTAAATGTTCTAAGGGTTCTAAGGTTTCTAAAGCTTTATCATTAAAAGGATCTAAGGGTTCTAATGATTCTTTAGTATCAGTCTTTTCAGTGATTTCCTCTATTTCCTTGATCTTCAATTTCCCTTGATCCTTCGTATAGAACGCAGAATCCTAAATAAAAACGATAAAGTCTGTTTCTTTAGAGGATAAGACTTGAGTCAAGGAGATATTAAAACTTAATTCCGTGTTCATTAGAATCGAATTGATAGTTGGATCTTCTTCTGATTCCTTCTCTTGCGAGGCTATTATCCGCTTGTTATTTTCAAGGCTTTGGTTGTTTTTAATTGAAACTCCAGCGATTATTAAAGCCTTTTTTTCCAATGGTTTCTTTCGTTCAACAGGTCTTTTATTTAAGGAGGACAATGGCTTTGAAACGATTTTCCCTTTGTTTTGAATGGGCTTTTTCTGGGTCTGTCCGGATTTGTTCTGTGAAAGAGAGACTCCTTTGACAGGACTTATTGGACTCTTTGCGATTTTCAATTGATTGAAGAATTCAGAGGGTTTATTGAAGTTCTTTCCTCCTGATTTATCAGGCTTTTTCTGGTTTTTTTCACTATTTATTATCTTTTTATGTATGATTATCTCAGGACTTTTCTTCTTGAGTTGATTATGTAGAGAATATTGTTTGATAGGGACTTTTTTTTGAACCAGTCCTTTGCCTCCTCCAATAATAAATTCCTGCATAACTTTGATGAACATCGGTTTTGCTAGAATCTCCTTACAATTAGGTCTTTTCTTCTCATCTTTGCTCAATAAACTCCTGACAAGTCCTTTGATTTCCTTAGAATATTGCTTCGGAAGTGGCTCAATATCATCCTTTCCTATTTTGACTATGAGTTCCAAGAGATTATTAGATTGAAAAGGCACTTTTAAAGCCAATAACTCATATAGCACACAACCCAAAGCCCACATATCCGCCTTATAAGTATAAGGCTTATTATCACAAAGTTCAGGACTTAAATAATTGGGAGTTCCGACTAAAGTATTGCTTATTTGATGAGTTGTGGATAAGACCTTAGCTATTCCGAAATCGCCTATTTTGATGCTTCCACAGGAAGTGAGGAAAATATTGGAGCTTTTAAGATCACGATGTAAAACTTGGCTTCTATGAATGAATTCCACAGCCATAATTGCCTGTAAAAACCAATTAAGCACGGTTTTCTCAGGGAAATGTTGCTTTTGAGATTTCTGTTGTTGGATATGATAGAAAAGATCTCCTTCCTCACAATATTCCATTATTATTATCAGGAAACCGTCCTCCAGGAAACTTTCATGATAAGTAACGATATTCGGATGTTTGAGGGTTTTTAATAAGGAAAGCTATTGATTTCATTGGGTTTTAGAGGGAAAAATGGTTAGAAAACCTCCTGAAGAGAAGAATCCTGTTCTTTGGGCAGAAGATTGGAAATCAGGATCTTTTTGGCTATACAAAAAATGTGGGTTTCTAGGCTTTCCACTAAAAGAACATGAGCTTTTTTAAGAGGAAAATTTTAAGCGGGTTTTTCAATGAAAATGAAGAGAAAATACTTAATTTGCCTTGACCTATGACCTCGCATTCCTTATAAGCGGATTTATAGGTCCTCATTGATTTTGTTTTTGAATTTATAGATAAGAATTTCCGAAAAAATTGAATTATATAGAGAAAAACAACAATTATTTCAAGGAATTATGAAGAAGATCCATGTTTTCCTTGTCTTTTTCGAATAATCTATTAAAAAGTTTCTTTGTAACTCTTTGGAAATCAATAAATTGAGAGGTTTTAATGATCTCGAGTTTCTTTCCAGCAAAGATAAAAAGCATTAAATTGCCTAAAAAACATAGGAAAATAGCGAAAAAAGCTTCATTTTCTTCGATTTTCCTCAGATCAAGGTTTTGGAACCTGGGTTTGAATAGAAGATTGATTAAAATGAGTCCAAATAACATGATTCCTGTTAAATTGATCATAAGTAAATAAAGCCATAATAAATGAAGGTGTGTTTTCATTAAGACTTCTAAACAAAAGAATTTGTCCTCATAATTTAATATTTCAAAATCTCGAAAAATATCATAAAAAATGGAATGTGTTTTCAATCATTATGTCCCATCTTCTACCAAATCCCTCATCATAATCAAGCCAATCGGTCAAACCTTCATAAATGGGTTATCTTCATCTTATGATGAAACCTTCCCCCGGGAATTACAACCATATATCGATGAAAATCAATATAAAAAATGCATCATGGATTTGAATGAAACCTTGATTAATTATTGGCCTTGTTTTTGTGCCAGAGCTCTTGGATATTTTTGTTGTATGTGCACTATGGGCTTAAGCTTTCTAATGCCTAATATTTGCATAAGTGATGCTGAGGAAAGTTTCACTAGACAATTGGAACAATATAATCATACTTTATTCAAATCGAAAGGCTTGGAAGTGAAATTAGTGAAGAAATGCTCCACTTCTTGGTTAGAAGTTAATATTTTGGACTTGAAATCTAAGGAAAATCCTTCGAATTATGGGTTGATTGAAACTGGGCCGGAATGATTTTCGAAAGAGATAAGAGATAAATTTAATATTGGTTTAATGGGTTTGGGCTGTTTATTAACAAAATTAACAGAAATTTAGATTATTGAGCGATCAATTTTGTTATTGTAAGAATTAATGTGATGAGAGATATTCCAACGCTTTTCAATAAAGTGAAATTCATAGGAATTATGAGTAAAAACTTGATTTGATTGATGGTTTCATCTAAATTGATTTCCTTGAGAATGAGGATTATCATTTTTTCGCAGCCTTTTATCTTTTTCTTCATTTCATTTTCATTGAAATCGTCTTTTTTTGGGCTTAAAACATAACATAAAATCTTAAAGAAAAGCTCTTTTTTCGTTAAATTGTTATTTCTATCCAAAAATTCGATTTTTCTTATATTATATTTCAAGAACTTGAAATCTTCTAAAAGTTGAAGAAGTTGTTGTTCAAATTTGCTAAAATATGAATTGGCATAGGCTCCCTGGAATAATTTCCATAGGATTATCGAATCTAGGCTCAAAGAATGTAAGAACACACTCACAATAAATGACATATTCATATCAAATAAGACGTTTTTCCCTGAAAAGATCTTTATCAATATGATTATCCAAAGAAACAAGACAAAAAAAGTTATCATTATTATGAAGAAATCAATAACCAAGTTCTTTTTCTCACAATTTTTCTTCAAATTCCATTTACGAAGCCTATTCCAAAGAAAAAGATTATCTTCGTCTAGAAAATTCATCGTCGGAAACCTTTTCTTCTTCTTTTGTTTATTCAAAGACTTCGTGTTTTGATATTTGATCATCTCAAGTAAACATTGATTCGTATGGATTTTTTTTGAGAAAGTATAATCCATGAAAAGAAAGACAAAAAGCCCACTAAATAAGAAATTTATTATAACCGAATAATTATAAAGTGCGAAAAAACGATAAAAACTCATTTCTTCTCTTAATCCATATTCTATTAACACAAAACCTTCATTCGTCGCATTGACAATACATAAAAGTCCTATAAGAAACCTAGCCATGCCCTTTTTTTGTTGGGTCATCATTTCTGAGTTTTTTTCAAAGGTTTCCTCAAGAATTTCATCCACTTTATATATAGAAATTTTCCTTTCGAAATGCGGAATTTCTTCATTATCAGAAAAAACGCCGAGAAATTCCATATTTTGAATAAAATTCATGTTCAACTCGTTTTTGAAATGGCCCTGATGGTCGAATTTCTGGTTCAGAGGCCTGATTTTGGAGGTGAAATAAAAGAACAAATAGATGAATTCTGTTAAAAACACGAATTTCACGCCATTGTTCAAATAATCATCTAAAGAACGGTCATCATTTATTAGGATATTTGAAATAATGAGGAAAAAACAACTAAGGTTCAAACCCATGCATAAGAAAATTTGAAATATACTCAAAAATTTCTTCCGAGAATGGGAGAAATTCTCTGGATAATTAACCCTGATGAAATTTAAAAATAAACCCATTGTGTTAAAATTCGATGAACATACATAATATAATTCCATAATGGAACTAATAAAAGGAATTATCAAAACACCAAGGATTTCGAGAAACGTTCGGCCTGATTTGTTGATGTTTTTATATGTGAAGAGTTTATGAACTTTGTGATTTTTCTCATCGCTGGAAAAAAAAAAATTTTTGGAGTTTTCTAGATCTTTTTCCTCTTCAGATAAAACCACTTTTTGGAATCTCAGGTTAATTTCCCCCATTTCTTCATCTTTGATGATAGTTTTTGGTTGAGAGGATTTGGAAAAAGATGGTTTTTTGGTTTTGGTAGTCAGCAAATTTCGGATTTTTCAGAAAAAAATTAATTTTGTTGAGAAAATTAATGAAATCTCAAAAAAGAAATATATTGAAATTTCTTTGTTCTTAGCAGAAAAAGAACCTTGAGGAATTTTACATATTGTCAAAAATGAATTTTATAAGAAAAAAAAATAAATCAATTGTTTTATTTTTTTCCAAAATTTTTTCTTTAACCAAAAATGAATATTTACTTGAAAAACAAATAATAATATGATATAAATCCTATTTTTAGAATTGGTCCTTTTTTTTTTCTCATGAAAAAATCAAGTCATTTTTACATTAAAGACATCTCAAAAAAAAAATTCTTTTTTAATGTTTAAAATCAAGCTATTTTTATCTAAGCTTCCATATTAACTATCTTTAAATTCCTCAGTGGCATTAACCAAGCCATCAACAATTCCTGGTTCAAAGCAACTATGTCCTGCATCTGGCACTATCACCAATTTCGCCTTTTCTAGTTTTTTATGTAAATCATAGGCTGATTTCATTGGACAGACCAGATCATATCTCCCTTGGATTATCACAGTGGGAATATCCTTGATTTTCCAAGCATCTTCTAATAATTGATCCTTCGTGAAGAAACCTCCATTAACGAAATAATGAGTTTCGATGCTAGCGAAAGTCACTGCGAATTTCTCATTTTCTCCTTTGGCGACCAATTCTTGATCAATCAAGAGCTTAGAAGTCGCCATTTCCCATTTAGTCCATGCCTTAGCGAATTTCACTTTTTCCTCTTCATTTTTCCCTGTGATTCTCCTCCAATAATTGAATAAAATGTCTTCTCTTTCCACTTCTGGCAAAAGATTCTTTAATTCCTCATGATATTCCGGAAAGAGCCATGCGCTTCCGTTTTGATAGAAAAATTGGATTTCTTCTCTTCTCAATAGGAAAATTCCTCGCAAAATCAAATGTTCTACCTTATTAGGATGGGTTTCAGCATAGGCCAAAGAAAGAGTCGAGCCCCAACTACCACCGAAAACTGTATGCCATTTCTCGATTTTTAATTCCTTCCGTAATTTTTCTATGTCTTCGACTAGATCCCAAGTTGTGTTTTCCTCTAAACAGGCCAAAGGAGTAGATTTCCCAGCCCCTCTTTGGTCCATTTGGACTATTTTATATACTTTTGGATCGAAATAGCCTCGATATTTCTCAGTGGACCCACTACCTGGACCTCCATGTAACACAATCACTGGTTTTCCAGAGATATTGCCTGAGACTTCCCAATATAAATTATGAAGGGGGGACACCTTTAGGAAGCCTGTGAGCGAAGGTTCTAGAATTAAATGAAGCGTCTTTCGCATAGGGGCTGAAGTATCTTTAGTTTCGGGATATAAATTAAGAAAAAAGTGCTAGACGGAAACAAATAAATCTTAATCAGAAATTCAAAACCTTTCTTCTCAGTTAGTTTCTTCCGAGAACCCGCGGCTTGCTTCGATGATGCTTAAACCTTTCTTTGATTCTTCTTACAAATACCCAACTGTGCCTGAAATGGGGTATCATTTAATCTTGGACTTCTCAGGAGTCGAGACCATCGATTTGGACAATTACCCAGAAGTAGATGCTTTCCTCACAAAGGCAATCATTGATTCGAAAGCTACCATCGAAGGGAAGCAATTCAAGAAATTCGAGCCACAAGGGTTATCCATCCTCTATTTGCTTTCTGAATCCCATTTCAGCATCCATACCTGGCCAGAAACGAAATCATGTGCCATTGATTTCTATCATTGCGGAAGCAACGCCGAAGGCAGACTCCGAAAGGCCGAAGAAATCCTTTGTGATGGGCTCGGTTGGAAGGCCTGCAGCAGTTCGATTTTGATCCATCGAGGCGTCAAGAGCCAACATCTGTTGAATGTCTATGATCATAGTGCGACTTTGTTCAAGAATTTCAATTATATACATCGAGAGAAGTCAGAATATCAAGATATCAGAGTGTATGACACAGAAACGATGGGCAGAATCATGGTGTTAGATGGGATGATCCAAATCACGAATCAATTAGAAGACAATTATACTGTGGATTTGACTCGATCAGTGGTGAATCATAACGAAAGTTATGATCATGTGCTTTTGATAGGAGCAGGAGATATGATCATTCCTACTTATTTGTTGGAGAAATATCCGAACATCAAGAAGATCACAGTTTGTGAAATCGATGAAAGAGTGGTCGAAGTGGTCAAGAAATTCTTCACTATGAGTTCTTTGGTCAGAGAAAGCATTGAAAACGGCAGATTGGAAGTCGTCTATATGGATGGAGCTGAATATGTCAAGAAATCTGTGGAACGAGGCATCAAATTCAATGCTGTGATCATCGATAACACTGATGTTTATCTAGAAAATGCTGTTTCGAAGTCTTTGTTTACTGTGGAATTCTATCACAACATCTATAATTGTCTCGATATTGGCTCGGCCTTTTCACAACAGGTTTCAGATGAAAAATGCAAGAAGGAATTCGAAAAAATGGTTCTACAAGCCGGGTTCTCGGATATAAGCTATATCTATTCCAACACTCCAGAATATAGCACTCCATTGCCTCTCGGGGTCGCGAAGCGGTTTTGATGGACCGGAAGATGAAAAACAATCAGAAATTCTTGGGTTCGGAGGCAAACGAACCCTCGATAATTTCCTGATTGAGTTCTTTAAGGAAATTAAATTAGCTGCTTAAAAATTAAATCAAAAACTATTTAACAGATTTGAAAAAAAAAAATTCTTTTGATTTTTAAGGAAAAAACATTAATTTAAGGGAAAAAATGGACAATTTTTTTGAAGGGGATTCATTTATGCAAAAGGACATTTTCTTGAATTTGTTGAATATTTTAAGGAAATTATATTTTATTGAAAATTGCAAGAAAAAAATTTATTGGGGAAAAAAAAAATTTATTGGGAAAAACTTTAAAATTTTATGCAAAAAAATCGTTTTTTTTCAGCCAGACGAGAAAAGAAAAAGCAGTGTTTTCATTAAATCGAAAAAAACCGCCTTTTTATCCTGGAAGTCGTCTTCTCCGAAAGCTATATATATCATTTTTATCTTGAACTTATTATTCCCAGAGCCGATATTTCTGATTTGTAATAAAAACTTGCTTTCGATTTCTTTAAATCTCAAAGAACAAAGGCTTTCCAAAATGCCTTCATTATTAATGGCCCCAGGGAAAAACTTCAGGAAATCATCAATCTTATCAATCAATTCTTCTTTAATATGAAATTCCTGAGTTTCTAATATATTCTTTCTATTCTAAATGAAAATTATTATAATTATAATATTTATAGACCTTTTAATTTATATATTCATAATAAATAATAATACATCAAGAACTATAGCCTCTAATTTTTTGAATTGAAGAATACTATAACTTTCTTCGAAGAAAAGCTTTGAAAAAAGACTACATGGCAAGCGAAAAATCACACAAATATCCTTTGAATTGATGCTTTTTTAAGAAAAACTCCTCATTTATCTATTAGAATTTAGAGATTTTTATATACTTTCCGAAGAAAAACATCACAGGAATCTCGAATTTCAAAGCTTTGAATTTCACAAACACCAAATGACTGACATTTTTCATGCTTTCAAGTTCATTTCCCTTCAATTGTTGGACATTGAGGAAAACTCCTTGAGAATCCGATTGGAATTTGGCATAAATATTGTTGATTTTATTGATTTTTGACCGATTTTCGTATTTCAGCTCTAGAATCAAATCATATTCCATTTCATTTTTCCTGATAAAAGCCGTTTCCTTAGCAAAAATGGCTAGAAATTCGTTCTGATAAACTAGACTTTCTTCTTTTTGTAAGCAACTTCGAATAAATTCTTCAGACGATTGTTCAAATCTTATGATATTTTTAATATTTTGAGGGAAATTCTCTCTATTGATAAAAAGCAGACCTTTTTCGAATTCCAGGTCTTTCAGAATCAAATTAACTTTAGGGTTTTTTTCATTTTTATCAATAAAAGCCTCATTATTACCCATACTAAACCTCAAAGTTTTTTTGGTCTTTCCCTCATTATTCCCAAAACTGAATATTGAGGATTTTTTGACCTTTTCTATTTGAGAAATGGGGACTTTTAATTCATTTCCAATTGGGGGTAAAAGCTTGATTTCATTAGATAAAGGCTTTTTTTCTTTGAATATATTATCAAAATCTTCTTTAGCTACTTTTGTCGATCCCCGTCCTTTTATTGACATAGAGAAATTAGATTCAATATCTTCAGAGATCTCGGAGGGATGGAACTTATAGATTTTATCATAGATTTTATTGATAATATCCTCATTTTCCTCATTTCTCTTCAAAATCCCAATAGCCTCATTCCATCTTTTACAAGCCTCTTCGTTTTGGCTCATTTTCTCATAAATATCTCCTAATTTATCATTGAGTTCAGCCAATTTCATAGCGAAAGGACCTTGTTTTTTCTCGATATCAGCCATTTTCTCCTCATAACAACATATCGCATCAACCCATCTGGCTTTTTTCTCATAATATAAGCCCAAGACTTCTAATCCTTTGTTTTGATCTTCGATAGTCAGGAGTTTCTTAATATCTTCAAATATCGGGTCTATTTCTTCCCCAGCTTTCTCTATTAAATCTAATTTATAATAGATTTTGCCAATATAAAACATCGCTAAGGCTTTTTTCAATTCTTCCTTTATTGAAATAAAGAGACTTTTAGCTTTATTCAAATTCTCCAAAGCCTTTTCCAATTGATTCATCAATATCAACACCAAACCTAATTCCAATGAATTTTCAGCTTGTTTCTTAACTTCTTTAGATTTTAAGTTCAAATATTCCTCTATTTTCATAATAATTGGTCTTTCAGGATTTTTCTCATCATTTATAGCGAAAAGCTTGCTTTCTAATGAGAAATAAGTCTCTCTTTTTGAGGGGTTTTCATGCATCATTGAGGATATTAGCCTTGATGAAAGGGATTGATCATTTTCTAATGATTTTAAAGCCGAAAATAAGGCTTCTTTGGTCATTTCCTCATATAAAAGTGGACTTTTCATTAGAAGAAACACTATACCTAAAGCATATAAATCATTTTCTATTAAAGAAGACTTGTTTTTCAAGTCTTTTTTCAAATAAGCAGCGAAATTCTCAGGAGTGAAATAAAGAGGAGTTCCTATGATGATTTCTTCATCCAATTCAGAATCAGAATTATTATTGAATTTGGCCTCAGAAAAATCCGTGATAACATAAGAATCGGCTTTAATCGAGAATAAGATATTTTCAATCTTAATGTCTCTATGAACTAATGAACATTCTTCATAAAAAGACTTGAAAATCTTGATAATTTGCTTGAAGGCACAAAGAAGCTCATTTTCCTTATAAGGCGTTTTAGTTTCAAATCGATATTTTAGGATTTCTTTCAAGGAAAAGTCCTGATATTCTAAATATATAAAAATCGCTTTGGGAAGCTCATTTCCTTGATTATTATCACTAATACTGAGAATAGATCGGATTTTATTGAAGTTTTTCAGGCCTTTTTCTTCCAAAGTCTTCAATATATAAATTTCCTTACAAATCCTTCGGATTTTTTCTTCAATATAAGCTCCTGCTATCTCATATATCTTCATTAGACTATAGATCTTAGTTTCCATATTATCTTCAAAGGCCTTATAGGCTTTTTCCAATGGTTTATCACTAATTATTGAGAAAATCAAACCCCAACGATATGAGAAAGTGGTCTTTTCATCAAGGATTTCGATATCTAAAGCGAATTTATTAAGAAGCGCTGTTTTTTCCTCAGAACATCTAATCTGGAAATATGAATAAGGCTTATTCAGATAAATTTTTTCCTATAAAAAGATTAGAGAAATATGAGGAAAAATAGGGTTTCTACTGTTTTTTGATAGGAAAAAAAACGAAGCAAAGGATCAGAAAAACTAGGGATTTTATGGAAAAGATGCCTGGTTTGTGAAAAGGTCTTTCTTCTCTAAAAAATCATTAAAAAAAGAGAAAATCTAAAGAAATACGATTTCAGGCTTTTTTACTTTTGGAGCGAGATTTTTGCCTTGAGTTTCATGGGGTTTCTTGATCTTTTAGATAAAAGAAAGAAATGAAGCTTAATATTAATTAAAAACTTCAGGTTTTATGTTTTTTTGCCCCATTTTTTCAAAATTCGAGGTTTTTAAATCAGTTTTTTTTTATAAGAAATAGCAAAAAGTTTATTAAAAAAGCTGGGTTTTAAACTCGCAAAGGCAAAAGCTTGAAGGATTCTTTAAAATTAGCAGGGTTTTTTCCGAAATCCTGGCTTTTCATCATATTTGTTATAAAAACCTCTAATTCCTTAGCCATTTCCGCTCTAGAATCTATAGCTGATTTCAATAATTTCACATCTTCAGATTTCAAAAGCTTCCATTGTAAAAAACCCTTCAAAATCAAAGTAATATCCTCATAAAATTTCCTAAAGAAGCCTTTATATTCTTCTAATTTCCTATAAAATCCAAAGCTTTTTTAACAATTTTTTTCTCTTTAAATTACCTTAATAAACCCTCATTTGAAATCTTATCATTGGCTTTCAAAGAGAAATGGCCATTAATGTTCATATTTTCCTTATCATCATCTAATAAAAAGCCTTTTTTCCCAAAAGTCGAATTCTTGAAGTCGGATTCTTGTGTTTTTCCCTTTAAAATCAATTGTTTTTCAAGAAATTCCCTCTTCATAACTCTTTTCATCTCGATTATAGCCACGATATTCGCTATTTTATTCAATCTATTCTTCATAACATCAAAAGATTCAAAAACCAGGGTTTCTAATCGATTTTCTAGGCTTTTCAAGATTTCCTGAGAAAACCCTTCCATCAAACATTGTAAATCCTTTGAAAATTCGAATTTCTTCAATAAAATCAATAGGTTTTTATCTAATTTATTCAATTCCTTCTCATTTAATTCAAAGAATTTGAAGTCTTTGGGGTTTTGGCTTCGATAATTGAGACTATTGATCGCATGATCGAATTGATTTCTGATACAATCTGCGGATTTCTCAATCAAAGCGATTTTTTGTTCATTTTGTCTTTGGAAAATCACGATTTTCTGTTCAATTTCAGTTAAAACCATGCTTTTTTCCTCGATTTTCGTGAGATTTAGCTCCAAATTCTCGATTTTATCTTCAGCGTTTTTTAATAAAGAATACGAATTCTCTGATAATTGTTCCTAGAAGAAGAAATTCCTTCAAAAATCAGGTTTTTAGAATACTTTTAATAAGGAGTTTTCCTCAAGAAGCTTATTTAAAGAGAAATCCATGGATTTCTCTTGTTTTTTATAGAAAGTGATGAATTTCTTAAGGATTTTCTGAGAATGATGGAGTTCTTTTTGCGTTCTATTCAATTCCCTTTCCAATTTCAGGTTTTCCTCATTCAAGGCCTTCAATTGTGAATTACTCTCATTAATTCTTATTATCGTTTCCTGAAGACTTTTATTAGAAAGATAGAGTTTATCCTGCAATTCCAGGATATTCTTATCTTCTGCTTGCGAAGTCTTGCTTTTATAGGAAATCTCGCTTTTCAAGCCAAAAATCAATAACATAAATAGGTTTTTAAGTTACTTAAATGACATTTCTTCCCTTAGAGAGGCTATGATCTTTTGAGCCTTGAAAAGTAAGTCTTCATTACGTTTAATATGACCGAGAAGTTCTTTTTTTTGGCTTCGGAGCTCGATGTTTTCCTTGAGGAGATCAGTATAATTAGATAAGTCTGTGGGGTTGATATTGGAGAAGTCAGACAATTTGTCAAGAAAATCGGACATTTTGATTTAAATTTAAAAAAAGACGAGGAATTTAAAGTGTTTTTAATTTTTTTAACGAGAGAAAAAAAATTCATTTGTTTTTTTTATTCAAATTCGTGATTTCTCCACAATATAAGATCAACATCAGGAAAAACAAGAATATCAATAGAATTATCCAAGTGCCTGTCATATAATTCGCATCTTTATCTCCATTAAAGATGAAATTCCTTGAATCGAGACATCCATGAATAATTTCATTGAATCGGATGTTGATTTCCCAGGCCTGTTTATTCCTGATTTCGAAAAAGCTGAAATTCACTGAAAAGATCTTTTGATCGATGCTGGTGATTTCATAATTGGCTGGAGAAATCGTCGTGAGATTCTCCATAGGCTTCTTAAAAAAGTTAAAAATTATGATAATTTGCACATTGTTAATATGGTAATCGTTTTCATTCTCGATAGTAAAGGCTAGAAAATTATATTTAGATCGAGTGAATGGCTTGACTTCAGATTTTAATATTGAAACAGCCTCGTATTGATATAGAATCTCCACTAAAACACTCGTATCAACTTTAAAATGCCATTTTGTTATTAGATATTAATTAAAAAATGGAAGAAATGCCTGCGTTTATGAATTCAAAAATCAATGTCACACAAAATTCTGTAATTAAGGTCGATATTGTGTCGTTGCAACCTCGAATGATATCGGTATCAATAATGACAATATCACTTTTTGAATTTTTAATAAGAAAGAATGAAAAAATAAAAAGGAAAAAACTTGCTCGTGACCATAAAATTGCGAAAATCTTGAATGTTGGGCTTTAAAGAGATTCGTCGAGTCAAAATTGAAAATTCACCATTAGAAAATTGAAATTGCACATCGTCTTTGATCAAAGCGTTACAATGATAATCGTCAGAAAAAAGAATGGTCGTGTTTTGGGAAAGAATCACATATGAAGAAGTTACTATCAAAGGTTCATCCTTGGTTCGGTTAGAGGAATATGAAAGGATTAAAGGAAGGAGATGAAGGAAAAAGGATAAAGTCTGGGGAAGCTTCATTAGAGATTAGGGGAAGGGTCATTCATTTTATTAAGAGTGATAAAATAACTTTATTAATGAGGTTGAGAAAATCTGATTTTATAAAATAAAATAAATTTAAAGGTTTTTTATTTGTCTTTGGAAGAGAAAAAAAATGAGTCGAATGTTTTTAAAAAGTCGGAATAATTTCATTAGATTTAAAATAAAAACATTGCATAGAAACAAAATTATAAAAAATATGATTTTTCTTTCGTAAATTCCAAATAAATAGATAAAAATTAAAAAAATACTATAATAAATTCTGATTTGATTTGTCTTAATTAATTTTTTTTTTTTCTTTTAATTAAAAATCTAAATTATTTTTTATGCTTTTACTGTAATCAACTCGGAATTAAAAAATAAAATAAAAAAATTCTTTTAAAATATTTTATAATTTTTGTTGTTTTTTTAATTTTCAAATTAGTGAACGTTTCCTCCAATTTGGATAAAAATATTTAATCTCTTTCTTGTAATATCTGACATTATCCATCATGACGTACACAAATATTGGGTATTTAATCAAGTCCTTAGTTGGCCTATTATAAAAAATAGAACGAATGCATGAAATGTAAAAATTAATAGCAATTATTAATAAAGCATCAATGGTCTCCAATATCAACCCAAAGAAAGAATTTAGAGATTTTTGGAAAGAAATTTCAGTTTCAATTGCAACTTTTCTATTTTCTTCGATATTTATATAAACTCCTGGATAATTCGCTCCAATAGTTTGTATCAAATGCAACAACTCATCCCCATTCTCAATTGTCATTCCCAAATCCGTTAAACGAATTTTCAAATGCACAGAAATCGGGTTCTTGTGCACTTCGATTATCATTGGAAATTCTTTCGTATCCATCATAGAATCCTTTCGAAAGCTTTTCTCATATTTAAGATATACCTTAGGCA
>Ga0302186_10001864_pt1 | contig 16823 bp, 12 predicted proteins | sample II_Bog_E1_2_FD_198782 | JGI IMG/M metagenome (GOLD analysis project Ga0302186, IMG submission 198782) | Peat permafrost microbial communities from Stordalen Mire near Abisko, Sweden - II_Bog_E1_1 | ecosystem: Environmental > Terrestrial > Soil > Wetlands > Peat | place: Sweden: Abisko... | reverse complement strand
GGCCGCCCTTTCCTCGGCCATAACCCCGTCTCGATAACGTAGTTATGACACAGAAATGACGGCCTTTCCACCTATTTCCTTCGCCCAGAATCACCCAAATCGACAATCAACATGTGAGATATGCGGGTTAGACCCAACCGCCTACGACGCCTCGCCCTTCTCCGTCTCCATGTACCCGAATATCGACGAATTCACCGAGCACGGACAGATCGTCATCGGACACATCGAGCCCATCGGCGGCGTTGCCATCGCGTCAGAGGGACGACAAACCCTGGCCATGCTTCGCCGGCGCAAGGACGAACCCTTCAAGCAACTGCTCGCCCGCCTCGACACGGCCATCGCCAAGGCCACCATCGACGATGTCTACGTCGACGAAGTCAACACTCCGCAAAAGTGACATACGCACTTGTTGCGACCGGTCGTGTCCACTTGAATGAATCGTGGACACATACGGCCCATCCCTCAAATCCCCATCCACCGGCAAGACGGCCAGAACGTCACGCTTACGTATGTTATTCGTATCCTCTTCAAAAGCCATTTTCGTCAAGTTGAGGATCTCCTGGCCTTCAGGATCGATCACTCTTACCTGTACTGTGTACATCCGCCGTATTTGAGGCAGCTGGACGTTAGGTTTCCTGTTCTCCGTCGCGCGTCTCGATATGGCGACCGGAACAACCTTGTTGGTTCTCTTTACGGACTTCCCGTCTGTGGCTGGATCTCTTCTCATCCGCTCCTCACCGTGCGCTGCCGCGCGAGGTGGCCGCGTGCGAATAAACCAGCGAGAATACTGTCCCCCGCAACAAGGCTGTAAAGGTTCCAGGTCGGTGAAATAACCTGTGAGTGTCTTGCATGGTTCCTCTGCTCTTCAGGCTCCTTTGGACTTCCAAGCCAGTTCGTTGAGCATCCATTTCCATGAGTTGTCCAAGTTCTGCGGCGTGGGAGGCGGCGCTGGGGTGGCTGTGGGAAACACCACCGGCTTGCCCCGATAGGCATCTGCGAGTTGCTTGAATATGCGGCCCTGCTCCTTGATGCGCCCATCGTTCGTCAGCAGGCCCAGGCTATACTCTACCGGGTTGAAGGCGAACATGCGGTGCACATCGTGGCTGTCCCAGTAAGTAAACCAGCTCACGCCTGCTTCAAGCGCGCTGGTCACAGCCGTCTCGAGCCATTGCGCCTGCTCCTTTTCGTTCAGCGACTCGATGCAGGTGTTAAATTCGCCGGCCCAGACAGGCTTCTGTGGATCGTGCGCATATGAGCGAATGAGCGCGGCCATGGCCTTGAGCAGCCCTGTGCTGGGTGGATCCATTGGGCCGCCGTAACGCAGCGCCTCGGCCCAGTAGGGGTAACAATGCATCACGGGAAAGCGCTGCGCAGCCAGTGCATGCGCGGAGAAGGTGGTCGGACGGAACCAGGGAGCGCCGTCCACGCCATTCACGTGCACGCCGCCCGGCACTTCCTCGGTCATCCGTGCAAGCATCTTTACCATCCAGGCGTCGCCTACAGCTGTTTCCGCGGTCCAGCAGGTATTCAGTTCGTTGCCCAGGTCGAAGCCGATGAAATTCGGATGCGCCCGCATCGTCCTCGCCAATTCGGCGACTAACAACTCCTGAGCTGTCCCGATACGCTCATCGGTGTAGAAGGCGGAATCCGGCTTGTTGAAGGGCGGCAGAAAGTACCAACCGCTCAGTTGGCCGGTGAAGACGGCGACGAGCGCATCCAGATTGCGCTCCGACATCAGCGTCATCAACTCGCTCAGCCTCTCCAGATGCGTCGGGCTTACCCATTGCGGGTTAGGCTGAAAGTAAGGCCAGATGAGTAGAATTCTCAGATGGTCCGCACCGAGCGCCGCTATGCGATCCAGATCGTGCCGGATCGGATCGGGATTCCAGTCGTTCCAGCAGAACCACCAGTTGCGCGAGGGCGTGTAGTTTACGCCGAAGCGATGGCGGTCAATGAGAAATCGCTCGCTTCCCAACGCGCTGCCTGCAGGCAGTCCGTGCGCCAAACCGCCCACTGCAGCAAGTGCCACACCAGTGCCCGCTGCGAGAAACTTACGCCGATCCATCATGCCATGTACCTTTCTGGCTGGCCCGCAGGGCCCTCGCCTTAAACCGCTCGGGGGATAGGAAGTGTGCCGCGCGCTTGTTGCTCGGCCTCGGCCTTTTGCCGCTCTGCCGGGGAAAGCGGCATGGAGACACCCATCTGTGCCATCGCCGCAGGGCCGGTGCACAACAAAAGAAATATTGTGCACAGGGGTAAGACGCCATGTACACCAGCGAGCGTTTTGTCGGTGTGTCGGGGCAAACAGCTACTTCCCATCTTGCACATCCGCTGGAGTTTCCTCCGGTTGAATCTGCAACTCTTTATAGAGGGTGCGCAGCTTCTCTTTCATGTCCTTGTATTTTTTGTAGATTTCCACCTCGCGCTTAGCATCGTCCATGCGACCAATCTTTCGATAAAGAGTCGCCAGACGGTAGTGGCAGATGGCGTTGCTCGGCTCCTCTTGCACTGTCTCTTCAAGCAGCGCCTGCGCTTTATCCAACTGATTCATATCAATCAGCGTCTTGGCCAATCCGAGCTTGGCATCTGTGTCCCTGGGCTGCAACTGAACCGCTCTGGTGAATCCTGCAAATGCCTGCTGGGTATTTCCTTTCTGCGCGTCAATCTCGGCCAGCTTGCGGACGGTCTTTTGATCTTCATGATTCTCCGCAAGCGCGGCAAGATACTCCTGCTCCGCCTCTTTCTTGTCCTTCTCGTCCTGCGAGGCGTACAACAGTTCGGCGAGTTCAAAATGAATGCCCGGCAGCTTCGGATCGAGTGCAATCGCCTTGCGATATTGAGCGATTGCTCTGGCATTATTCCCCTGCCTTTTCTCCTCATGGGCAATCATCCGGTGCATTTGCGCGGAATCCGGATCTACCAGCGAAAGGCTCAACATGGATTCGCCTGCCAAGTCCATATAGATGCGATAAGCCGTGTAGAGTACATCCAGATTTGTTGGGTCATGCTCGCGCAATACGGTGACGACGCCCGCTGCCTTGTCCAGATCACCGGTGCCCGAATAGATCTCGATCAGTTCCATCCCCGCCTCCTGACGCAGTTTCTCGTCGTCGAGATGCGGAAAGGTATTCTCCAGGTCAATGCGTGCTGCGGCAATGTCGCCCTGCCGCTTCTCACAAATGCTGAGCAGAACCTCGACGCGCCACAGGCCGGTGCGCAGGTTGGTTGCAGCGCGCAACTGCGGCGTTGCATCGGCGCAATTGCCTTTGAAAAACAGAAGCACACCTAGGTTTCCACGGGCGTCGGCATTGTTAGGGTCGAGCGCAACCAAGCCCTGCAACTCGGGGATGGCCAGTTCCGGCTTCTTCTCCTGTAGGTACTGCTGGATTTTTCGGCTGTATTCGGCAATCTGCTGTGGCGTGTCGCTGGCTACTTGTGCGAAGCACAAGGCGGGCCCCAGAAGTAGACCGATCCCGCCGATTGCAATAACTCTCTGTATGCTCATGAGACCTCCTATCGAAAATGGCGCCCTCGCGCGATCTCATGCGCGACTACTGCGGGCGCCGCCACATGTGGAGACAGCAATTCCCGGCTTCCGAAACCAATGCACGATATATTCGCTAGCGAAACGACGATAGCTATTTCCTCCGTAACTGGATTACGACACCGGTCTCACCAGTGACGGCCGCGACCCGGCCCGAGCGTTCCTGACACATTAACTGAACAGCATTCGCCCAATAACTACCACCGAAGCTGAAGACCACCCGTGGAGCCGCGCAACCGCCGTGCGCTCAACCGGACAGTTGTACCCTCCTAAAACTGCGTTGTATCGCTCCCACGTAGTTCCGGTCTGTTCCCAGGTCGTGACTACATTGCTGATATAGCGGCGATTTACCCGGCGCGCCTCATCCGGAAAGCCGTATTGCTTCAGGGCCAGGGCGACGATGATCTGCTGCGGCGGCCAGGACTCGGGATAGGCCCACTCGAGGGCCTTGAATTCTGGATGTGGATTTGGATAGACCTTGTCAGTAAAAGTCAATCCATACGGCCGATCAAACTGCTCCAGATGACTCACGGCTCCCTCAGCTTGGGACTTGGAGGCAATGCCTGCCCAAAGAGGCCAGTAACCGTTCAAAGAGTAAAATGGCAGGCGTTTCTGCCGGACATAATCATATTCAAAATAAAACCCCTTGCTTTCGTCCCAGCAATACTGGTTTATTAGTGCCGCCCGTTTGGCGGCCTCTTTTTTCCATCCCTCAGCTTTGCCATCCCAACCGAATCGCTCCGCAAGAGCGCCCAGTACCTGAGCTTGCCGGATCAGAGCGCAGTTTATATGAAGAGGTACGCAACGCCGGATGTCGCCATCGAAAATGGGAGTGAAGTCCAGCCCGGCCTCGCACTCCGCGGACAACCGAGGCCCTTCTTCCGAGTGAAACTCGGAACCAGTCCCGCTGTCGCGGCAAGTTGAAAGTCCGATGGACGTGATGTGGGCAGGTCCGTTCCAATACTCCTTGTAGGCGCGCTCGAGATTCGGGTAGGCAAGCAATGCCAACTCCTCGTCCTCTTTGTGCGCATCCAGGTAGTTCTCGATGCTCCATGCCAGGAGCGGCGGCTGACCCCGTGTCACGTAGAACGTGCGGTTCCCGTTCAACACCTTCCCAAACCGCTCGATCATGGAGAGTTGATCGAGAATGTTCCACCGCACAATGTCCGCGCGATCGTGAGCAAGCAGGCCCAGGTTGATGAATTGCGTGTCCCATCCATAAATCTCAGGGAACGCGCTCTCCGACCCTCCAGCAGTAATGTACGGAAAAGGAAGAAAGAGCAATGTCCTGCCGGGGTCGTTGCGAATCTCATTCTCGGTAGAGTGATGCAGATCGCCGACCCACCAGCCGCGAATCGCGCTATCTAGCCCCTTCCAACGGGCTTGCAGATCGTCGTCAACTCCAAAGTCATCACTGCGCCAGCCTGTAGGCGTCGTTGCGGCGCCACCCCTGCATTTCCGGGCTGCCGTAGCAATGGTCCCAGCCAAGGCCAACCTTACAAAATTGCGCCGGTTCATGTTTCCACTCCATATCTCAAGAAACTTCATCGCCCAAAGCTACGATGAGAGATGACCGTCAGGTTTCGCGTTCTTCTCCATGCCACTGTTTGGACAGAACAGCCGCAGCATAACGAAGCAGTTTGACTTGGAAAGCGAAATGAGAACGGTGCGTTGTTTGCTTTGACGCATACAATTCTGCCACGCTGTCCTGTCCCGCCGGAGCCCGTAGCAGAATAGCTTCACGGGCATCTTGCACCACCGGCTTCGCGCCCTTGCCAAACATGTTTCTATCAAGAATGTCCCCCTTTGGGGCTAGGGCGAAGCTATCGCTCAGAAACGTCTCATCCAATTTTGTTTCACCAAGGCCTTTCCTTCGGAGCCTCCGACAGTTCACGGCCGCTCCTCTTGTAAGGGTTGCGGCCGTGTGGTCCGCGTATTGACTACTGCACTGTGACGGCGACCGTACCCGTTGCCGTGGCTGAGCCTGAAGTGCCAGTAACAGTCACAGTGTAGGTTCCCGCTGTGGTCCCGGGAATGGTTGTGCCTCCGCCTCCTCCGCCGCCACATGCGAGCATATTGCCAGAGAGCGCCACGAGAAGCGCGAGGCCTCCGAGCAGGGTTCGCCAACTACTGCGCCGCACTGGAATTCCGAAGAGCAGCAGACAGGCAAGGGTTGCGGCCGTGGCGTACCAGGGCACTCCGGGGCGCTTGGGATGAGTCTCCGAAGCGACGGTAGCTGCCGTGGTGGTGATGGTGAGCGTGGCCGTTCCGGCGGTGGCGCCGGTAATGCTCACAGGGCTTGTGGCTCCGAAGCTTAAGGTAGGCACATCTTGGGCGCCGTTGGGACTGGAGGTGATGGTGGCAGTTAGCACGACGCTGCCAGTGAAGCCTCCACTGGGCATCACGGTGATTGTTGACGTGTTTCCGGTTGTCGCTCCAGGAGCGATGGTGACAGCTGTACCGCTCACGGTGAAGCTTGGATTCGCTGTAGTTGTGACTGTGACTGAGGAGATGCCAGTGGTTGGACTGTAGTTGCCATCGCCCGAGTAGCTGGCCGTCAGCGTATCGGTCCCAATTGCCAACGATCCGGCGGGGACGTTGATCTTCACACTGCCCCCACTTAGCGTTGATGCCGCGGAGGTGTAACTACCGCTGGTCAGAGTCACCAAACCGGTAGGTTCTGGACTGCCGCTTGTTCCACTGACATCGACTGTTACCGTTAACGCTTGCGCCTCGCCAATGCTTGAAGAAGACGGCATTACGTTCACAGTTGGCGTTCCCAAAGCCGTGTTTTGCCAGACATGAACCCAATCCGCATAAAGATTGATGTCACTAGCGGTTACGCCGGTTAGGTCGCCAGCGGTCCAATTTACCCCCTCTTGGCTACCGAGAATTAAGAGGAAATCCTCCTGATCAAACACACTGTTATTCGAGCTGGTGGTAGTTGCTGAACCAAGTTCATTGTTGTCGAAATACCAGGTAACTGTTCCGGGCTTGCTGCCAGATCCTGGAACCCAAAGAGCTCCGTAAAGGTGCCATTGTGAGAAGTCATTGCTGGCGGGAAGGGCGAAATTGTCGGGACTGCTGCTCCATGTCTCTGTGCCGCCATCCCAAGTATGGAGTGTTCCATAATATACGTTCGATCCGCCTTGGCCCTCGAAGATATCTATCTCGCCGGTGTTCGTTGTCTGGCCGCCAATCGCTTGAACAGGATCCAGCCAAATCGTTGGCCATGTACCGGTTACATTGTTCCACCTCATCCTTACCTCAAAATACCCATACCGGAACTTCTTGCCAGCGTCAGCATTACTGGACTCACTCTCAATACTTGTGTTATATAACCCGGTACTCTCGCCGGTGGCTTTGTTCCAATCAAGATCCAGTACGCCAGCTGTGTCAGTAATCTCCGAAGAGGGCGGCGTTTGGGATTCATAAAAGAGTCCCGGATACCAGTTGTATGCGCCAGAACTGTTGCCGCTAGGCGCGATATTCAACGTGTTGAATTCGTCGTCAAACACTAGAGTTGAGTACCCGGCCGCCGATGCCTGGGGTGGGGGTGTAGGAGTTGTAGTGGGCATAAATGCAGCTTCGATTGCCGCCCATCCGGAACCTCCTGTTTGAGTGAAGTTCACAGCCGTGGCAGACGTACCTGAAAGGATCTGGTATTCCGTTGCATTTCCGTTTGTGACAGTATCCAAGGTCCATCCGCTTCCCGTGGCTGTAATCTCGCCGCCTACAGCGGTTGCAGCAAACAATACTTCACCAGATTGGCTGGGGGTGATACTTGGCGTATTAACTGTGGCCCCACTTGAAGCTGTAGCATAAGCGTCCGTATCTAAAACTCCCACACCGCTAAACTCCGCAGCTCCGACGCTGGCCGTATTGCCGCTAGGCACACCACAGCTAATCGTTGTATTGCCGCCCTTGGCATTAGCAGAATAAGCAATCCACACATTACCCGTCGTCGGGGAGTGCGGGGTAAATGTATACGTATTGCCCTCGCTGTCTGCCACCGTTGGCTGAGCAGAATTCGTAGTGTCGTTCATGCACGCGATTACAAGCAGATCGCCAATAGAAACGCTTTCTAACTTGCAGCTTGACGTAGTAGTGCTGGCCGATCCAACGCAATTCTGAACGAAGGACTGTGCCTTAGCGAGCTGGACCGATGACGCGAGAACGATTGTGAAAAGGCACAAAGACAGAATGCGCTTCATAATATCCCTTCGAAGGAGGAAGGATTGCGAAGAAAATCGCAATCCTTCCTGTTTGTGAGTTCACTTATGGCTAAAAGGAGAGCCTGGCTAAAATTTCTGCCGACCGGCCGCCAATTGTCGTGCCGGTAATCACAGCGTTATGACCAGGACCAATATAAGGATCCGGAGTCCCAAAGCTGGGATGATTGAGCACATTGCTCGAATCGACGCGGAGCTGCAATTTTGACTCTCGCCAAATGGAAAAGTTCTTCCCCAGAGAAAAGTTGATGTTCGAAAGCCCCGGACCATACAAACTGTTCCTACTCGAGTTCCCAAAGGTTCCGGCGGTGGGTTGAGTGAATGCGGCCACGTTGAACCACTCGTTGGTGGTGCCGTGAGGGCCAGACTTTGGACTCACGCCTGGAACAACATTGGGATACTGGACACCCGCAAGAGCATAGTCGTTGCTATTTGCCATTACAACTGTGAATGGGTTGCCTGACTGCCACTGAATCGTGGCTGAAGTCTGCCATCCGCCCACAACTGCATCCGCAATCGTGCTATTGTTCAGGAACTTTTGACCTTTACCGACGGGCAATTTGTAAACGATACGCCCCTTGAACATGTTGCGGATGTCGTAATCCGCAGGACCATAGTTCGCACGCTGGTCATACATATTCTGGACAGTAAAGGTACCGCAATTATGCGAGCAGTTGTCATCCTCGTCCAAGAATTTGGACCAGGTGTAGTTGAAGTTGAAGTTGAGTCCGGAACTCACCCGCTTCTCGATCGTTGCCTGGAGCGCGTTGTAGTTGGATATAGCGACAAATTTGTTTCCGCCGATCCCTTGAAAATTTGGATACGGCCGTGCATCATTGACGCCGCTACCATCGTTAGATGCAAGCTTGCTCTCGGGTACTTGGTTGAGATCCACCGAGAAATACTGGTCGTAACCATGGCTGCCGACATAAGCAACTTTCACCGCCATGTTGGGGCCAAGTGCGCGTTGAACTTCCAGATTGTATTGAATGATCTTTTCAATAGGCTCATGGTAATAGGCGAACGCAACCCCCTGTCCGTTATAGGAAGCCGGACCGTTTGGAGCATTTTGATACAGAGAGTTGATGCTTGCGCCGGCAGTTCCTTGGTCGTCAACGGAACCGTCCTGATCAAGAATCACGACCGGATGTGCGCCATTGGTGCTATCGCCTTCGTTGCCGCGCGAAGCAATTTCGGTTCCCATCTCCGAATAAGCGGCCGGGCCCTCATTATAGTTATACGCATAAAGGCCAATTCCACCACGGATTACGGTATTCGATCGCAGCTGCCATGAAGCTCCAAACCTAGGCAGGAAGATGTCCCATACAGGTGCAATGAGCTTTGTACGTCCGTTCGCACCGGTAGTTCCATACCACATTGCGCCCAGGGTATTGGGAACCCCCAAGGGATTTGTCCCAGGATTTATGACTGTCGGATCAAACGAACTCATATTGCCATCTTTCTCGGTCATGCCATTCCATCCCTCCCAGCGCACGCCTAGATTAAGTGTGAGGTTGGGGCGCAATTTGATATCGTCCTGAGCAAAGAGCTGCGCGGTTTTGAACCTGGGATAGTATTCGGGCGTGTTAGATGCGCTCCAGTTGCTTGCCTGTCCAAGCAGAAAATCCGCATAGGCTAGACCGGTGGTAGTGTCGCCTTGGGTTGAGGCAGTATATACCCCACTGTAAGTGGTGCTTCCGGCGTCAATATTGCCCCACGCTGTGGTATCTTGTAGCTCGTTCAGGAACTCGCCGCCGAAATGGAGAACGTGCTTGCCCTTAATGATCGTTACCACATCGGAAGGTTCGAGAACAATCTCATTGAGAATTGAACTGATACCCGGTGCCAGACCAAAGCAGCAGCTTCCAGCCACGTTGACTTCGGGGAAGAGGTTCGCTTTGGCAAACAGCAATCCCAGTTTGGCCGGGTAGCCTTCGTTGAGCGTGTCGGGTTTGTAGAGATTAAACTGGGTCGAGATTCCAAAGCGAAATTCGTTGATCTTATCCGGACTAAACGTCCAGACATCCGAAATCTGTCCAGTATAGGCACTCTCTGACTGGGCGTAACAATCGATGGGACATATATTAATGCCCAAACTATGAGTATGCTCGCCCTCATAAAATTCTGTGGCTGTAAGCCGATTGTTGGATGTGATGTCGTAATCCGCGCGCCAGAAATATGCCCCATTTGGGGAGTTTGAGGGCGCTTTGTAAAAGTAGTTATTCGTGGTTATGCCATCGGCTACCGTTGGGTTGACAACGTTGGGCACCGGGTAATACAACCCTATTGCCTGGGCGACGGAATCGAGCATGCTGCTTGGGATCTTGTTGCCGTTCCCATATTCGGCCGCAAACGTTTTACGTTCCACAGTTCCAGCGCCGTTGATTATCTGCGTTGTTGGGTCGTAGATCGTTGGTTGACCAGTAAAATCACCGGCAAGCATATTGTAGGAGTTCGCGCCAGAAGCTGTAGGGACGCCCGTGGTAGGGACCGTTTGAAAACCGCTGGAAGTGCCATAGTATTGTTGATAAGCATAGTTGAAGAAGAAGAACAACTTCTTCTTTAGCGGTGTCCATGGTATGGGACCGCCAACGGAGCCGCCAAAGTAGTTGGCATGTATGATCGGGACATAGCCTTGGCCGAAGGCGTAGCTCGCCGCATTCAGGTCATTGTTCTGGAAATATTCGAATAAATCGCCGTGGAATTGGCTGGTCCCGCCCTTGCTGATCTGGTTGTAAATCGCACCGCCGTTTTCATACTGCGCCGACGGGACGCTGGTGACCATCTGAACTTCCTGCAAGGTGTCGAAGTTGTAGTCCACGGAATTTCCGTTTGACGGCAATGACATCGTGACGCCGTCACCCAGCACGTTGTAAAAAGCGGCATTGCCGTTGACCGATGTTGCTTGGCCGGGATTCGCGCCTCCCGCCGACGGAGCGCCAGCCGTTCCAGGCGCTAAGATAATGAAGTTCTCCCAACTTGCAAAATTGGGCAAGTCTTGCAGTTCCTGCTCCGGCATGGTGGTCGACTGCGTTCCGGTTTCGGTCTCTAATAATGGAACATCTGATGTGACCCGCACCGTATCCGTTGCTTTGCCAACCTGCAAGGCTCCATCGATCGTAAGTGTTTCAACTTGGAGAGTAATGGGGCCACGCACAAGTGTACTGAAACCCTCTTTTGCAAAGGTGACGATGTAATGGTCCGTCACTATGGAACCAGTATCGTACAAGCCCACGGAATTGGTGACGTACGTGGTGGTGACGCCCTTGTCGACATCATTAACGGTTACTGTTGCGCCCTGTATGATGGCGCCGGTGGCATCGGTGACCGTTCCCCTAATGTCGCCTGAGTTTGAGTTTTGTGCGGACGCCAAACTCACCCACATCAAAACCACAAGCGCGATGCTAAATCGCGTCATATTACGCATACATGCCTCCCAAATGTACTTGTGTTGAACTTAGTGAAGTATTGAAAAGTCATCGGTACTATCTCCAAAAGTGCTGCTTGTTCTGTTCATTGTCAGTTCTCAATCCTCTTTCGTTACCGCTAGAGGTTTTGGCTTGGTACAGATTTCATCCGGCTTAATGGGCATCTCTTAGATCCTTTCGATTGCAGCCGGTAAAAATATGACCTTGCACTGACGTTTTCACTCTCCTTTGAAGCTTTCTGCGTTTGTTCCACCCTGGTGTTAATGTTCATGTGGGGCTTTGTCATTGGGTTGCCTGTTGGCTATCGGCCCTCCGATCAGATCCTGGATTTTACCCGCCAGAGTGCCTGGATACTGTGTACCAGTCCACCGTTCCGCGATACGCCCGGTAGCATCAACAAGAATCATCGTCGGAACCTGCTTGACTTCGTAGAGTCGTGCAACCTTGCCATCGGAATCCGCCAGTAAGGGAATGGACAGAGACCAGTCATAGCTTGTGTTCAGTAACGTATCCATGGAAACAACCTGGGCCAGCATCGCGCCCTGGGTGTCACTAGGAGAGGCCAGCTTTGTCGCGTCGATAATGACCACGTCCAGACTTGAAGTACGGTATTGATGATTCATGCTCATCAACATTGGTACAAATCTCCGCGATGCGTTGGTGTTACTCCAATCTGGTTGCGTCTGAAGAAACGCCATGAGCAATCCGCGATGCGCCTGCGGCTGATACTGGAATTGCCCCCCGCGCACGTTCGGCAAAGCAAACCTTATTGCTTTGTCTCCCAATCGACCCTGGGTGCATCCCAACAGTAAAGTGGCCGATGTGACCAAAAAGACAACGATCCCAGACATGCTTGCAGGTCGTTGAGAGAGTATTCTCAATTCCACATTCCCGCCTTGCCCTTTCGCATATTTACAAAGGGTGTCGGCCCACGGTCCCCAACCCACAGGCCGACCTGTTGCTGCCAGTCCAGAGAAATGACTACTTTCGCCGGCCTTGGCCCGGGTTTGGACGAGTTGCTAATCGAAGGCTCCAATGTTAGGGTTAGGAGTCCCCGGCGGAATGGTCGTATTCGGGTCCGGAACCGGGGCCACCGTTTGGCCAAAGAAGTCCTGTGTCCCCATGCCGTTGCCTGCGGCGATGCATGTGGAATAGCACACAAACGTGCCTGCAGCGACGGCGGGCGAGGTTGCCGGCAGAGTGTAATTTCCACTGCTCAGCGTGGGCATTCCGGGGCTATGGTAACCAATAACTCCGTTCAGGTTGGGGTTGACAGAGATCGCCGCCGAATCATTATAAGAACCTGTCTGGTATGCGGCGAAACTGGTAAAGGTTCCGCCGCCGTTGCCTGGCTCCCAGACAAAACTGTATGTACCAGCGGCGTTGTAATAAAGGTTGTTATTCGACGAAATCGCCCAGGTAGTAGCGGTAACACTGATCATCCCCGGCAAGCTTTTCGAATAGATCAGGTTATTCTCAAAAACGTTCGAGACTGTCCCGGTGTACGTTCCATTCGCTACGAATCCGTAGTTGGAAGTTATCGTCGTACTGAGATAGATGGTGTTGTTGTAGATTTGAACTCCGTCGAAATTGCCGGCGCCCAAAGCATCCGCATAGATTTCACCATAGTTTGGATCGGTTAGCACGTTGTTGGCGCAGATGTTGTAGCGCACAATGCTGTTTGAGGTGGTAGGGGTGTACGGCGCATTGTCCTGGCTATACACTGCCTGGCAGTAGCCAGCCGAATCGTGGCCATAGTTGTACTCAGAGATGGTATTGTCGCTCTGTGCTCCGATTTCGAAGTCGCCGCCATCTACAGTACTCCAACTGCTGTTTGAGTAACTCTCATTGCCCTGCACCGTGGCTGCCTCAGTGTTCCAGTTCACTATGCCAGAAGGGGTGACAGTGCTAGTGCAGGTAGCAGATGGGCATTGGCCGGTGTTGTAGACCACGTTGTTTTTGACGCTTACGCTGTTCGCAAGCGCTACATAAATGCCGTCGCCATAAACATCATGGACGGTGCTATTCTCCACCGTGACTGGGCCGCCTTGACTCTGCGAGCCGCTGCTGCAAAGTCCCGCCCCCTCGACGCTGATGCCTTCCATAGCTGTGGTGTTGGAAGCGACGACTCCGTTGATCTCAAGATCGTTGAAGACCTCGTTGCAAGCCGGAAAAGCGCCCACCAGGCCGGAACTGTTCCTCTGGTTTCCCACGGCAGTGACTCCACTTACATTGAGGTTTGTCAGGTAGATGTGGTTCAGTGTTGCTCCCTGCGTGGCGCCGGTTATATAAATGCCCCAGGTGGTTCCACCGGTGAACGCGAGATTGCTGATCTCGTAGTAGCTTTCATCGTTGAGAAGGAGCGCGTATGGGTCGCCACTGGTCCCATTGATGATGGGCGCAGCCCCGGTTCCATAAGCGCCGATAGTGATTACGGCAACGGCTGAACCAGACCCGCTCGGAATCAACTCTCCATCGCAGGTCGTGCCCCGTGCAAAAAGCAATGAGCTGCCAGGAACGAGACTCTGCGCATTGGCGCTGGCAATATTATTCCAAGGAGCCGCTTGCGTACCGATTCCGTTGTTGGCTGAGCTGCAATCGACATACTGCGTCAAGTTTGGCGTGCCCCCAACGATGGTGTAGGCCGCCGTACCCACCGCAGACTGCAAGTAGCCCGGAGCAGCAGTGGCGATGGCCTCGATGGTCTCACTCGCCGCCGCCACCGTGATCGGCGCCGTATATTGGGTCGAACTCGTGTTAGGAGTGCTTCCGTCGGTGGTGTAATAGATTGTCGCGCCAGGCGTGGCATCCGTGATGGTTACAGACTGCGTCGAGGTGTAGGTTCCCGCTGCGGGGGAGAATGCCGGCGTCACCGCCGGCACGGGCGGCGTGTAGGTGTACGTCGCCGTAGCCACCGTGGACTGCGAATGGTACAAGTCCGCCGCGATGGCCTCAATGGTTTCTGTCGTCGTCACCGTGATCGGCGTCGTGTATTGGGTCGAACTCGTGGTAGGGGTGCTTCCGTCAGTGGTGTAATAGATTGCTGCGCCTGGCGTGGCATCCGTGATCGTGACAGACTGCGTTGTCGTAAAGGTTCCTGCTGCGGGGGAGAAAGCTGGCGTGGCCGCCTGCTTTTTGGCGCTACTGCAGCCCATAAAGGGCATGGCAGCAAGAAGCACGACAAACAGCTTGGCAACTGGCCTCAGATGGTTCAATTCATATTTGAAAAACATCGCGACGTCCTTTCGTTCAATGAATGCGCCACAGATGCTGGGCTTGCCGTCACTGGCGCATCGCTCATGTTTGAATTTCGAAACCTGATGCGAGAGCGAACTGATCCTGGTGAAATAGCTGTCTCCTCCTTGAGGTACGACGCCTGGGCTCTGGACAACGGAGACAACACTGCCCACTGCGCTTCGCTCAGCAACATTTGACTTGCCGTTTCTTCATCGAAGAAGCTCAACAGCCAACCTGCCTCATGCATAGGCCCCTTGCTCTTGGCCGAACATATTTGTGCAACCGTTTCTAGGCGTGGTCAACCACGCCGCGCAACGTGCTATACGGTCTCATACATCATTGTCCTTTTAAAATCAAGAAGATAGATGCGATATCATTCTGCGTGCTATACTGGCGAAAGCTAGGGGATTGAGGATGGCGACGCTGGCAAATCATGTAACTCTCTCGCCAGAGCAGGCCAGAATCGTCAGAGAGGAACTTTCGAGAATCCTCGATAGTGACTTCTTTCGCAGTAGCGATAAATGCTGCCGTTTCCTCAGATACATTACCGAGAAGCTGTTGGAAGGCTGCCCCCCTGAAGCACTCAAAGAGCGAGTCATTGGTACTGAGGTGTTTCATCGGTCGGTCGATTATGATACAGCTCAAGACAATGTTGTGCGGGTAACGGCAACAGAGGTACGCAAGCGGCTGGCCCAGTACTATCGCGACCCGGGAGCTAGTGAAGATTCGGTTTTTACACTGCATCCCGGTTCCTATGCCATCAGTCTGCAAGGGAAGTCTTTCGAAACTGACTTTCCTCTCCAAACGCATCTCACAACGATAGAAGATGTAAAAGATGCGAATCTGACGATAGAAGCCTCTCCTGCTCGGCGCACATACCGGATTCTCGTTTGGTCCGTGGGTCTCCTCGTGGCAGTGGCTGTACTTTCCTCAACTGCCTTTTTTGGGGCGAAGAGTAGAAGCCACGAAGATGCTCAACGAGAGATTTGGTCTCCCCTTCTCAATGACCCCAAGCCCGTACTGATTTGTATTGCACAACCTTACGCCTTCGCACGAACTTCCGCCGATGGTTTGGTTCCCGCGAATGATTATTTTGTTGGGGTTGGAGATGCCCAGGCTCTGGCTGACACTTCCAGATTTCTGAGTACGCGCGGAAAGCCTTGGCGTCTTTTGGCAGGCCATGAAACTCCTTCGGCCGATCTGCAAGCAGGTCCTCTAATCCTGATTGGTTCATTTTCCAACCCTTGGACTCTCCAGATTACCGAGGATCTTCCTTTTGTATTTGAAAACGGTACCGACAAGATTATTCGTGATCGCAGAGGGACTGGCCGCATTTGGAAAATCGGGAGTGGAATTCCAGATCTAAAACCCGCTGAGGATTACGCAATTGTCGCGCGCTTTCTTAGTGCAAAAACCGGTGAGCAGATCATAGTGATTGCTGGAATCACTAATTTTGGCACTCAAGCCGCTGGCGAATTCATTGTCAGCCCGGAGATGCTTAGGAACGCCTTTGCGAATGCTCCTCATGGACGGAAGGATCAAAATTTTGAATTTGTTCTTCACACTAAGGTCATCGGATCTTCTCCGGAACGCCCTACGGTCGTTGCGAGTTATTTTTGGTAAGCAATTTGGCATCAGTGCTGAGCGAAGATTTTCGCGAACCGAGTCCGTGGAAACCTCGGCATAGCCGCGCATTTTTCGAGATAGCAGAAGGGCTGGCGCGACAGACTTCAACACAAAAGCCATCTGATCGAAACAGACTTGTAGGCACGGCGTGATAGCGGAAGTGCCCCCTTACCGCCCGATGCAGCTAGGCTGCGATAACTGGCAAATTCGTGCCTTCGCTGGAAAATCTTCTTCCAGATTGTAGCCATTGTTGCTCGCACTCGTCTCCTCACCGCCATGCGTACAACTCGAAAACGCCCTTTCCGGTGTGACCACAGCAGTGAGTGAAGCCCAAGAAGGCAGCCCTTTCCTATCCCCTAGCCTTCGTGTTCTATTTCTTTGACCGCAAGTAGATCAATTGTACCCCTCCGGGCAAGTCCATTCTTTTCGTGGGTTTTGAAAGATGATTCACTGAATGCATGAGTGAATATCCAGTCCCTACAGTTCGTCGTCGCCATCGTCGCAGCCGTGTGGAGGTGGCGCAGATCGCCGCATCTTACGCGCAGAGTGGCTTGAGTCGGTCGGAGTTCTGCCGTCAGCATGGCCTGTCGCTGTCTACTTTCAGAAAGTATTGCCCGCATGGTCGCCATCGCGATACGCTCCCGCCCGCGTCGTTGAGCAAGTCGCTCAGCGCTGTGGAATTGCCGCTGGCGCGGGTCGAGTTTGTCGAGAAGTCCGCAACGCACACGGAGCAGCACGACCCGTTGCTGGTTGAAT
>Ga0302186_10001863_pt1 | contig 16836 bp, 22 predicted proteins | sample II_Bog_E1_2_FD_198782 | JGI IMG/M metagenome (GOLD analysis project Ga0302186, IMG submission 198782) | Peat permafrost microbial communities from Stordalen Mire near Abisko, Sweden - II_Bog_E1_1 | ecosystem: Environmental > Terrestrial > Soil > Wetlands > Peat | place: Sweden: Abisko... | reverse complement strand
ATTTAAATGTTTATAACAGTTTATATAAGAGATGTTTGAAAAAATCGTTAAAAATGATTAATTCTTTTTTTTTTTCAAAAATATTTAATTTTTTCAAATTTTAAAAAAAAAATATCAAAAAAACTTCTTTTTTTTTTATTTTAAATTTTTTTTCCAAAAAAATTTTTTTTTTTTTTTTTTTTACAGAATCTTTATTATCCATTTCCTTGCTTTTTATCTTCTTATTTTTAAATAAACAAGAAAGTAATTTTCTTGAAAAAGGAAAAAATACAAATTTAGTCTTTACAAAATTTTTCTTCTCTTTAATGAAAAAAAAATGGTGTTTTAATTAAAAAATCCCTTTTCCTTGTAGTCTTTCACCATTTTTTCCAAGTATTTCTCATATTGAAAAAATACCTCATAACGGATAAATTTGTCGATTTAGATAACCCCTTGAAATACAGCAAATTAAACGCTTTTTTCTTTTTCGAAAATGAAAATATTAAAAATACCAAAAATCTCTTAAAAATGTCTTGCATATTGCATTTTTTGAGCAAAATAGGCACTATTTCCCCGATGCCGACTTTCTTTCTAATCATCTTCTATATCTACATCCCCTATATGATCATTTTTCTATTGCCAAATCTCCATTCTCCAGATGGAATCGCGATTTCTTTAGATCCTGACTTAGATTTCTCCCAAAACCTTGTATTTTGCCTTGTTTTGCATTTTTTTATCATGATTTTCCTTATTTCATATTTCCGAACTTTCCTCACAGATCCTGGGAAAGTTCCGAATTATTGGCAGACAATGGTTCTTGAAGAGCTGAATCGTTTTGATCAGGAAATCCAAATAAATTATCGATTGGAATCAAGTTTTCGTTCTATTTCGAAAAGTGTGGATTTTCGAAATAAGCTAACTGAGGAAAATTACAATGCATTGATGGAAAGAAACGCCTTATCAGAAACTTCACATGATAAAGTCCCAGATAAAGAAAATGATAATGAAGAAAGCGCTATTCCTCCAGCTCTCGATGAAATGAAACTGAGTGAATTAGAAGATCGCTTTCTTAAGGAAAAAGGCTTTGAAAGATGGTGTACACATTGCCAAAATTTCAAACCTCCGAGAAGCCATCATTGTAGAGAATGTGGGAAATGTGTGTTGAAAATGGATCATCATTGCCCATGGGTGTTGAATTGTATAGGCTTTTATAATTATAAGCTTTTTTTCAATATGCTTATTTATGGGGATGTCAGCATTTTAATGATAACATGCAGTTTTTCAAGCTTTTTAAGGGAAAAAATATCTGATTTGGAAACAGAAACTCCACAATTGATTTTCATCGCCAGCGTGTTTGCTTGTATGATAATGATTTCCTGCCTCTTGACGATTTTCTTGATGTTTCATACGATGTTGGTTCTTAAAGGAAAAAGCACGATTGAACAATGTGATAAGAAGAAGAAAATTCCAAATTATGATAGAGGAATTAGGAAAAATTTCTTAACAGTTTTCGGGAAAAACCCGCTTTTATGGTTTCTTCCTGTGAAAGTTCATGATGATGAAGAAGGGGTGAATTTTAATGAAAAAGAATGAAAAATGGGGTTTTTCTCTTTTATTTATTTATTTGTTTTTCAACGAAAATAAAAAAAATGAGTGTTTTTTTGTTAAATGATCATTTAAAATTAATTGGAAGTTTTTATGATTATAAAGGAGCTTTTCTTTTTCAAATCCCTGAAAAATAATTTTAAAAAGGATAAATTTTTACCATATCCTCTATAACTTTCTTTCAAAAATTGGAGTTTTCTTCGAAATCCCGCTTTTCTTATGTTCCCATTCATTCATAATTTGGCAATTCTCATCTGGTATCACATCGAGTTCTTTCTTGGGAGTATCCTTATTATTATAGCTATTCAAAAGGGCCTGCTTATGCAATTCATTTCCAACAGAAAGTTTCTGTTTTTTACCAGGAGACATTTCTCCCATAGTTGGATTAAACCCTATAAGGTCAGAAAACCCACCTCCACCTCCTGTATTGATATTGGGCATATCTCCAGTATTTTGTGAGAATTTCGAGGCCATTATGCTTTTCTTTGGACTGGTTTCTAGGAGAACATTGGAATTGAACATTCCAGTGCCCATTTTTGAAATAGTATCAGTTTTTCCATTTAAAATCGGCTTTTTCATAACGATATTGATACTGCCTTGTTTATTGGGTGAAATTGGACTGAAATCATTGCTAAAAAAAGAGAATAATTAATAAAAGAGCGATTTTCAATAAAATAAAAAAGAACTTATAATCGTTAAGGTTCATTTGTAGCATTTTGGTATTCATGGTGTCTTCCATTGTTAGAGGGATTTGAAGCTTTTCTTCTTTTTCGAGGAATTCGGCGAAATATTTATGCGAAAGCGCCTTGGTAGCGCAAAATCGGCCTTGAGGAAAGACAAATAACAACTTCTTCAACAAATCAATTGCTTTGTTCTATAAGTAAAGGCTTTTATTGTTTTGAGCAATTACCTGAACTTGGCGCATGCTTCAACAAATCCGAATTATAGTCTATATTACAATTCTTATTATCTCTTAGGACTTGTGCACAATTCTCTCCAGGAAACAATTTTTTACCTGTGATTCTATTGGAAAAAATTTTAATATGAAAATGAAATCGATTTTTTTCTAACAAGACAAAGAAAATTGATCCTGCGGAAAAAATATCGCATTTCTCATCATAAAAGCCTTCTTGTCCATCCTTATAATTGAGGATTTCAGGGGCTACGAAACCTGGAGTTCCGCATCTTTTGAAGAAAATCTCTGAAAGGGGAATATCTTGTCTGGTTGCCAGGCCGAAATCCGCAATGACAATATCATCCAGATTGGTTTTATCTTTCAAAAGCAGGTTTTCAGGTTTCAAATCACGATGCATGATTTTTTTGGAATGGATATGTTCTAATGCCTTCAGCAGATTATACATGAGTTTGGAGATGTCTTTTTGCGAAAGTTTAGGACTTTCCTTGACTTTTTTCAATAGTTCTCCACCTTCTAATAGATCTATCACGAGATAGATCGAATGGATGGTCTCATATACTTCATAGATCTTAAGGATGTTCGGATGATCAAGTTTTTTCATTATGTTCACTTCATTGATTAGGCTTTCTTTACCAGAACTTTGAGCAAGCAAGATGTCTTTATTAAAAGCTTTAATGGCATATGCCTTTTTATTTTCTTTCTTGATGGCATAATAAACCTAAAAGAAATTATATTGAGAAATTTATATAAAAAACCTTTGCGAAACTGCCTTTTCCTATCATTTTCTTGACCTCAAATTCCTCATGGAAAGTATGCTGAATGCATTTGTAGGCCAATAATCTTTTCCATGTCATAAAAACCTCAGTTTCATCTGTGGCGACTTCTGCAGTATTGAAGTTCTTGAAGAATTTCATCACGTATTGAAAATCTTTGGCTCCTTTCTTCTTTTCACTGGTTTCATTTCGCATTTCATATAAAACCCTCGTGTTTTCATAACTCATATATTTCTTTACATTACCTGGATTCGCATCTTTGGAATAATAAATGCCATTTTCTGCGAGGAAAAAGAACGTTTTCTTGAGATTTTTGTTATTTCCGTTGTTTTTCTTAAAGAGGAAACTTTTAGAATAGATGGGATTTTCAGGCATAAAAGGATTGGGAGTCTTTTTGAGATTAAAGGGGATAAAGACTTTCGACTTACATCCTGGAGTATCGAAAAATGAACTATGATGAATAATTTGGATTCCTTCTTCTTTGGTTTCTGGAGTCGGGTTCATTTTTTTTATGTATTGTTATAGTTAGGAAATGTTAGGAAGATATTTAAGCTATTTATTATAAAACAAATTATAATTCAATAATTAAGTAAACGAAAAGTCTTAATTTTCTGGGCTATGAGAAGGTTTTCGCAAAGGTTTTGCGAGAAATTTCTAAAAAAAGTCCCGAATTTTATTGATGTATTCAATTTGAGAAATAAGGGATATTCATCTTGGTGTTGTATGAGTTATTATGCGATTTTATTCATTGTGGTAATGGTTTTTCTCGTTTTCTTGGGAAATTCTTTAACAATAATGACTAATCGCGAAATTAATGAAAAAGACAATATCCTCGAAGAGGCAATTGAACGTTTTCTAACCAGAAAAGAAAGTCTAAATAATTTCGCTTTAGAGTTGAAATTCCGCAATTATTCAATAGTTTCGACGACTAATAAACAATTAGTTTATCATTATCCTTTGAGATATTTCAATATGGAGGCTAATGATAATCCCAAGACCTTAAAGAATCATGAAATTATACAATCTCATACTTTTCCTTCGAGTTTTTTCCTAATGGACATTTCCGCAAAAACCCAGGGTCTTTTCCTTGAGCCTCTGGCCTTATCTCATGATATGATTTGGACGAAGGATAATCTAACAAATACTTTAAGGAGTTTTTGTGTGGAAATCCTTTATCAAAGGTCCGAATTTCAAGAGAATAATAATACAAAGAAATCCCATTCGGTGAAAAAACAAAGACTTTGTGATATTAATAACAACAATACCAAAGGAATCCGAGTTCATCTAATGAAATTCGAGGAAATCAAACTTTATAATCTCGATTGTGATTCGAAATCGCATTGTCATCAAATTTGTCTGGAATCCAATCTTTTCTATATCGAAGACACTTACCTTCAGGATAAACTTTTGACTCTCGTGACATGTCAAAGACCTTTTATCGCTGAGGAAATCTGTTTTATCGTTCGATACGATCATTTTTCAGATAGTTTGATCTATGAAGGAGGATGTTTTAATGGGATTATTGAGAAATTCAGACCTTTAGAGAAATTAGATGTTTATATCGAATTTAATAAGACCAGATTATTCGTAAGAGAACCTTTAGATCCTTATATTTCGGCTTTAAATCAGGAAAATGAGGTCTATGAATTACCGATTTCGATGCATTTCGAATCGATAAAAAAAGCCTTGATTTCATTGTTGATGGTTATTCTCATTGGATTCTTCGGACTTTTGGCAGATAAAATGAAGAAATGGACTTTCGGGAGAAAAGAAATAGAACTCGAAGGATTTAATCAACATGAAATGAGCAGTGCAACCATTAAATTATGAATATTTATAGTTTTTCTAAAGAAAATGTGACAAAATTTAAATGTTTTTATCGAAAAATAACAAGAAATTCTTCTTTTCAGGCGAATAAAGGAAAATCCGTGAATATTTCTCATATAATTGCATTAGGATTTCTTCGTGTTGAAGAAGTCTTGACTTTATGTCCTGGAAATCGCGAGTTTCTAGATGACTTTTCCTTAGAAAATCAAGAAAAGACTCAGAAAAAACACGATAATTCTCATAATCCCATTGTTCCCCGACTTGGAAATCGACGTTTTCTAGGAATTTCGAGGAAAATAATTGAAAATTCTTGCTTTTTATGAAGATTTCCTTGAGTTCTTGGGAATAAAACAAGAAGATTTCCTTGGAATTTTTGGCAGCGAAAAGCTGGTCGTTTTCTTCTTTGAGGAAATCATCGAGAAAAATACTGAAATTGTAGGGTTTATATTCAAATTTCTGGAATCGACGTAAAATTCGTAAAGAAATCAGGACTTTTTCATGATTATTGAAACTTTTCGTGTTATGTAAGCGGATTTTCAGATAAAAATAATAGACAAAATTAAGCAATTTATTGAAATTCATGATGAATTTATTGTTTTTTATTGAAAGATCAATGTTTTTCCTTGTTTTATCAAAGAAAACCACCTTTTCGTTAACCTCCATTAATAAAACTCCCATTAAAATCATGATATTTTCTATTGTTTTCCTTAAATATCTTATGAAAATGCTAAATTCCTGTATATTTCCTTCTGTTTTCTCTTCCTTTATATTCATGAAAAACCCCAAAAGACTCTTTTTCCATACTTCCAAAAGGAAAAAATTCTCGTTTTTCTGCTTTTTCATGAATTTCAACGCCACTTTCATTTTTTTCTTATAAAAATCTAACAAAAACTCCAGATTTTTCTGATAATTTGTGCTTTTTCTCAATAAAATAATCGCTGTTAAACTCATAGAACATTCATTATCAATATTTCCTTGGATTTCAAATTCCAATCTTTTCTCTAATTCGCAAATCTCTTGAAAAAGCTCATTTGCTATATCAAAGAGATTTCTTCTTAAGACTATTTTCAGGACAGTCATCAATAAATTGAAGCTTTTCTTCGGTTCGATTTTCCATTTTTTGAAATAAATCCGAAGAAAAGAAAGGTAAATTTGATGGATATTCAAAAAATCAACTAAATATATGAACAAATTCAATAAATTTACTTTATTCGTCTGATTTTCTTCAAGTTTTATTATAGTAAAGCTGTTTTTCCGCATATATGCTTCAATTTCAAGAAAATTTGGAGTTTTGTTATTAGAGAAATTGCGAATATAAGCTAATAAATCGTTAAGGAAAAGTCTTGTGAAAAATTTAATGGGGAAATTTGGAAATAAGAGTCTTTCCTTCAGGAAAATCACTAAGAAAGTCACTGCTAAACCATAATCCTTGATAATTTGAGGATTTTGTGATAAAATCAAGGACTTTTCATGGAAAAACCCAAGGATTTGAAGAAAATTACCATGCTCAATAAGTTCTAAGACTCGAAATGAAATTTGTTCTTTGATCTCTTGTTGAAAATCGCTTAATTTTTCTTGAAAATCGTTTTTTTTTCCTTCTTTCAACGCTGGAAACAATAAAAAAGCAAGCGAAATAGCGAAAAACAAATAGTTTCTATCAACAAAGTTAAAATCTCGTTTAAAAACTTCCTTTTTCTCGCTTATAAAAGGATAAAACTTCATCAAATCCAATGATCCTCCTAGGAATTTGAACTTAATATTGGCTCCTATCATTCTTAAATGATCAATGATTTTCTCACACATGATTCTTTTCAATTTATTCATATAAATTTCACGATATTCGCATTCAATCAAATCGCGGGTTTTCTTTAAATTCGCGAACAATTTGAAACAATTTAATCTCGAAACATCAATTTTCTTCAATTTAGTTAAGGTTTTTCTCATCAAAGGTTTGAAGATCTCATGATAATCATTGTTAAATAGGCAATTTTTAAGAAAATCGTCTTTATTTTCTCTGATATCTTCTTTATTTTCCATGATATCTTCGAGTTCTATTTTATAAATAAAGACGTTTTTCTCTAGATAAACCACTAAACAATCGTCTTTTTCGTTTTTCATGAGAAAACAACGATTTTCCTGGGTTTTCTTAGAATTTATCTCATTGATTCTTATGAAATTACTCATTCTATCAAATTCCTCAATGAAAAACACTGTTTCATCCCTTTTATTTAAAGCCATTATCCTGAAATCCCCAGTTAAAACCACTATAAAATCGGAAATCCAGAGAGCATCTATGATTTTCCCTATATTTTTCAACATAAAATTCTCACATTTTCTCAATTTTTCCTTATATTTGCTATTAAAAAAGACCTCAGAATTTAAGCTTTTATTCAAAACAACCAGGACTTTCTTATAATATTGATTAAGTCTCACAATAGTCCAATCCTTTGATTTTAAGCCGATAGTCTCGATTTTAAGAACTTCAAAATTGAACTTGAGAAGCGATTTTTCTTCATTTTTCATGAAAAAGCTTAAATCTAATAATTTGAGTTCGAAAAGGGACAGTTTCTCAGAAACCTTGACTTTCAAAGTCTTATTAATAAGGAAATGATATAGACATAAGTCTTTATTATAATAGATGTTGATATCGAAATCCTTGGAAAGACGTTGAATTGTTGGGCCATTATTTTCGATATTCGAGGGTTTATTCAGGTTTATATGAAGTTCATTATTGGAATCTTCAGCTTCGAGACTTTCTTGAATTAAAGGCAATAATTCGTCTATTTTGAATTCCTGGACTTTGGTGTTTTTGTCTATAAGTTGAATAAACACGATTTTCGAGACTATTTTTAAAAAGAAAAATGAATTTTTTTCTCAAATATAAAGAAATATAGACAATTTTTAGAGATCAATATCGAGATATCCAACGATTTCGCTAGATAAAAGTAACAAATCCCTTTCAAATCGAGTTTTTTGAAGAAATAATCCTTCTTTTTCTTATTTTCGATATTGTTCCAATTTGCTTGTTTGAAATTCACATATTTCCCGATTTTTTCAATACTATTATAAAGGAAATATATATTTTCGCTAACACAAATTATGTCTATTCCAGTATCCACAAGTTCTCCAATATAACTATCGCAACAGAAAAAACGAATTCCATCCTTTGAAACCGCAAATGGAGTTAAAGCCACTTTATTATCCTCGATTTGGAAATAAATAGGCCCTAATTTCCCCTTTTTCGTATATCGATATAACTTCTCATTCTTCACAACAATCAAACTGAAATAATCTTCATCTATAAACTAAAAAAGATTCAGAAAAATTAAACATTTTTAGACTTTTTCAAGCTTTGGATCTATTTGGAGATCAGTGAACGCAATAGAACCAGTGAAGGTCAAAGGATAAACCTCTGATCGCGATTTAATGAAGAAAAAATCCTTTGAAAGTATTTTTATCGTGTCGATTTTCTGTTCCATCAATAAAAATATTAGTTTTTTATAAATATTTCAAACAAAAAACTCTTTATTTCAAGAATAGTTCCAACATCTTTCTTATCAAAACTCGAGAAAACTCTAGAAAACTTTAGGAAACTCTTAGAAAACTCAAGAAAAATAGAGATAATTATAGAAAATATCGAAAATCATCCTCTTCCACATTCCGCAGACCAAATCAATAGTTCCGAAGCATCTCTGACCACCAAATTCCCATCATCCTGTATAATTAATCGATAAGGAGCTTTTCCTTTCCCCCAGCTATTTGTCGCCCATTGCGGGGTGCCTTTTGAATCGAAAATCACGATATTTCCATCATTTTGGCATTTTATCGAAAACGGTGCTAGTCCATTAACGGGCGTTTTCGAGGCAAATATCGCGTTTTTTGAGCAGAAATGGCTTGAAACATAGACTATGAAAGTCCCATCGTTTTGTAATAAGGCGAAATAATTGCGATTGGAACTAATGAGGATTTGGCCTTGAAATAGGCTATTTTCTGAAACCAGGCAATTCTGATTATAGAAGTTCGATTCCATTGAAATAATTCCTACTTATAAATTTTCATAAAACTCCCTCAATAAATTAATATTAAAAAGCCTTAATGTTCCCAGATTATATTGAACGTAAAAACCCCATTTTTTCATATTCCTTTGAAATCCTCGATATAGCAGAAGATGAATCGCAACAAAGTCTCGACTTTTTCCTTGAAAAACCCTTAATTCGAATATCCACAGCACCAGCACGTCCTTTAACTCCTATTGAAGAATTCAAACGCTCAAAAGAGTTCTTTTTCCTTGAACAAACCGTCTTTTCGTCTAATAATCTCCTTCAAAAGAATTACCTACAAATCGATTTGGATTCTTCTGATGGACAAAAAGCCTGCAAAAAGCAGCTTTCTTTATTAGAGCGTCTTTGTGAAGTAAAAAGTCCTAATTTTTATTGATTAATTTTCCGAAATCAGGCTTTTAAAATAACGCCAGCCAATAGAGAATATCGAGAGAATTTCTCGAAAGCCTATAAGATCCTCTATATTGAAGGAAATCTTTGTTATTTAATAGAGATTTTAGATAGTGCACAGGAAGGTATTTTTCATGAATTAGTCTATAAAACTTTCTAAGTCGCGTTCTAGCATTTCCTTATCTTTGGGTGAATGGCGAAAAGTACATTTTTTCAGATTCGGTCTTGGAAAATGGACGTTTATTATTACGGAGTTTCCAAAGATTACAGAATATATTAAGGAATTCTTATACAAAATTAACTCAGGAAAATCTCGACTTTTCTTTGGAAGCGATTAAATTGGAAATCGTTAATATATTAGAGGAAAATGACCATGAATGGACTGGATTCGAACAAGTTTATGTGAATGAATTGATGATAATCGAGAAAAAAGCGAGAAGATTGATTTCTGAGGCGATAATCTTAGAAAAGGAATTGCAATCTATCGAAATTCGTGAGAAAATGAAAGGCAAAATCCTGCTTTCCAATCTCGATTCTTATAATTCCTGTCGTCAAAAGCTCACTTTTCTTATTTCGCAGGTTAATTCAGTCGCAAATATCGAGGGAATAGGTCGTGATGATCTCGATTTAGCTATTTTATTAGAAGCCGAAGGGATTATAAGACGAGTATCTAAGGAACAATCAAGAGCTGTGAGGCTTTTGGCTGAGAAAATCAGGAATTCCTTTATGAATATAAGGCTTTTATTAAGGAAATATGAGGAAAATATCGAAATGGTGGATCCTCAATTGAAGAATAATTCAGATTTAATAGTTTTATTGCAAGATTATGAGAAAAGCTGGGAAAAAGGCAAGCATTATTTGCTCGAAGCTCGAAAATGTTCATTTTTGATAAGTTTTTCACATATGTTGGAAAGCACTAGTGAGAAATATCGCGAATTCCAAGAGAAATTAGAATGTCGAGAAGCTGACATTTTCCTTATAATTCCTTGTTTATTAATGTTGCAATTCCTCGATAATGATGATCGGATGATTTGTCTTTATTTTTTCCCACAATTGGCCAAATCCACAGAAAAAGTCAATGGAATTTATATGGAATTGAATGAAGAATTCAGGAAATGGAAAACCGCCAATTCCAAGAAATATCAATATTATAATATTCTCGAAAAGGCGTTATTGGGTTTGAATTTGAATGAGGAGGAGAAGGAAAATGTCGAAAAGGTCCCGAAAGGGCTTTTTGAACGGATTTTGAAGAATATCAAGGTTTTGTCTATGGAATTAGAAAGGAATAAGCCTGTTGAATGGAATGAGTTTTTAGATGCGGCTTTGATGGGTTGAAAATGAAAAAAGGACGAATTTCTAAGAAAAATTGTCCATTTTTTATTGATTTTTATGTTATCTTTAAAAAATTTCATTGAATAAAGAAAAAGAAAATCAAATAAATTGTAATAAAATGAGGACTTTCTTTAATAAAAGATTCGGTTTTTTCTCAACTGTGAAAAATTACACAGTTTCTTTATTTCCTGGTGATGGTATTGGCCCAGAAATCTGTTCTTCAGTGAAAGAAATCTTTTCATCGATGAAACTTCCAATAAATTGGCAAACTGAATTAATTCTTAAGGAAAAAGTCAATGAAGAAGGCGATTTGATAGCTCCTGAAACGCTTCAAAATCTGAAAAACAACAAATTCGCGTTAAAAGGTAAATAAATCAAGGATTTTTCATCGAATTTCTAATGAAAATTATTCAGGTCCTTTGGGAACACAAATAGGCAAAGGCCATAGATCGATTAATGTGACTTTAAGGAAAAAACTCAATCTTTATGCGAATGTGAGGCCTTGTAAATCCATCAAAGGGGTTAAAACTCCTTATGAAAACGTCGATCTTGTCACTATAAGGGAAAATACTGAAGGCGAATATAGTGGTTTAGAACATGAGGTTTTTTATATAATTTTTGAAAAAAAACCCTTAAAAATCATATATTTTCTTAAAGGTGGTGCCTGGTGTTGCTGAGAATATCAAGATAATTTCTGACAAGGCCTGTCGAAATATTGCTTATTTCGCTTTTAATTTCGCAAAGGAAAATAACCGTAAGAAGGTGACCGCATGTCATAAAGCAGGGATCATGTATTTAATTCAATAAAGACTTTGAAAAGCTCTTATTAGGAAATTAGGAGATGGCCTTTTTAAGAAGGTTTGTAAGGAAATCGCTAAGGAATATCCTTCCATCATTTATGAAGAATTACAAATCGATACCGTTTGTTTGAAACTTTCCAAAGATCCAACAAAATTAGATGTAATGGTGATGCCTAATCTTTATGGAGATATTGTGAGTGATTTGGCTGCAGGACTTATAGGAGGATTAGGAGTGACGGCTTCTGCGAATATAGGCATTGATTTGGCTTTATTTGAAGCAGTTCATGGTATTTATCTTAATATTTATTAAGGATTTTCTATTTGTTTTAAAAGGAACTGCTCCTGATATCGCAGGGAAAAACCTCGCCAATCCAACAGCGATTCTTTTAAGTTCAACTATGGTTTTTTATTCGATTTTATATAAAAAAAAGGCTTTTAATTTTGCATTTCATAGATGTTGGTTCATATGGGATTAAAAAAAGAGGCTGATATTTTGAATAAAGCGATTTATAAGACGATTGCTGAGGGTAAATATTTGACTGGAGATTTGGGAGGCAAAGCCACGACTCGGGAATATACCAAAGCGATTATCGATAACATTTCAACATAAAATTAAAAGATTTCGAGATTTTAGTATTAATTTCAGTTAATTTTTCTAATTTTTGATCATTTTTAAAAAACAATCATTAAATTACTTATTTCAATAAAAACTTCAATAAATCGTTAAATGAAGAAAATGAAGAAAATTCCTCTGGAATAAATGGAAAATTTGAAAAACCCGCTGACCCTCAGAATAGTGAAATTTTGGAGAAAACTTTCAAGGAAAAAATGATACAAACTCCAAGATCTTCAACGAGCAGAGGCGAAAAAAAAAACCAATTTTTTGATTTTCATGAATAAAATTTTAAAAAGGAAAACATTTATTAAAAACTGCATTTTCTTTTTCAAAAAACGATTTTTTTGTCAATTAAAAATAATTAAGAAAATTTCACAATTTCAGACTTTTGGCTTTAAAAACCAAATAATCACCATTGGATACAAATTCTCCTTCCGCCAATTTATGTTGAACGAATATTTCAGCAATTCCATGATCAGTTTCCAAATCCATAGTTTCATATTCATTCTTCCTATTGCCTCTTTGGCCTGTAAATCCCTCTAAATGACATACGTTTTTCCAATGATCTTTGTTCAATTCATAAAGCTCATAAACAATATTTGTAGCATTTATGTTTTTTGATGATAAATCTTTGATTTGAGCTTCTGAAAGACTCGTTTCTGGGGTTAAAATTGGATATGGGCCAATACAAATCATAATGAAACGAGATTTACTTGTAAAAGTGCCTAAATATTTGGCCTTTTCTACAAAATGATGATTTTCGAAGCTTTTCCTTAAAGTTCCATATACTGCTACCAATTTGTTGCCTTTTTTTGAATTTTGACCATTTCCTATCATTTTTTTTGAATTTTTGTAAAATTATTGTTTTTCTAACTAAAAAATTGTGAATTCGCAGTGAATCCGAAAAAAACAAAAGTCCTTTTATTTTAAAATTAAACAACTCGAGAAAATTCAATATAAATGAATAAATTAGAAGGCGAGGAAATCGATTTTTCAGAAAACGTCTCATCTTTCAAATCCTCTGATATTTCCAGTAGTGAAAATGAGGACAATGAAGAAGGCATTAAATTCCATTAAAATCCATCATTTTTTTTTAGGCATATCAGATAACAATGCTGGCGGCAAAACCATATTACGAGACAATAAAATCCTGGATTCTCGAGCCAAAAACATGAGTTTATTTAATAAAAAATCATCTCCAGGCTTCGGAAGCAGCAAATTGGGAAAAAGGAAAATGAAGGTCATGGAAACTGAGAAATTATTTAAAAAATATGGACCACATTCCATGTTTCTTTATAAGCCTGGTGTGCCTTTACCTGATTTAAGCGAATATCTGAATAATATCATTGAGGTTTTTATTCTCTTTTAATATGAAACATTTTTCCAAAAAAATAAAGATTAGAATTGCAAAGGAATATTTGTCACCTCATAATAAAGAGTTATTGAAAAGGGATATTTGGGGCAGTGAAACCTTCACTAGCAACTCTGATGCAGTTTGTATTTTAAAACATTCGGGATTGATCGATTTCGCAAATACCGCCGCTTTGAAGAATTATGAAGGGGTGGCTTTCTTTTGCAAAATCACCAAAGGTTTTTTTTTTCTTGAAAAAAAAATCATTAGTTTTTTCTGGAAAAGCAAGGAAAAGCTATAACTCAGTCTCCAAAAATGGGATGAAAAGCAGAGCTATTAAAGGATATCAGGTAAAATACCTATTAAATTTTTTGTTTGCATTATATATGGATTTAGGGGTTTAGTTTAAAGCCTGAAAAAATCCAATGGTTGACAAGTCTTGGGAGAAATGATGAATTAATAACCATAGCTGAACAGATGGCAACCGTCTATTACCCGAAAAGAATAAAACTGACACCGATTGCCAGCAAGAAAATCCAAAAATTTCATCAAAATAATTTTGTTTTCAACATATGCGATGAATTGGCTTATAAATATTGCATTTCCAACATTTGTGATAAATCGAATGACACTTGCAGTTTTTAATAAATTTTATTATTTGAACATTTTTTATTTAAATTAAAAGCATGGACTTCTTTTCAATTAAAGAATAAATCTTTATATTTTGAAAACAGAGAAGAAAGATATGAATTATCTAATTTGCAAAAGGAAAAAACTGATGAAGAAGAGGTCTTTTCTGATGAGGAGCATTATAAATTATCGAAAGTGATGGATCCATATTATAAAGATAATGAATTCATGGAGAAAAACGAGGTTCCGCTCAAAAACGAATTCCTGGAAGTGATTTTTGATAGTCTCGATTGGAATGAAATTAAATGGGGTGAATCCTCTATTATGTTCAAGGATAAGTTGATCACAAGTAAATATACTCTCAAAAAAATTATAAAATTATTTTATTAGATGTGTTAAACTTCAAGTATTATCCTAATAAAAAAACAGAGGAAAATTGAATATTTTTTAGTTCTTTCTAAAAAAACAAATGAAGAAAATTTATTTTATTATGGAAAATTTATTTTTCTTTAATCTGCCTCTTCTTGATTCCCATCATTAGCCACTGATGCCTCAGATGTTTCATCGCCTATATGGAAACTCTCATCATCTTCATCATCTTCTTCTTCTTCATTGTTTTTCTATATTTTTATATATTTTTATACAAAATTATAATATATTTCATGCCTCTTTTTTATTGCTTTCATCACCTTCCTCTTCATATTCATCTTGTGAATACTTTTGAACCGATTCCTGTATAACAACCATCGAGACATTCTTACTAGCGAAATATTTTTCAATCATTTCATGCTCGTTTTTGTCAATTCCAAGAAAACTAGCCGAAAAACCACCTTCTTTTTTTTTAATTTCCATGTCAAAACTTTTCGCTTTAACTCCCATCTTATCCAAATCATAGATATTTGTTCAATATAAATTAAATTCATTACTCTTTGAAATTCGACCGTTTTCACCTCATCAAGTTTTAAATAAATGTTAGCCTTTGGAAGAAAAAGCAGAGTTTTCTGTAGAAAATACAGATACCCTGAGGTGTTTTTATAGGAGCATTTGATACATGGATCACCATTCAGACTAATAAAATTTGAAATTCAGGATCAAAACAAAAAAAAACAATACTTCTTGAAACTTCCTGGAATAACTATATTGATATTGGTGATAACCTTGAACATTTTGGTGAAAATTTCATAGGTCAACTCATCATATTCAGCCTGTAAAGGCTCGCTATATTTTTTCTGGAGGTCTTCTTCTGATAAATTCAAAGTGATAGCGATTTTGTTTTCCTTATCAAATTGTATTATGAAAAAAGCGTGCTTTGTGCTTCCTTGTCTCAATGCTTGTTTGAAGGAAAAGATGAAATTCAGGATATCCTTTAATTTCATTGAAAACCCTCATTAATTAACAAAAATAAAATACAGAATTTGGCTCTGGCAACAAATAAGCCTTCCAAATGTTTTTATATTCACATTTATATTTATGACTTCCTCCATGAAATGTCATCGAATTCTCAAAAAAAGTGACGCTATGCTTTCCCCTAAAAAAACAATCAGATTTTCAAAAATTATTCAAAGACCTTGGAGCTAAAAATTTCAATTGTTCAAAAGTAGTTATAGTTTTGTCTTCCGTTTTGTCTTTTGAACGAATTTTCTCAGATATCTTCTCATTGAAATTTTCCGCATCATTTGAAGGAAAGAAGAAACGGAACTCACAAAAGGTTTGCGCCCTGAATTAAAATGAGAAATAAAGAAATCAGAAAAATTCACTCATCATTGGCATTTTTCGTATCTAATTCAAGGAGTAGCTCGTTTTTGTTGACAGTGATGCAATTTTCAATTTTTTCAAAAGGGACACGAAAAATGCTAGATTGTTGGCAAATGCAGTTCAAAAATGGGGAATTCAAGTCAAAAGAGCCGTAGTTGAGGCCTGGGAGATGTTTTTGATCTTGTTTGTTTTTGGACATTTTTAAAATTTCTTAATTTGCGCGAATTTTGAAAAAAAAATTAAATTTTATTAGTTTGAAAATTAAGCAAAATTTAAAGAATTTTTGATATTTTTTCCTTTTGATTAAAAAAATTCATGAAAATAAATCTATAGAAAAAAATAAATTAAAAAATCCATGAAAATAAATCTATAGAAAACTTTATAGAATATAGAAATTTTTGTTTAAATCCCCAAAAAACAAATATTTTTTTCAAAATCAATATAAAAAAGAAAAAAAAAACCTAAAATATGGAACCAAACACAAAAAATCTTGATGTTTTGGAATCTGAAGTGAAAGCAATGGTTTCCCAAAACAAGGAGCTCATTGAAAGAATCGAAACTTTGAAGAATAACCAAAACAAAATCATCAAAGCCTATCAAATAATTGAGTTCAAGGAGATGACCCTTCCAATCCCAGAGAACAACTATCTATTTCTAGTAAAGAAGAGCTTATGGAAGAGTCAACGGGCGAGTATATTAATAACTGGGTTGTTCCTGGAAATGAGGAGAAACCAGAAGAAGTCGATCCGGATAACATTCTGAATATCGATAAGGAGATAATGAACATGAAATGTGAAAAAT
>Ga0302186_10001859_pt1 | contig 16850 bp, 11 predicted proteins | sample II_Bog_E1_2_FD_198782 | JGI IMG/M metagenome (GOLD analysis project Ga0302186, IMG submission 198782) | Peat permafrost microbial communities from Stordalen Mire near Abisko, Sweden - II_Bog_E1_1 | ecosystem: Environmental > Terrestrial > Soil > Wetlands > Peat | place: Sweden: Abisko... | reverse complement strand
CTAAAAAAAAAAATTGATTGGGGATCTAAAAGAAAACTTCTCAAAAATTGTATTTTCTCTGAATTTTTAAAATTATTTTCATTATAAAGTCTTTCTGCATTTCATTAATTTTTGTTATTCAGTTCCTCATTTTTCAAAATATTATCATTAAGACAGCTTTTCCTTTCAAACGCTGACGATGTTCGACTGCTAAATTCAACTTCCCTCTTTTTTTGTGTGTTTTCCCCACGACTGCTATTTCCCTTTGAATTTTCATTTTTGTTCGGTTTTGGTGAATCTTGTGATTGTGAAGATCCTTTTTTTTCTTCTTCCTTTATCGAACTTCTGCTTTTTCTAGCTTATCAAACAAGACTTATATTATTATCAGATAAACAAAACAAAAAAATACACGCTAATTAAATTTTCATTCATCATTTGATTTGACTTTACAGACATCGATTCGATGATCAAATTTTTGGAGCTACTGCTGCTTATCTGATCATTTTCAATTTTTGAAAGAAATTTCCGATAAAAATGATTAAAAGACTTATCCCAATCCGCCGCTTTATTTAAATTCAACATTTCTTTTTCATTTTTTTCCGATTGAGAAGATTTTATTGAGTCAATGAAAAGATAACATTTTTTAAAATATTCCTTTCGTTGAACAATATCAATATTGTTGTGTCCTGCTTTCTTGGCCCACCACCCTTCATAAGGATTATGGCATTTTTGGAACAAAATTTTTGAATGCTCAATTGGGACTTCTTCATCTTCATCCCCATGAATTATAAAAATAGGGCATCGAGAAAAATTGATTAAGTCGATATTGGGGAAAAAATCGTTGGAAGGAGTATTTTTAATATTGATGTTTAAAATTCTCAGTCCGGATAATATTGGTGAATGAAGGATAAGGCCTGCAATCGGGTATTCTTTGCGTGAAGCCAAAAACACGCTTGGGCCGCTGCCAACTGATTGCCCGTAACTTTTTTTCACTTTTAGGAAGAAATAAGATTATCTTATATAGTACAGGATGATTTTATGCCAAGGGAAATTCAATTTGTTGATGACATATTTGTATGCTTCGCAGATATCATCAATGATGACTTCATCTGAACATTTATCTTGTTCTGCTAAATGGCCGAAACCCGAGTATTCCATACAGAAAACATTGATCTCAGAAGCACTTTAATAAAACTTCATTTTAGTATTTTACCTTCAAATTATAAGCCAGATCTAGTAATGTTTCTATCATTTTTCCTATATCTGTAGAGTTCCCATGGCTGAAAATAATAATGAAATCGCTCCTTTTTTAATAAAAATGAATTTTTTTTCTTTCTTAAAATAAAATCACATTTTTTTGGTGTATTGGACCAACAGTCCGCAACCTATTTTGCCGTTTGCCTTTGAATAAACTTGGCTGCTGTACTTTAAACCTTCAATTTCAGGGATTTGCTTCACCTTACCATCATCTTCATAAAAAATTATAGTCTGAGGTTAGAGATTTTAATATATTTTCTATGTAGATCAGTTTCTTACAAAAGGTTTTGCAATTGCTTCGTTTTGGTTTTCATTTGTGGAAATTTTGTAGCCTAATTCCATCGAATATTTTAACTCAAGAAAATAAAAAAAAAAATTTACCTGCAGGAAAAGGTGGAAAAAACGCATATTTTAGAATCAACTTTTTCCGACATCCGAAACAGGCAAGACATTGAAAACAACAAATGATACAAGACATTTTATTTTCAAAATCAATCTGAATTTTTTTTTTGAGAGTTGAAAATTGAATTTGTGTTTTTTTTTCTTCAAAAAAACAAGTTCGGTTGTTTTTTGTTTAAATGAATTTAACTCTAAATTGTTTAGTTTTTATGGGATTAATTTTTATAGATTTTCTTTTTCTTTTTTCTAGGTTCCATTGAAAGAAAGGGTGCTCGACAAACTCAAAAAGCTTTTATAAAGGTTGTTTTTGTCTCCATCAAACTCATATTGTTTCAAAAAATTTAATATTCTGGGATCATTATCAATGATTAAATCCTTCAAAATTCCTATATCAGTTTAAATTTCAAGGATCTTAAATTAATAAAAATTACCCCTTTGACTCTTGTTTAATAATCCTTCTTTGAACATTTTTGAAACAATAGCCAAGAGCATTCTAGATTTTGGCTTAAAATCATAAAAAATATTATAATTTCTCTAAATAGACTACCCAAACAGAATTGGTCAACAAATCAGCCTTTTCATCATTGTTTCCTTTATCTTTAAGAGAAACGTCATACACATCTTGATTCGCTTGCTTTATCAAAATTTTTAACAAATGGATTAGAAAACAATTTAAATACTATTGAAGAAGCATATGGAAGAGGGCTCACATTGGAATTATCACTGAAATCCTTCTTCATATTTTCCAAATCTTTGCTTAATGATGAGAATTCTGTAAAATATAAATTTTTTAAAAATAAAGTGATAAAAATCACAACAACAAAAAATGGACTTTTATGGAATGACTCAAAAGTCTCTTTAAATTTTTCTTGATTTCTCATTGAAATCCCGCTTTGATTCCGTTTATTTTCTTCCTGCATTGTGGCTGACTTTTCATCATTTTCTTCTAAACAATCCTCCTTAATTGATCTCATAAAATGTTCCAATTTCATCTGAGAAACGGAATTTGTTTTCCCAAGATTGAGTTCCCCCAATTTTTTGTCCAACAGGCTTTTAATCATAATTTTGGAGTTTTTCACCGTCTGATAAATATCCAATAATAAAATGATTTCAACCATCAAAGGGCTTGCTTGACCTGGATTACCAGAAGCACCCTAATCGTTAGATTTAAAATATATAAAAAAAAATAAAAATATTTACATTTGCAGTGTACTTCTCCATGCTTTCACGCAAAGATTCTGATTTCTCCAAAAGTTCAATAAAGAGATTATAATTTTCAGAGTAGTACTCTTTCAAATGTTTTTTTTGTTTGTAGTTAAGAAATTTATTTTACCTGATATCGTTGCAAATGAAACTTTCCTAAGTTTTAAAGGTAAAATAAAAAAATAAAACAAAAAGGTGACTCACTCGTTGCTTCTTTTCAATTGAGAAAATTCATCTTCTAATTTTTTCTTGTCATCAGTTGAATTGCTTAATAAGAAAAATTGGAAAAATTCTTCTTTGGAAATATCTAAAAGAAAATAATGTTTTTGTTTTTTGTTAGCGGTAATTAAAATTTGTTTATGAATTTACCTTCAAGGTCAGAGAAATGCTTTTGGATGATCACGCTCATTGAGAAAAGGACGAATGTTTGAGGGGATAAAATGTTATGTTTTTCAAACAAAAAAAATAAATCTTAATTTTTTAATTAAATCGATTTTTTTTAAAAAAATTTTTCTTTAATGGGAAAGAACTCAGTTTTCTTAATTTCAAAAAAAGGCTGAGATTTTAATTTATATTCAGATTGATTCTGGCGACCATAATGTTTTACTAATGCTTAGGGCGATATAGTTACTAAATACTAAATACTAAATACTCGTCCAGTTTAAGTTTTCCTATTTAGAGTTCATTATACTATTGGTAAATTTAATGGGAAAATTTAAAAAATCTCTCGTTGTTTTTAGATATTACAACTGGATTTATCGTTTCGCATTATTGCTTTATGGCAGTGGGAAAAGGAAGGGAGAATTTGGATAATTTCTTCAGGTATTGGGTATTAAAGGACTTGTGGGATTTGGGCCACAGAAAAGGACGAGAAGAAAGAGAAGACGAATCTGACTAAGGAAACCTCGTTGATTTGATGAGGGACATAAGATTATTAAATTTAATTTGTTTTCATGGTTTTTAGCGGAATTTTATAAGGCTGCTGATGCTTTTTTATTTAAGTATATAAACTGAAGAGTTAAGAAAATTTTCTTCATTTTTTTAGTCGAAAAGACTTAAAAAATCGAAACATTGTCTTTTCAAAAAATATGTTAGAGATTTAATTATTTAATTTTTTTTTTTGCGTTTTTTGAAGACTGTCAATTTTTTTCAATTATTTAGGGAAAAAAAAAAATTTTTAATTTTTTTTAATCATTTGCAAAAATCTTTGATAGAATCGAATTGATCAGATTTATCGTTTCAGACTTAATTTAATATTTTATCCCAAATTAGAGCTTTCAAACATTATTCAAATTTCTCCTTAAAAAATAGGATCTTTTCTAGCCATTTTTATTTTCTATGGATTCTATGCATACAATTTTTCTTCAAGGAATTGAAGTCGAGAATCCAAATCAGGTGAACAACGATTTTGTTCCATTCCAAGACTCCCAAAGACTCCCAGATGCCTCGTCTCCAAGCAATTTTAGCGAACACGAGGAGAATTTTTTTAACAACACAAGTTTCAACAATGAAACCAAGAAAAAAAATGTGATTCTTGATTTAAGCAAGAGCTTTGAACTCTCCGTCAATGATATGACAATCGAAGTAGAAGTGAGGAAGAATGAACGATGTGAAAGCAAAGATGAGACAAAAGAAAATCCTAGAATGGATATAGAGGATCCAGAAGAACAAGCTGTGGAAAAAAGAAAACTAGCTCCTGCAGAACAAATTCCAGAGGAAAGACCACTACTTCCTCTCGAGGAAGAAGAGAAAAGACCCTCACCTCCATTGCATCTCAACCTTGAAGAGAAAAGACCCTCACCTCCATTGAATCCACTCCTTCTAATGGCTTTTCAATTATGGTTCAGCAAAATCCCACCACAACCCAAAAGCAACCCGATCCCACAGTCCAAAATCAACACTTGGAACACCAAAATCATTTTGATGAACTTCTTCAAGAACTCTCCAGAGTTCAAAATAATACCTGATTTCGTCCAAGCTTGCGAAAGAGAAGGAGGAACCAAAGTCGGAACTTTCTACTTCATCAAAGAAAGTATCATTGACTCACCAAACTTTCCTCTTTATGTGAGAAAATTCTGCTTAGCACTGAGGAACGAAATCGCCAACTATCCTGAAAGCAGGTACTTCAAGAAGGTCATTGAATCTAAGCACTCTGCTTCAGTAATCAGATCTGATTTGGAAAAGGTCAATGCCTTGACAAAGATAGTCGAAGGACTTTATATGAACCGAAGTCTCTTTCAGGAGGAATACAAATTTGGTGACAATTTTGAGGTTCCTCAGGCAATTGATTGGGATTTCTACTTAGGAAGAGTTGATGCTCGAGAGGATAGCTTGCTGCAGAAGCTTGGTGAATGTGGCAGATTAATTCAGAGAGAAGAGCAAGCTGAAGCCGCGATGGAAAATTTGAAAGAGTTCCTGATGTTGAAGAGGCCAGAACCAAGAGAACAACAATAGTTATTATAAAATTTAAGCAAAGAAATTATAGTTTAATATAAATTTTATAATTTATTAATTAAAAAATATAAATTTTTTTGAAAAAACCCTCTAATCATTGAGATTTTAAACAAAATATATCATCTTAAAATACAAATTTTTATACTATTTTCCAAATTCTAAATTATAAAAAAAAAAGTTGCCAAAGCAAAAATATAGATCTTATTAATTTTTTTTTTAAACTTGAATTCTAAACATAAATTTTATTATTTCAATAATAATTGAATCGTAAATAGTGAATGACATTCACTTAATATTTATTTTATTATAAACCAAGTATTTAATTATCAAGGTTGTTTAATCCGCTCATAATGGCTTTAATTGATGCAATACTGATGGTTGCATCAATTCCAACACCAAAGGACATTTTTCCATTAATTTTATCTTTCAATTTAGTATATGAAACGAATTCATGGCAAGATCCATGCGGCAATGATTGCTCTGAAATAAACTCAAGGAGAATTCCTTCACAATTTAATGACTTTATGTAAGTTTCAAAGGTATCAGATTCATTGATTTGAATTTTCAAACATTTGCCTTTGTATTTGATGAGCACAATATTGATTGAAATATCATTTTGGTTTTGAATCCTTTGATATGATATAAATTCGAAGGGTCTTTTTCTTCCAAGATAGATTTGTTGGAACTCATTTACAATCTGTTGTTCTGTGACTTCCCTTCCGGTTTCTTCTGTTAATTTTTGAATATATTTGGCAAAATCTGCATGCATCATTTTCGGCAATTCATATCCCAAGGCATGTTTAACAACATATGCAGTTCCTCCTTTCCCTGATTGGCTTGTTATTCTTATAATTTGAACGTTCGAACGACCAATATCACAAGGATCTATCGGAATATAAGGCATTTCCCATAAAGAATCATTATCTTTGTCGTGCTGATTTTCAAAACCTTTGTTAACAGCATCTTGATGTGATCCAGAAAAAGCTGTAAATATTAATTGACCTGCATATGGATGACGCTTTGAAATTTCCATTTTTGTGCATTCTTGAACTATGCGACAAATTCCTGGTAAATTAGATAAGTCTAATTCTGGATCGATGCCTTGTGTATAGAGATTTAAAGCTAAATTCAAAATATCCACATTGCCTGCACGTTCCCCATTTCCTAATAAAGTTCCTTCTACTCTATCTGCTCCAGCCATTAAACCCAATTCAGTTGCAGCTATTGCACAACCACGATCATTATGCGTATGAAGGCTGAGGATAATATTTTCTCGTTGATTTAAATTTCTATGCAACCATTCAATTCGATCTGCATAAATGTTGGGTGTGCTTAATTCAACTGTCGATGGTAAGTTTATTATAACTTTACGCTCTTTATTTGTTCCCCAGGTTTCAATGACAGCATTACATATTTCAGCTGAATATTCTAATTCAGTCCCAGTAAAACTTTCCAGAGTGAATTCTAATTTTAAGGGGACTTCTAATTCTTCACCATATTTCTTAATCCAATTAATTCCTTGAATAGCCCAATCGATGATTTCTTTCTGATTTTTTTTGAATACAATTTTCCTATGTATTGATGAAGTTGAAAGATAAAGATGCATAATCACATTAGGAGCACCTTTTACAGCTTCTATTGAACGTTTTATTAGATCTTCTCTTGCTGGAGTGATCACTTGAATTGTTACATCAGAGGGAATGGAATGGGTGTCGATGAGTAGCCTTGCAAAATCATATTCAGTTTGTGAGGCCGATGGGAATCCGATTTCTATTTCTTTGAATCCAATTTTGATGAGCATATCAAAAAAATTTTTTTTTTCTATGGGATTCATTGGAGTTTCAAGGGCCTGATTGCCATCACGTAGATCAACACTACACCAAACAGGTGCGGTGAGAATCTGTTTATTGGGCCATTGGCGATCGGCCAATAGGACAGGTGGATATGGTACATATTTGTTTTTGTAGATTTTCATTATATTATATATTTCATAGTGTTTTTTTTTAAAAATTTATAGTACAACAAGTACTGGACAAAGCGCTATTTTTTTATTTGATATTTCATTTATTTATTTTTCATCAAAATTATTTATGAATTTTTGAATTATTTCATTTCTCATTTTTTTTGAAACTTTCTTATTTATGAATTTTTGATTTATTTCATTTCTCATTTTTTTTGAAACTTTCTGTCAAAATAGCTATATTTTATCTCGAATTTTTATTCCTTTAATTTTATGGTTAATCTCGAATAAATATCTCAAATTCCTTTTTCAACTTTTCAATGACATCTTCATCCTTTTTCTGAATCTTCACATCTAACACTTTCCAAATATCTCGACTTTCAACCCCACTAATCTTTTCTAACAATTCTTCAACCTTCCATTCATATTCATATTTATTATGATTACCAAACATCCGGTTTTCCAAATATTCAGCCAAATGATTCGTTTTTTTATTGAAAACACCCTTTCCTTTTTCCAAACCCCCCTTGAGTCTATATAAAGCTCTGATTCTTTTGAATTCAATAAGGTTGATTTTTCTGGGGGTTGTTTCCTTTTCTTTCATTAATTCATTATCTGTTGATAAATTAGCAAACCAAATGTATTTCTGCATGATAATAAGTGGGTTTTTCTTATATTTCTTAAGAAAATTTGCCAAGAAATCCCGGCTTGGTTTGGATAAAAACTGGCTTTCTTTTTTGATTTCTTCCAATTCTGCAATTATCATGATGATTTTATTTTGCAATTCTTCATTGATTTTGCCATTTTCCTCCATATTTTCATATTTTTTCATGTTATTTTCGGACTCTTCACCATTTGTATTGGATTTCATGAGATCTTCCAAATGTCCATTTATTTTCTTTTTGCCTTTAATCTTTTGAGAATCCAATGATTTCAAACAAAGAATCTGATTTTCCAAGATTTCTAATCTGAAAGTTTGATATTTCATTTGAAATTTCCATTGAGTTTCATCATTAAGCCTCTTCTTCAAATTCGAGAGTTTCGCCCATAATTCAACACAACCGCCCATTTTCAAATCCTCTTGTAATTCGAAATACATCTGATCTAGAAAAAGCAAGCTTTTATTATGATCTTCTCTTAATTTCTCGATTTCAGGAACTATCAAACCTGATGCCTTATATATTCGGAATAACCGAGAAAAGCGTTTCTGGGTTCTTTTCTTTGAAAATCTATGGAATCGTTGCTTGATCTGTTGTAAAACCGTGATTAATTCATTGAAAAAACCGATTTTCGTGAAATCTTTCAACCAAAATAAACCCCTGATCATCGATTCTGTGATTCCTTGTAGAATCTTCAGATTTTTCAACCCAAACCAAAAGGATTTTGTATGTTCGAACTCTAGAACCTGAGTTGCTATGAACTCAAGACTATCTTTTTCAAAGATTCTGCCTGAAAACAAAGTTTTGATCAGAATTTTCAAATCCTCTAAGAGACAGGGTTCAGATGAAGTACATTCTTTGATTTTGCATAGATTTTCAACCAATTTTTCATATTTTTGTTTATAAACCTCAAAACATTCTTGCTTCCATACTTCATAAGCTTGAATTTGATTTCGCAATAGTTCCAAAACTTCCATATTTTCCTTAGAAAATGATTTAATTTCTTTGTTTTTATTCCCTTCATCCAAAAGTTTCTGCATTTTGATAAATTCATTGAGAGGTTTTATAGAAGGGATCTCATCAAAATTGAGATCCAAGGACATCAAAGTCTGGAAATTTTCCTTGATTTCATTAGAATCAGTGTTTTCATCCAACAGCCAAAAATGTCCATTGAAAGTGCATAACACATATATTACCCATTCATATATTCTGAGCATTTGAAAGCTTTCACATTGGATTAGATTCTTCGAAAAAAGATGATTTCTCTGTGAAAGGATCGCGAAAAAATAATGGTCAACATTTTCTTTAGTGAAAACATGAGAAACTTCAGGACAAGGGTTTATTTTCCTCATACTTTCTAAAGATATCATAATTGATTCAGTATTTTGCTTGATTTCCTGTAAAAACAGCCTTTCAGCATTTAAATCAATACCTGAATGTTTAGATGATTCAATAAGATCTCTTAAGTCTTGATAATCCATTATTTCATTATAATTATCATAAATACCCTCAGGATTCACAAAGAAACTCTTTTGATTCATTAGATAAATAGTTGAAATCGAAGGATCTCGGAAACGAATAGCCTTGGCATCAGCCATTTTCAAGACCAAATGCTTGAAAGTCCGGTTTTTTTTCTTTAAGAAGGATTGGATTTCATTGATTTTCAACTTCAAATTCTTGAGATCGAGATATTTCATGATAAGTTCCTGTGAAAACGGAATAAATTCCAAGATCTTATAATCTTTGCTCGATTGATCCTTGAAAAACTCATATAAGGTCTCAATGCAACAGAAAGCGAGTTCTTTCTTCTCGAAATTCATAAGACTAAGTGTTTTCTTCGCTTTCAAGGCTGCTTCAAAAGCCACAAACAGGTTATTTAGTTGATTTTCGCAGCATTTTATCTTAATTGGCATTTTCTGAATCAAAAGTCCAAGTTTTTTATGAAATTCCTCTAATTTACCCTTTATAGTACTTTGATCTTCCAATAGAAAACGAATTATATATTCATAATCTTTCATCCAATCCTCGACTTTTTTCTCCAAATCCTTAAAGGCTTCATATTGTTTCCGATATTGGAAAAGAGGAACTCCTAATTTTTCTATATAATTATGTAAATAAATTTGACATTCTAAGAAATCCTCAAGAGATAATATGGAATCTATAGAAGCTTTACTTATTTTAAGGATCCAAAATAACCAACGAAATTCAAATAAAACCTCAGGAAAACCCTTGAGAATTATTTTGAGTTCGGGATTTGTGTCGATTTCATGGAATTTATCCAATTTAATCAATAGATTAGATGAATTTTCGTTACTTAAGCTTTCTTCAATCATTTTATTTAAATCTGGGTTAAAAAAACACGGTTTTTTTTCGATTTCCTCTTGATAATTTGTTATTAAGAATTCGAGCTTCTCCTGAAGAAAACTCACATTTAATTCATTATCATTCGATATTTGGTCTTTTTCGTCAATCAGCAAGAAGGAAATTTGTTGGAAAAGCTTGAAATTATCTACAATTTCATTAGTGAAAATAATCCAAGGCCTCACGTTTTCCCCTTTATTGGAATTTATTAATCTTTTGAATCTTTTGGCTAATTTCTTTGCTTTTAAGAGCTCAGTTAGACTTAAAAGACTGATTTTTTTGAACATAAAGATCTCCAATTTCTTGATTATCTGAAAAAAAGACTCTTTAGGAGTGACCAATAAAGAAATTTCCTTTGGTTTCTGAGCAAATTTCCATATTTTCCTAAAGATCGGTAAAAAAACATTAAGATTCCTGAGTTTAATCATTAAAAGTTCAAATAGATTATCTGAAACATTTTCTTGATAGATTTTCTGCAAAATATTTTGAATTCCTAAGCTTTCATTAACAAGGTTTCTCAATATTGAGAGTTGGTTTTCCAGAAACGGGAGCCCATTTTTTTGAATTTCAATGCCTTCATTAAGAAGTTCTTGGATCGATTCTAAGGCTAAGACCTTAAATAAAGAGACATTGAAGTTGGAAATTTGAGGCTCAATGCTAAGATTAATGTTTTGACTTAAACATAATAAAGGATTATCTATTTGGAAATCGGAGTTTTCTCCATTTTGCCATATATAACCAAAGAGACAGAGTTCAGATCGCACTTTATTGAATATCCTTAGGTTCTTACTCCATTTCTTCCATTTCAGCCATTTTTCAAATAAAACTAGAGATTCTTGGGTCCATACTCTCAATTTGTATAATTTCAAGCCAAAATCCTCGAAATCTTCTGCTTTTTCATAGCTTTTCTCGAAATCAAGCTTAATTGACTCCAGTTTCCTCATGTCATCTTGTATCTTCAGACAAAAGGCATCTATGTTTTCCCAAGATTCTGTTTCCCTAACGAATTTACGATAACTTCTCAATTTTTCCAAGACTTTTTCCGCCTCATTTTCTGAGAATTTCCCCATTTTAAAAAAATCTGCCTCCCACATTTCTTTATTCTCTTTATCAATACTCTGATTTTGGTCATTTGTCAGGATTTCTCTTGCTGTTTTTTGCTCGTTTATTATTTCATTAAAAATCTCAAGTTCTTTCATTAAGGCTCTTTTCTCTAAATTATAATCAACTGCGATCTTGAAATCTGTCAATTCTGGAAAAAGTTCCATTTGTTCCTTCAAAAACTCGAATTTTTCAGAGATTATTTCTTGTCCTCTCATTATTTTCTTCACGATCTTTTGGGCTTTCCAAATATTCTCCAAATCATCTAATTTCCTATGTTTTTTATTCAATTCATCACTTCTGACATCCTGTTCTAAAGCTCTCAAATTCAATATAAATTCCTGAAGTTCTTTATTGGCTTTTTCATTAAATTCAATGCCTTCATTATGGTTTTCTAGGCAAGAACTTACAATTTGAGGGATTATTAGATTTTTCTCCATGAGATAATTATCCCAATAACAATTCTTCAAATAATTCTGAGTCGCATTCATCAATCGATATTCCAAATTTAAAGGGATTTTCATCGCGAATTCGCTTAAAACCTTAATATAACATTCAATTCCCAGACCGTTTTGCTCTAAATTCATGAGAAAATCTGAGAAAATCGACCCTAGAATAATTATATCCAAATATCTCACATAGTTATTATTGATCTTATCAATGAGACCTTGTAATTTATTGATATCATTGAGGTCTTTTCTCTCAAATAATTCCAATAACTCAGGTATCATGATTTGAGAAATCCCGCATTTATCACAAATATATAAATCTGGCTCATGATCAATCCCTAAACATTCCAAATGGAACCATCGATTGCAATATTCACAGAAAATATCATTATTATCATCGAAATTTCTATTAGCACAAATGCAGAATTCGCCAGTTCCATGCTGTTGACATTTAAAGCCTCGATTAGGAATCTTCACTTCAAAATCACATATCGTCTTTTGGATTTCCTTTAATGTTTCAATCAGGTTATTTTCTTCTATGTTGATATTCGAATTCTGTTTAAAAGGAAGCAAGATCTCATTAAATTTATTTCTTAATTCTTCACATTCCTCTAAAAACAAGTCTTCTGATATCATCCAAAGTTTTTGAAAAGGAATGGAATAAGCTGAGAACTTATACCAAAAAAAGCCATCCACTAGATTTTCAGGTTTTGAGAGTGTCTTCTCAATGAAAAGACAAATTATATGAGCTTTCAAAGGACAAACCTCGCATTGAACCAAATCTCGACTAAGAGATAAATGCTTACAAATGAAGCACATTTCATTGGTTAAATGGATTTTTTTGGTTTCTTCAGTCATATGCTTCATCTTCATAGTCTGAAAGTCCACAATAACCACATAATTCGAAGTCAGTCCGCATATTACATGGACCCAATGACCATGATCTAACCTTTTGAATGATCGGTTGAGAGTATTATCATTGCTACAAATCAGACATTTAGGATGAGGTGTTTCTTTGAAAAGACAAATGTCACAAAGGAAATCTGATGAAGAGGATGCTATGCCATAACAATAATTATGAACATTTAGGCCACAGGTTTTGCAGGTGAGGATTTGCAAAGGAATGGATGTCTTGAAATGGGTTTTGGAAAGAAAGTTCTGAGGATTTTGAAGGGATTCGAAACAAATTGGACAATGATTCGAGAGAGACTAATTAAAATTAAAAAATGAACAATTTGAAGGAAATTCTTTAAATAAAATACCAGGCTAAAGGAGTTCTCTTGTTCGGAGGCTTTTGCTTTTATAGTCGTACGTTTAGAGGTCGTGTTGGATTTTTTGGGGTTGGCTTTGACTTTTTTCATTGTTGATGAGGGAAAATTTTTAAAAGAAGCGAAAATTTTTAGGAAAATTGCAGCATTGGGGGGTTTTTAAAGTAATATGAAGGGCCAAAAGGTTTAAACTTTTGGGCTGTTAATCAAAGTCCAAAATTTTCGCTCAAAATTTGGCGAATTCCAACCCAACATTTATGATTTCATAAAATGATTTAAAGAATACAATATTTAACAAAGCCAAAATTAAAGAGCCTTTTCATTTTATTCCTAAAAAAATCCTCCAAAAATCCAAATTTTATATCAAAACGCAAGAAAATTCCCCACACAATCCGCAGCAGTTCTTTTGTTGTATAGTCCCAACCTCCATTTTTATACCTTCCAGATGTTTTTCTTGATCGGCATTACTTTCCTCTAACTCTACCAAAATCAATTTTGGGTCAAATTCTTTCTTAGAAGTTGTAATTTTCTCTGTTGAGTTTTGATAAATTATGGCTTTGTTTACGTCATGTTGACTATCTAATAAAGAATTCGGGCCTTTATCATTATTTCCATCCATCGAATTGTCAGGAGGAAAGGATACCTGATTCAGAATATCTCCAAAATTGTTATCGTTATTGTTGTTTTTGCCTAATTCTTTTAGATCTTCATCAAGGTTCAGGGAGTCATCTGCCATTTAAGCCTATTTAAGAATATTTTCAATTGATTGTATTGAACCTGTTAATTTTTATGTGATTTTTTCCTATTTACTTTTTAATATTTTAGTTGGTTTTATCGTTTTTGTATTTTCATATTATTTTTGAAAAAATGCTTTAAAAAGAGCAAAATCTAATTTAGAGAAAGCAATATTAAATAATTTTTAATTTTTTCATTTAATTTCTCATGAATTTGCTTTTTTGAAAATTTTAAATTCTTTCATGATTTAAAAGGAAATTCGTTTTTTTAGTCCAATCTATTTTCAGGGTCATTGATCTCCCCATAAGAATTATATCAGGAAATTCTTTATAGTTATCCTTTTTTTCAAAATAATCCCATTCTTTTCAAAAACAAATATATAAACTTCCAAACAAAAAAATAATCAGGTTCATTATTTTTTAAATATAATATTTTTTTTGTTCCATTATTTTTCAGGATCATGATCTAATAAGAATTTCCCCAGAAATTGTATTGGATTTTTGGGTCTTTAAAAAATTCAAAAATACATTATACATAAATAAGAAAAAAATTCATAATTATAGAAATAAATAGAAATTTGGAATATTACCTTTGACGTCCTAATTCCCTCAACCCTTCCAAAAGCACAGAAGTGACTGCATGATCGTAATATTCTCTCAAAGGCAGGGATTGGAATTTAGTGTTTTCCATATCTTTCTTGTCTTTTTCATTTTCTTGATTAGATTCTTGGTTATCCTGGGGTTCATCTTTATCTTTAAGTTTCTCTTTAGGCTGTTCTTTATATTCTTCGGAAGGGGGTTTTACTATTGGTTTTTTTTGTGACATTTTTTCGGTTTATTTTGTTTATTTGGGAGAAAAAATTAATAATTAATTTTGGAATTAGCAAGTTTCAATTTTATTTATAAATAAATTTTTGGAAACATTGGTTTTTTATTATTTGATAAAATGAAACGAAACAGAAACGAACAAAAAATTCATACCACAAAACACAAAAGTACATTTTACAATACTACTATTTGTTTTATTTAGTTTCTTGAGTTCCCATCTTGAAAAAAAAAAATACGATACATCCCATCCTATTAATTTAAGATTAATATAACAAAATCAACACTAATTTTTTCTAAATTTATATATAAGTATTCAAGCTAAGCTTAGTGTTAAAATAGCCATAACACCATCCCTTTTTTCCTATCCTACTCCTTTGATGAACCAACCAATAGCATCAAAACATTATAAAATCAACGGAAGTCCTTTGCACATTAAGAAAAACCCTGTTTCCCATCAATACGTTCCTACCCGTAACACAGGAGCACCTGATTCGTTTCAAGCTAGTTTAAGTCTCCAAAACAACAATAATTTGCTTTATCCTCGAAAACCCCCTGCTTTCAACCTGTCCAAATCCCAAGAGCTTTTACCAAAATCATTGAAAAAAGCTGAATTTTCATCAAATGCCAAAATCATGAGCAGACAGGCAAATAATTATGGGTCTGATGGCGGAAATCTAATGAAAGATAGTAAGGGAATGTATCAAATGAACAGCTTGCAAGCGAAAAAAACCCCAATGATTGCTTTAAAATTGCCGAAAATCGGAACGCCTGAAGATCAGAAACGGACAAAAGCCAACTCTGTGCCTTCAAGAGGGAATAACATTAAGAAGGATAAAAATAGCGAAAAAAAAGATGATTACGAAAATAATGGCTACAATGCCAAGGTAATTGATGTGAAGAAACAGAAGAGATTGTCGGATGCAGGAAACATCGGCTTTATAATGCCTTCAGATCAAATGGAGGAACTGAAAAAATCACAAGAGAAGGAGAAACAATCGAGCAAACCACATGCTAACTCATATGAAGCATCAGTAAATTGTTATTTTTAACATAGTTTTAAAAAAATTTGTAGAAAATGAATGAAAAACCAGTTTCTTTCAGCAATCATCCGGAAACAAAAATCATTGTAAATTTCGCATTTAAAACGCGAGCAGGATCTTTGCCAGGAAACATCGTCAAAACAAATCAAGATTCATATATAATGCATAACAACTTTTGTCAAATGAAAGAATCTGGATTCTATGCAATTTGCGATGGTCATGGTGTAAATGGTCATTTAGTCTCTGGTTTCGTAAAGGAGATGCTTCCAAGTTTATATTTTACATTTTAAATGAAATTTTAATGAAAACCTTAGAAAATCTCGAGAGAGAATACAAATCTAGAAACGCCGATATAAAACGGACTTTCCTTGATTGTTTTGAACGAACCTTTAAAGAACTTGATTCCACATCAATTGATATCAATTTTAGTGGAACTACAACTGTGTCTCTTCTTTTAGTCAACAAAACCATCTATTCAGCCAATGTCGGAGATTCCCGAGCAATTCTAATCAGTTGCAATAAACATGGCGAATGGTCTTCTCAACCTTTATCTCGAGATCAAAAGCCTGACGACCCCTTGGAAATGCAAAGAATCTTGAAATGTGGCGGTCGTGTTGAAGCCTTTAAAGATTATAACGGGGATCCTGTTGGTCCAGCAAGAGTATGGTTGAAACATGAAAATATCCCAGGATTGGCTATGGCGAGATCCATTGGTGATAAAGTGGCTGCTCAAGTTGGAGTTTTAAGCGAACCAGAAATAATGGAATTTCAACTCACTGAAGAAGATAAAATGATTGTTTTGGCTTCAGATGGAGTTTGGGAGTTTTTATCAAATGATAATGTGATGAATTTAATCCTGCCATTTTATCATAAGAATCAACCAGAACTTGCTTGTGAGAAAGTCATTAAAGAATCTGTAAATTGGTGGAAAAAAGTAAATTTTGTTCGATATTTTATGGTTTATAAACTAATTTTAGGAGGATGAAGTCATTGATGATATTACTATAATTTTGATATTTCTCAAAATTTAAGGGAAATTAGTTTAATGTAGTTTTCCCTTATCTAAATTTCTTAAATATTACGATTGGAAGAAAAAACTTATTTGCAAACCCAAAAAAAAAAAAAAAAAAAGAAATTTTCCCAATTTTGGAATAAAAA
>Ga0302186_10001858_pt1 | contig 16858 bp, 14 predicted proteins | sample II_Bog_E1_2_FD_198782 | JGI IMG/M metagenome (GOLD analysis project Ga0302186, IMG submission 198782) | Peat permafrost microbial communities from Stordalen Mire near Abisko, Sweden - II_Bog_E1_1 | ecosystem: Environmental > Terrestrial > Soil > Wetlands > Peat | place: Sweden: Abisko... | reverse complement strand
AAAAAAAAACAAAATATTGAAAAAAAAAGAAAATTTTTAACAAAATTATTTTGCAAATCAAAAAAATTAAACAAAAGAAAATATATTTTAAAAAAAAAAAATTCCAAAATGGAAGATAAATTTGTAGTATTAAAAATAAATCAATTTAGAGGAGAATCCAATTCCGCAAATGAAAAACGACCAGATTCTTTATTTTTCTTTTGGTTTTCACTTGAGTTTTTCACTCGGACACATTCCTTATTGAACCTGTCCAATACGTTCATGACATTCATCCCCTCGACCAGATTTCTCTTTTTCATCATTTCTTCACATTCTTCCTCAATTTCTCTATTTTTTTCTTTTTCTTCCTTAAATTCTTCATTTTCTGATGAACTTTGGCTTTCTCCTCTATCCGAATCATAAGAATATCTGCCTTCCTTTCTATCATTTAAGAAATTATTGATCTTTTGATCTAAATCTTCAATCTTTTCCTTTAAATTCCTTCTATAATGTGATGGAAATATGATCGTCACCGGTTCAGTTTCTATTGATGAAAATTCCATTTTTTTGCTAAGATTAAAACAAGCCAATTTTTATTTTTTTTCAAGTTAAAATACTTGAGTTTTCTTCGCGGATGAAATGGTGAGACCTTCTTAAATCCCTCAAGTTTTCCAACAGTCTCTCTAATTAACTCCAAAGTCTCCTCAAATCTTTCGCTTCTCTTATCAATTTCCTCTATAATCCCTTCTAAGTTCTTTTTTTTCTCAGCTTCATTTATTTTGAGTCTAATATTTCTTATAAACTCCTTCTTTGCATTCAAACCTTTATTAAATTCCTTCATTTTCTCTTTATTTTTCGTTAAGTTCCTTGCGATAACTTCATAATCCTTCTTTGGATTTTTCTTCTTCAATCTGAAATTCAAATGCTCTGATTTCATCCAAGACATTAACATCGAGAAATCTGAAGCTATTTCCACATATTCCGCAGGTATTTCATTTTCATATATTTCATCATCTTTTTCATTCATTTGACTCCTCGCATTTTCTATACGCGAATTCAATTGTTCTTCCAAAGACATCATTTTTAATTTGAAATCGGTTTTATTTGAATTTTCTGTTGATTTTTCGATCAGAAAAATCTCAGATTTCGACCGCCCAAAACCCGGAGATGAGATTTCTCCAGCTTTTTCCTTTTTATTGATAGAAAAAATTGGGGAATCTAAGGAATTATCGAAAAATTTTATGACGTTATTGTCAGAAATGGCTGAAATATTCGAATTATTCGAGAAAATCTTCGTTGGTCTTTGTTGAATGAATTTTTGTTTGGGAACAATATATGTCGGGCTTTGGTTCTGAGCGAAGGTTATTTTGAATTTAGAGAAAAAGAAAGGGTTTTTTTACATCTAAAAAATTGGTGTTTTCCTTGGGGGCGAGATGATTAAAGAGGAAGCTATCATCATGAATCGAACAATTCTGGTTATTTTCCGACATTTCACAATAATCTATAATAATATATATATATATTTATTCTTTAAATTCCCCATAAAATGCTAAATTTTTAAATTTTCCTTTTTTCTTTAAAAAACGCAAAAAAAACCTATAAATTAGCAAATTATTTTTAAAAAACTTGTAATTTTTTATAATTTGAAATTATCTACAGTATAATTCAGCCAAGTTCTTTTTTTTCTCAGCACATTTTTAATATTTCTTATAAATTTCTTCCTCAAATTCAAAACCTTATTAAATTTTTTTTTAATTTTTTTTTTTTTTTCAAAAAGAAAATTGAGATTTTTCAAATTTTCCTTATATATATCAATTTTATTCCCCTTTTTCTTCGGTTATTTCCTTGGTTGCATGAAACTGCTTGAGAAATTCTGTGTGCTCCCCCCACTAACATTGTTTGTGAATCCATTTCCACTCATAGGATTCATGAACCCAGTGTTTCCTCCCAAAAACCCTTGATTTCCTTGATTGGTGTTCTTCACATTAGAAAAACTCAACATCTGGTTGTTTTCATTATTAGGCGAGTTTAATTTCCCAAACAAATGATCAGATTGTTGGGTTTTTATCGGTTGAATTGGCGGGTTCGGTGGCCCAAATCCAGTGTTATTTCCAAAGGAACTTTGTCCGAATTGATATTGTGGCATTGGGGCAAAAGTATTAATTCCGAACCCTTGGTTTTGATTATTAGTGAATAAGTTGGAATTCTGAGGATTGAAGCCTTGAGATTGAGAAAATTGGTTCGATGGTTGAGAAAAGGTTGGATTTGTTTGAGAAAAGCTTGGGTTTTGAGTTTGATTCGTGGCTTGGGGAAACAGGGGTTTAAAAATTTGAAGGAATGAGGGATTGACTTGAATAAGAGGTTGAGTGCCTGGGTTTTGATTGGTTTGATTAGATTGAGGGAATGTCTGATTAATTGAAGACTTGTTATCAATTTTTGGGGCATTAGAGAGAAGAGGTTGTTGATTTGAAAATTGACCAGGAATTTGAGGATTGTTTTGTTTAGAAGCCAGAACTTCATCAGTTTGTTGAGTAGTAGAGTTATGACTTTGAGATCCAGATGAGAGATTGGATTTTATGGGATTTTGTGGAATTTGTTCTGGTTTTTTCTCTGTTGAGATATTTTGAGGTGGTTTTTGTAAGAGGTTCCCGAAGACGCCATTATTATTGCCTAAAAATGAAGGATTTTCCAAATTAACTTCTTTTTTCTGATTATTCTTGTTATTATTGCCGAAGAAAGCAGGATTTTCCAAATTTATGTCTTTTTTCTGAGCAGCTGTTGTGTTATTATTATTATTAAACACGAATAAACTCTCATTAGAACTTTCTTTGGGCATGATATTACCAGTCTTCTTATTTTCATTAATAACAGGCTTCATTTCTTTCTTTTCTTCATTTTTTTCATTCGAATTCAAATTAAAATTCTTTGAGAAATCATCAGTAACACTCATCGATTTCTTCAAACCCATAGTTCCTGACATATTGCCGAAATTGAGGTTATTAGTACCCCCAATCACTATATTTTCAAATAACCCCGCTTTTTTCTCGATTTTCTCTTGTTTTTCTGGTAAAATTTCTTTTTTTTTCTCTGGGTTTCCTAATGCAAAACTGTTGATATTCCCTAATTCAATATTGCTGAATAAACCTTTTGGCTTTTGTCCTTTTTTATCTTCTTTTGGCTCTAATTTAATTAAATTATTAGTTTCCATAGGTTTTTCTGGCTTTTTCTCTATTTTCTCCACATTTCCTGCTTCAAAAACCCTCAAATTTTCTTTAAAGACTTCAAAGTTCGTTTTTTCTTCTTCAAATTGTAAGATTTTCTCTGGTTTTTTCTCTATTTTCTCTTGTTTTTTCTCTATTTTCTCTATCTTTTGCTGTTTTTCTTCCATCTTCTTATCGAAAACCAAAGACTTATTGGAGAAATCTCTAATAAAACCAGTTTTTTTCTCTTTATTCTTCTGATTTTCTTCTTCTTTTGGCTCTTTTAATATTTTTTCTTTAAAACTGGCATTCATGCCTTTGATTTTGAGGTTTTTCTTCATGAAATTTATCAATTCCTGCATATTATTTTGTTGATTATTGATATTATAGACATATAAGACGCTTTCTTGAGCCAAATTCTCTGGAGTTGAGGTATTTTCCTCAGTTCCACTGTCTTCACCATCAGAAAAAGCCTCAATTCCTATGAAACCATATCTTCCTGAGGCTGTTTTTTCATGACTTTTCGCTATTTTCTCAATTAGATTCTCTATTCGTAACAATAAACCCTCATTAGAAGCCTTATAATTCTCGAAAAGATCAGGAATTCTAATTGATTTCTCAGAATCTGAGGTGATATTGAGTCCTTTTGGCTTGATTTTCTCAATATTTGATAACTTTAATGAGGGTTTTTCTTGATTTTCTTCGAAATCATTGAAATATTGAGGGGTTTTATAAGAAGACCTTGGTTTTATGATAGAAAACGACTCTTTTTCCATAGATTCCTTATAATTATAGAAGAAGTTCATAGTTTGTTCTTTTCGTTTCTCAGAAGATGAAGTCTTAGGGAAAAAACCTAAACCCACGCTTTTCTCAGGCTTTTTCGAGATATTTCGAACTGTTCTCTTCTCATAATTCGGCATTTTCTGCTTAAGTGCACGAATTCTCTTCAATGTTTCATTGAGAAAATCAAGAGAAATCTCACTATTGGTTAATTTCTTATAAATTTCACGAATTAGCCTAGGGAAATCATTATGTTTCGAATTAAAAGCAGATAAATTCTCATGAAAAACATCCTTTTTCATAATAATCGCCTCTAAAATAGTCAATAAATCATCAATGTCATTAGGGATTTGGATTTTCTTGTTTTCGACTTTAAGAGAAGAGGATTTTATTGATAAATCCTCGATTTTGGCTTGAAGAACCTGAATTGAATGCTTCAGCAAAGGCTTTTCCTTGGAAGTGAAGATCATGTTATCGAAGAAAAGCGAATTATCATCCAATTTCAATATTTTCTGAGAAAAGTCCTGGATTCCTGAACGAATTTCAGTGTATTTCTCTAATAAAGATTGATATTCAGGAGGAAATGGCTCTTCTTCCTCTTCATCTATTATAAGAAGATTCTCTGGTATTTTGTCTTGTTTTTCTTGCAGTTTGTCTTGTTTTTCTAGTATTTTGTCTTGTTTTTGTAATATTTTATCTTGTTTTTCCAAGATTTTCTCTTGTTTTTCAGGTATTTTCTCTTGTTTTTCAAGGATTTTGTCTTGTTTTTCAATGATTTTGTCTTGTTTTTCTAAGATTTTATCTTGTTTTTCTGGAATCTTGTCTTTTTTCAGGATTTTCTTGACTTTATCATCAAAAATAAGGTCTTTTTGAGCGTTGGTTTGATTATCCTCAAGCATCAAAACACTTGAATTCCCCAATAATTTTGAGTTATTTTGTCCCGAATTTTCTCCCATGAAAGAGAAATTTATCCCTGATTTATCTCCTTTGAATGAAGCAAAGCCAAGATCTTCATTTTTTTTGCCCAGGTTTGGTTTTTCGTTATTTTTAAAATCAAGCATCTCATTTTTCTGATTATTATTGTTTATTGAGAAATTTCCTGTTTCATTTGAATTTACTTGAGGTTTTACAGCAGTTATCTTGAAATTCTCAGGAAAGTCATTTTTATTCTTGAAAAACCCCTCATTGCCAGAAGCACCGAAAAGGCCTCCAGAGAAAGAAGGTGGATTTTTTATGGGATCTTCTGAAGGTTTTGGGTTAAACATTGATTGATTGGTGGAGCCTAATTGATTTGTTGATTCTAAAAAAGGTTGCAAATTCTGATTTGTTGATTCCATCGGTTTATTAAGATTTAAGTCTTTTTGACCTAAAGAAGATTGGTTGGATATTAATGGATTTGTTAAGACTACTTGCTTTGTTGGATCCATGGGTTTATCAATATTTAAGCCAGGTTGATTAGAAAAAGGTTGATTAAACATTGATTGATTTGAAAAGATCAATTGATTTGTTGAATCAATCGGTTTATTAAGATTTAAGTCTTTTTGACCCAAAGAAGATTGGTTGGATATTAATGGATTTGTTGTTAAGACTACTTGTTTTGTTGGATCCATGGGTTTATTAACATTTAAGCCAGTTTGATTAGAAAAAGGTTGATTGAACATAGATTGATTTGAAAAGATCAATTGATTTGACGAATCTGGAGGTTTATTAGGAATAAGGCCTGTTTGATTAGAAGGTGGATTAAAAAACGATTGAGAAGGAGCCTGGATATTAAAGATTGATTGAGAAGATAAGGGGTTCATTGAAAAAAGACCAGCATTGGTATTATTAGAGGATAGATTGGGTTTTTCAGGAATTTTATCTTTATTTATTGTTGCTGGCCCTTGTTTTGGCAAATCTTCTTCCTTTTTCTCTTCTTCTCGTTTTTTCTCTTCTAAAGGTTTGATTTTGAATTTGGCTTCGAATTCTTTGATTTTGGCTTTATTTTCTTCTATTTTCTTGATATTTTCTGTCTTATTGAACATCAAGGAATTTTCTCTGAATTCTTCTTTGAAAGGAGTGAAATAATATCGATATAAGAAGCCATCCATGCTGAGCATTATGAGCGAAATAGGGAATTTCGTCTCGATGTTCTCATCAAAATCAGCAATCACATAATTTTCAGGTTCATCAATCAATTTCTCCTTTAATAAAACTAACCCTCTCATCTTATTATCCATGAAACTCATTTCATTTAGCTCCAATCTTAAAGAACCTTCGATTTTGCATCGGGAATATTGATTTTTCTCATAAGCGAGGATTTGAATTCGATCGATTTGTGAACAACTCAAGACGTTAATATCCACAATATCGAGGCTTTTATAGATCGTTGGGATATAATCACAATCATCATATTCTCCAATTTGGAAAATGTCTTTGAAAGTCTTCAAATTGACCAGAGAAGAGCCATTTATCTCGATAATTGAGGCGAAATGAGATTTATCGGGTAAAGAGGCTTTATTCCAGCTCTTATTGATGAGATCTCCTGAGATTAAAAGATGATTTTTTGATTTGGCTTCTATGAGATTATTAATGAAATGATTGTTTTCTGGAGATTTCAAAAAAAGAGGGTTCAGATCAATGCGATTCAGGACTTTTTTCTCTAAAATGCTGAAAAGAACCAGGAAGTTCTTCTCTATTGAATAAAGAAGATCAGGGTCTTTTTGGCTAAAGCAGGAGATTTGGCTGGGAAATTGGATAATTGGCTCATTTGAAGGAATCATGAAGATTAAGGAGTTTTCTTCATTTGTGTTGAGAAGGACTTTTTAAATTTATAAATGAGGAGATTTTTTCAAATAAAAGAAATTATTGAAATACTGAGTCTTGATAGAAGATGCCATTGAAAATCAAGGATTTTATTGAGACCTTTAATCTCATAGAATGGTTTATTACGATTTGTATCAATGTTGTTAAATGCGAGGATTGAGAAAGTGTTGGAAGTTTGAATCGCGAGATATTGTTCATCAGGGGAAATTTTAATGGAAATTATTGGACTCTCGGTTGAAAACACCTGATTTTTCTCTGATAAAAAATCTGAAGGAAGGTTCTCTTTTTTCAAATTGAGAAATGGAGCCATTTGAGCCAAAGTTATTGAGAAAACATTGGTTTCAAGGGCGAGGAAAAAACTTGATGTCATATGGGAATAATCTAAAAAACCATGAAGATTAGATAAAGCTTTAAGTAAGAAAGAATACCAAGAAGACATATGGAATTTTGAGTCGAGAGGAATGAAAGCTGGGAGGAAGAAAGAGGCAATTTGAGAAAGGCCTTTCGTTCGAGGTTTAAGTTGTATTTAATGGGATCCATTGATATTAGAGAAAAACTTTTCAAATATTTGGAATTTTGTTTTTTTCTATTATTAAGAGGCACGAAATTTTAATTTTTGATTTGAAGAGCTTTTTGAAGTTGGGAAATTGACTTATTTTTAGAAAACATATAAAATATTAAGTTTTTTTTTTATATAAAAACAAATGAAAAAAAATAAGAACAGCCTTAAAAAAAAATTTAAAAAAAAATACGTTTTTAAAAAACAAAACAAAAAATTAAAAAAAAAATCCTTTTGATTTGTTTTTATTTTAATAAATAAATAAAGCTTAGATTTTAACTCCAGAATCTTTTTTTTTCCATCTATAAAACTCAAACATTTCCTCTTCAATGATATGTAATTCAGGTGCGCAAATAACAAATGAATGCAATGGTGGTCCCATGGAGATCTCTAAAAAATCTTCCAGACATCCTGCAACTATCAGTTGGTCTTTCATACCTATTCTTCCCAATCCAACTGCCTTTGTTTTAGGTCCTATAGCTTTTTTCCCTAACGTTTTTTCGGTTTCAATTATTTGTTCAACGGCCGTTTTTATTTCCATAAATCTTGGGGGTTCATACACTTTTTTCCCTTTTAACAAATTTTCAACGGATCTTTCTTTCACTTTTATATCCAAAAGTAATAATGTATGAAGATTCGCCTTAATGTTTTGTTCTATTTTATCATAGAAACTAAAAGGCTTCCAAGTTTCCGTGAAAAAAGGCAAGGAAACCACTTCTCCAAATCTATAAACTTGCATCCCTGAACATCCCACTGCATTAATTATTGAAGCATTATGAACTATTTCAACCTTTAATCCTTTTTTTACGGCTCTTAAAAACAAATCCATATGAGTTGTTGCACAAAAAGGATCCCCCACCACAAGAAAAGCAGCATTTTTGTCTTCATTTATTTTTGCCTGGGCTAAAATTTCATCAATAGCTTCTTCACAGGTTTCCCTATCAGCCTCAATAATTTTTTTCCCATAAAACTCTTCCAATTTATCTTTTTGAACTCCCAAAATTGAGGTATAAGCTTCCAAATAAATATATTCACAACTCTTTATGGCCTGAAGACCTTTCAAAGTAATATCAGATTCATCTCCCAAACCCAGACCTATTATAAAGAAAACCATTTTATAATATCGTTTTTATAATTTTTGGTTAAGAAAGATAGGAAACTTTGCATTGTAATTTCGATTAAAATTTATATAAGAAATTATCCCAAATTCATTTCATATTCTAACGAAAAATGTCAAACGAAGAGCCAGAGTCCTTTCGCAGCAATGAAGAAGTCAAAGAATCATCTTATATGGCTTCCATTGATCATAAAGTCATTGAATTGGCCTCCCAAAACAATTTATCCCAAATAAAAAAGCTTTTTAATGATGAATCTCAGGATATTAACATTTTTAATTCAAAGGACCATAAAGAATATACAAGTAAAAAATATAAATGTTTCATTAAATTTTTAACCAGAAATTTAGTTTTACATCATGCGTGCTTGAATAATCAAATAGAACTTTTAAGATCGACAGTGGATTATGTAAATATTTTTATTTTTCCACATCCTAAAACAAATCATTAGACACGAAAACATCGTAGAGGATTAAACGATTTTGAATTCGACCAAAAGTTCCATGCCTGGATTAATGCGAAATCTGATGAAGGATTTAGTCCTTTGCATTTAGCTGCTTTTAGAGGCAATCTTGTAATAAAAACATTTGATTTAAAATGATCTAAATTGCACTGCCTTAGCCAATAATAGAGGAACTTGTTGAAAATGGTGCGGATCTTGAAGCGAAAAATGCCCAAGGTTGATATATAATAAAATTATTTGTTTTTTAGAAGAAGAATGATTTTTTTATTAGGTTTAAATTGTATGCATATTTCGGCTCAAGGGGATCAACCAATTTCTCTTGCCTATTTCAAACAAAAAGGGATCTCCGTGATATCAAAAGATGAAAAAGGCAGCACTCCTTTGCATTGGGCTGCATACATTGGGTGATTTTAACCTTCTGAAGACAACCGTTATAAATTTTTTAAAAGGTGCGAGAATGCTGTGAATTTTTTAACTAATTGGACCATAGAATTCAACGAAAGAGACACTGAAGGAGGCTTGACACCTCTTCATTTGGCAGTGATTTCAGGCAATTCTAGAGTGGTGAGAAAATTATTGATTAAAGGGGCTGATAGAACAATAAAAGTATTGGATTTTTTTAATTATTTTGAAAATTTTTAATCTGGAAATTTTAGGATAAACAAGGCAAAATCCCAGCTGATCTGGCTAAAGAAAACAATTATTTTAATATTTTGAAAATGTTGGTAAAATATTTAATAATTTTAATGTTTTTTAATAATTTCCTCAGGAAGAAACATCATCTATATATGAACTTTGTAACATTCGACCCTCTTTTAAACCCTTGAAAAAGAAGAAACGGTCTTTGGTAGCCTTTTTTGTCTTTTTTTTTGGACTAAATATTTTGCTGATACTTGCCACATTTCCTTGTAATTTTCTGTTAATAATAAAATATTAACCACATTTTAGATGTAACTGACCAGATATGGATAATATTATTTAGCGTTTTGAACTTTTTAACGTTCCTTTTCTTTTGTCTTTCCTGGTTAAAAGATCCCGGATTTTATTATAAATCACACGAATCAGACATTTTGGTAAATTTATTCTTAAAAATTCAATCAATTTTCTTTTAAGGATTTGCTTAGCAACAATGATTGTGCAAGCATATGCCCAGAATGTGAAATTATAAAACCAACAAGATCAAAGCATTGTGAAATTTGCAATAGATGTGTGGGAATCTATGATCATCATTGTCCTTGGATCAACAATTGTGTCGGAAAAAGGTAATTTTTAAATTTTTTTTTAATTTCATAATTATTTGAGGAATCATCGGTATTTTCTCCTATTCATCACATCTACATGGTTTCTGATGCTTTTTTCCATCTTGATGATTTTGTTTCGTCTGAATAAAAAAATTAATTAAAAATTTTTATCAGATGTTTTTAGATATTTATCTGCAAATATTACCATCATCTTCAGAAAAAATCATGGATTCTTGGAGTGGTTTAAGTGATAGTGCATTTTTTCATGTCAAATTGGCACTTAATATTTTTACTTTGCTTTTTCTGGCTATTTTCTTTTTGCCATTATCGTAAAAAAATTTTCTTAATATTTTTTTAATTCTTGCAATTTTTGTCATTTTTAGTTTTTTGTTTTGGATCCAACTCAACAATTTCTTCCTGAACAAAACAACTTCAGAACGTTATGGTTATAATTCTCAAAAACATGAGCCTCGGTCAAATTCAATTCATGTTTACAATTTTTTTCTTTTAAAGAGTTTTGCTATATTTTATTTACTATTTAGAATTCAACTGACACAAAATCAAGCTTTCTGGATGCTTCAAAGTCAGAAATAAGGAAATCAGTGCGAATGAAAGAACAATTGACATTCAGAGGATATTTTGTGAATTGTTATATGATGTGTTGTGGAAACGAAATCAAAAGTGATTTCGAAGAAGGCATGCTCGAAAATCCAGAAGGTTCTTTGCTTCAGGTCAATCATTAGAGAAATCGAATTCACAGCTAATTAAAAATAATTGTAATTTACAAGAAAAAAAATATTGGTTATGTATTTGCATTTATTAAAAATACAACAAAAAACAATTTTAATGAAATTTTTTCATGAGGTAAAATCAAACTATTAAAAAATCAGATATTTTATAATTTTGTGTCGAATTCATCAATGTTTGAATATTCCAAGCTCAAAGAAATTGATTGCATTATACCACCAACAGAAGATTATGGTGGCCTTTATTTGGGCAATTTGCAAGGTGCGAAAAATCATGAATTATTAAGGAAAACCCAAATTAGAGCTGTTTTGACAGTAGCGAAAGGAACGGGATTAAATTATCAGAAAATTGATCCTGTGGTGAACTTTCATGAAGTGATTCCTGCAGATGATGTTGAAACCTATGACTTGAGTCAATATTTTGATTTGGGTATAGAATTTATTGAAAGACATCGGAAATATACATCTGTTTTTGTTCATTGTTTTTATGGGGTATCCAGAAGCGCTAGCATAGTAATTGCTTATTTAATGAAGAAAAATAAATGGCAGTTTGAAAGAGCAATTTTGGACGTCAAAGAGAAAAGAATTATTAACCCAAATTGTGGATTTATAAGGCAATTACAAAATTTCGAAAAAGTTTTGTAGAAAGAAACTGGCTAAAATGTTTGGTGTTCTTTGATTTCTTTTGTTTGTTTCATAAAAATATATACGATATAAAAATTGATATAAAGGAACTGCCAAAATATGAAACAAAAAAGGATAGTTTTATTCCCATTATTAACTTTTTCTTGGCAAATGATTTTGCCTTTCTTAAAAAAAAAATCATCTCAGTTAAATAAAAAGCCAAATTTATTTATTTTATTATGTGCAGAGCCAAAAAAAAAAGTTGTTTTGTTGAAAAAAAACCTAAATGAATTCACTTTTTTTTTTTAAAGTTATTTTTTTATAATAAATCTATTGAGATAATCCTTCGACATCATCTGTAAATTTTTGAAGGATTTCATATCTGGAATCTGTTTCATATATTTCAAATTATCAGCCTTGATAGGCATCATTATTTGGCTTTGAATAGCTCTATCCTTTCTTTCTTTTTTCCTCTCTTCAATAAGTTGTTTATTAGTGAGAATTTTTGGCAAAATTATTTCTTTTTGGTTGAATTCTTCAATAGTATTACTTAAATGGCTTGAAAATTGCTTATGAAAAACCGTTTTTGATTTAAAAATGCTTTCAAATAATTCATTATCGAGATAATTTTCATTATTGTCGTTTTTTTCGAAATGTAATGAGCTCCTTTCCAATGAAAGCTCTTCATTATTTATGTTTTCAGGCAAGATTCTAAAATGCTTGTTTTTTTCCATTCTTTTGTAACCTTGCAAGGCTTTATTAATCTCAGTTTCATTTAATGTGATTTTCCTTGATTTAAGATGGATTATCGTAGATTTGGTTTCATGTTTTGGTGATTTCTCTTTAAGTTCCCCATTATTCAAAAATGTTTTGAATAAAGAAGAATGACTAAAATTCAAAGAGTCAAGGGATTTGCGTCTCATTTTTGGAAATGAAGAAACTGGTCTTTTCCGGAAAATATTCGAAATCAAGCCTAAAACGATACCTTGATTTTTTTTCGTCGTTCTTTCTTCCGTTTCAATTGAGTTATGCTTGATTTTTTGTAAAATTTTCGGGAAATATGAAAGGAAATCTTGGAAAAGATCAGAGATATCATAAATGAATGATTTATAATCAAATTTGTCATGTATTTTGAAAAATTCATAATAGGAAATCAATTCTTTTGCAGTTGTCAACACTTCAGCCATATACGCCAGTTCATTCCCTTTAAATAATGATGTTTCAGGGTCGAGTTGCTAAAATAATCCAAATTTTTTCAAAAAAAAAAAATATTAACGTTTTTGAGAACTCTGAGAAATTTCATGGACTCCTTCATTTCTGCATAAGCCTCATGAATTTCGTTCAGGATTGGATGAAGTTCTTGTAACTTTTGATCAAGACCATGTTCTAATTCCTCTTTCAAATAACCTTGGAGTTTGGCAAGATAGAATTGTTTGAGGTCGTTGATTGTTATTACTTTGGAATAAATCGACATTTGATGTTCGAGCATATATTGGTATTTGGTCGTGTAAAGTTTTTCCAATTCATGTATTTTGTTGGTTTTTTTAAGAAATTCTAAAAGGAAAAATTTGATGCTTTGCATGATTTCAAGAATCATTTTCAAATGAAACTCTTTTTTCTTGATAGTGAGGTCATATTCTTGAATTAATTAAAAATATTGTTAGTTTTTAATCGAATTACTTTTCAAAATTTCTTTCACCATTTTTATGTGCCGTTTCATAAATTCAAGGGTTTCGTAATATTTCAAATTGTAATATAATAAATTAAGAGCATTATTTTTCGGTGAAGATTTTATGTTTTTGATTTGAATGCAATGTCGTAAGGTTGTTATTGTATAATCAATATATTGAAAGAAAGGAGTGATTGTTCCAAAAAAAATTGTCTTGCTGTTGCCTCCCAAAGAATCCTTTACTTATTAAAATATTTTACTTATTTCTATGGGAATTTCGTTTTTTTGCCTTTATAAATCTGGTGAACAAATTTGTATTATAGGGGATATAAAAATCTTTTCTCATTTTTGTGCAAACTTCGCTCAAACGTCTAATGCAATTGCTAAAAGCCAATAGGGAATCAGAAATAGACTGGTCTTTAATTTATTGTGAAAAATTATGAATTTTATACATTTTTTTATTTATTAAATACCTTCTTCATATTTGCTGGTCAAAATTCCCCCTAAATCAATAAAAAGTATCCTAGAATATATTTTTCTGTCTTTAAACTCAATATTCGTTAAATATTCAATGTTAAGCTATTTTTTAAATTTATGCTAAATCATTTTTTTAGAATTTACTTCCACCAAGAAATGTGATTTTGGTAAACTAATATGCTTTCTTTTGGCGAATTTTTCATTAAAATTATCTCTTCCAACATTATTCTTTGTGGCAATTCTTTAATGAAGTTATAAATATTTTTTTTTGAAGTAAATACTAAAACCTCAGCAATTTTAAACCATCTTTCAATGAGGCAATTTTAATTTTGCTTAAACCTATAAGTGAGATTTCATTCGAAATGTTTTCATAAATGTCCAAGTTATAATTTGTTTTTATAAGCAAATCTTTGAATTTCTCATCAGAGTATTCAATGCAGCTTAGATATATGCTGGTTTTTTCTTTCAAGTTGTTTTCATCCATATAATCGAAAATTCCATACATATAATCGAGCAAAATACCATTATCTTGAATATTGCCTAACATAGTGTAAGTTTTTCCTGAACAAGCTCCTCCATAAAAAATAATGCTATAATTAATCCCTTGGAAGATTTCTGGGATGGTTTTTTCCAAATCTGATCGAAATATGCTCACCTAACTTCTTTTAAATATGGAAAATATTTTATAATATACATTATTTGTATCGTAGTTATGAATTAGATTGTAACGGAAAAGCTTTTCTTTGGTTAAGGAGCGTATTTCCATTCTCTTAAAAAAAAAAAATAAATCAAAATTTGTGTAAACAAACTTGATCTTGTTGGTTTTTGGATCTCATTATCAAACTTTCTCTATCAAGCACCTTGACTGTTTCAAAAAGACTCGTTTGCTTTTCCTCGAAGAGGATCGGCCGAATCTTCAAAAAGACCTTAAATTTCAGGTTCATAAACATAAAATCAATTTATATTCAAACTTTGACTTCTGCAGATCCAATGGCATAATTGCTTTTATGAACAATTTGTCTATAAGCCTCTGAAATATGAGATTAAAGAATGTTAAAATTTAAGATTTTAAAACTTTTCTTGGGGTTAAAGGCATAATGGAATCTCTTTATTTTCTTATGAATAGAGGGTGCATTGGGAAAATTTAGTATGTTTTCTGACATTTTAATATAACTGATTTCTGAAATAATGGGGAAACTAATAAAACATAATAACTTTATCAAATTTATTTAGAATCTATTTATTTTTTATTTGTTTTTGTATATTCTTATTCCTGATCTATTAATTTAATAAGTTCTGTGATGGGCTTTATCGCATTTGTGTTCATCAGCCATTCTTTATAATATCCTTGCAATAACGAATGCAAATTCTTGCTTTGTTCCTCATTGAGTCCTGCATTTTTTATATTATTCTGCATTTCATTCATTTTTTTATATCGATTCAACACCTCTTCTTTATATTCAATCGGGGCCAAAATTGGCAAAATCAAATTGCTTTCCTTATCTCCTGAATCCTTCATATCAGGTGCTTTCATTGCGACCATACTTTCCAAATCTTTAATTAAGAAGAATGGCAAAATTTTATAATTATTTGGTAAAATGCAAGGGAAAAAGTCCTTCGGACTCATAATATGTAAATTGATGTTATTATCTTTATTCATTACTAAGGGATTTTTGAAATTGTTGGTGTGTTTGCTGGATAAGTGCATACCACTTTTCTTCAAGGTATCAAAAAACTCCACATAATTAACATTATTCGGACCTAAGAAAATCGATCTATTGTCACCAAATAAAATGGGACTCACTGGACCATAGAAGTAAATTTTGGAATCAATTGTGTTTCCTATTCTGAGAACATTGGCCACTACACTCAATGAGATGTTTTCCGATTTATCAACAGTGCAAAATTTTCGGGCACATGCGATAAAAATTGAGCAATTCACACAGTTCATTATATATACGTTTTCTAAACAACCATCAATATAAATATAAGAATCTTCACATGATGAGATTCGAAGACTTTTGCCTAAACAGGTTTCAGCGTCTCTTAAAGTCACGCTTTTTGTCAAGCCTTGAATCACGATAGTATTGTCAGTGGATTCTGCAATAATCATATTGTTTCCGATCCATTCAGAAACTACATTTATATTGAGTTTATGCGCCATGTTTTTAAAAATCATGGAAAATGCAAACGATAAGGGACTTTGTTTATTAGATTTTTGTTCTGAAGTCAAAAATATCGCAAGAGGCTCAATATCTTGCAAAGTCACCATTGTATCAGCTTCACTTGAAATCGGTTCATTGGTAATTAATTTCAACATGTTCTTCATATTGAACTTCAAATAAGAGAAGATATTTTGGTTTTCCCCTGAATAGTTGAACATTCTAATGGTTTTGGTTCTTGGTGAGTTCAAAGGAGAAAAACTGATATTATTATTCATATTCAATAAAGGACTTCCTGAAGAATTTGATGTTTTATTTAGAATCCCTTCATTGAATTGGTTATTCAATGAAACCATACCACCACTTGTCCCGCAAAATGAAGCACTAAACTCCTTTGGCTTCTTTTCCAGGTAATGTCTAGTGGAGGAAGAACTGAATAATTGCAAGAAAAAAAAAATAGAAAGGCCTCGAACATCACAACCTAAATTATTTTTTTCATTCGTTTTGCTAGGAGAGGCGAATAGACTCAAAAAGCTCCAATCAGATTCAGAAAAAAGCTTATAAAAGAGAAAGATAATTTCAGCGTCGGAAGAGGTGAGATTGATGGAATTTTGCTCAACTTTGGTTTTGAATTGTTCGAGTTTTATTATGTAGTTGGAATTTGAAAATTGGCCAAGGTCTCTAAAAAGGGGAATGATGTTTTGTTGTTGAAGTTTTGGGGGCAAAGGAAAGATCCCGTGATCAAAAACATCAAGCTTTATCAGAAGTTTAGAAGGCTTCAAAAATTCCATCTTTTATCCAATATCTAGGAGTAGTTTTTTTTTTAATGCTTTTCCAATTATTGTTTTTATTTAATTTTTTTGAGGAAAAAAAATTTGGACTAATGTTTTGTATTTTTTTAAATAATTTTTTAGGAAAATAAGAATTCTACGTAAATTGAGCCTTAAATGATTTTTTTTTTTAATTTTTCGAAAGTTAAAATAATAAGTAAATTCTTATCTAAATTCAATTGTTTTTATTTAAATTTCTTTAAAAATA
>Ga0302186_10001857_pt1 | contig 16867 bp, 14 predicted proteins | sample II_Bog_E1_2_FD_198782 | JGI IMG/M metagenome (GOLD analysis project Ga0302186, IMG submission 198782) | Peat permafrost microbial communities from Stordalen Mire near Abisko, Sweden - II_Bog_E1_1 | ecosystem: Environmental > Terrestrial > Soil > Wetlands > Peat | place: Sweden: Abisko... | reverse complement strand
AGTCTCTTCGAATATTTGAACAATCAGGAAATATCCATTTATGACAATGTGTTTTCTAACATTATGGTAAATGGCATAGAAACTGCTTTTGATGTATCTAATTTGAATGATGGCAGAATATCTTTCGAAAACATCTTTTGTCAAAATTATTTTGGTTTATTTCTGAAAGCAGCCAATTCTGATGTAATTTTAAGAAATTTTAAGGTTAAGAATTTCCAAATTGATAAAGCCGTCAAATCCAATGGATTTTTCGAGTTTTATTCTTGTAATTTTGTATTGGAAGATATATTTTTTTTTGATTATGGCTTGGTGGATTGTGATTATATTTTGGGTTTTTATTATTCAGAAGGGGACATTTCCAAAATTTTCGTCAATAAAACTTTGTTAGATTCCCAATTAAACTCCCTAATCTCGATTAGTTATTCAACCATTTCAATAGAATTCTTTTCCACCAATAACATTTTATCGGATGATTATTTTATTAAATCTTCGAATGGAAATCTGTCTCTTAATAATTTTTCTGTTATGTATGAAAATTACACTTATCGACAAAGCAATTTTCTTTCTTGTCAAAATTGTTTAAATTTAATTGTTTCAAATGGTCTAATTTTTGGTTTGTTTTCCCCTTCTGCCGCAACGTTTTATATAGACAGTGCTGATACAACAAGTCAAATCCATATGTTAAACATTAGTGTAGTTGAAAATGTTGCGTTATTTAGTTTTGCTCCACTTTTTTTTCAAAATGCTTTTGTAAACATCACAAACTCAGATTTCATAAAAAATGATGGATTTCAAGGTGGGTCTTTATATTTATCTTGTTCTGTGCAGCCTGAAAAAATGAGGCAATATTGTTCATTCAATTTGAATAAATGCCGTTTTATTAATAATTCAGCGTTTTCCAGTGGTGGGGGGTTTTATTGGAACAATTTTTTGCCTGTTGAAAATGAGTGCATCTTTGTGGGCAATGAGGCACCAATAGGAGAAAACAAATCCAGCAACACAATCAAAATTTGTTTGAAGCAAGGGCCTCCGAGCATACTTTTTAGTGGTGAGATGATAAATGATCCTAAACAGAACTTGAGTTTTATAGCTTTGGATTATTATGACCAAATTACTGAGACAAATGAGGAGTCGACCTATTTAACTTTAAACTTTTACGCCAATAATTCGTTTTTGAACATTTCAAAATTTTTAGGTAATGACCTCGGTTTTTTCGAAATGGGAACTGCCAATTATTCAAAATATGGGGTCATAACGAAACCAAATAATACTATAGAGTTGTTATTCTCAACAGATTTGATTTCTTATTTTAGTCCGTTTATTATCCCAGATAATTATCATAAAAACTATGATGGACAGTATTATTTCGCTTTGAATTTTAGTATACGGCCTTGTATTTTGGGTGAAATTTTCTCTGAAAAGGATTACACATGTCAAGCATGTAAAATCAACTATTATTCGTTGGATTTAAATGACAAAGGATGCAAACCATGTATGCCAAATGCCATATGTCATGGTGGGAGCTCAATTGAAATTCTATCAGGATTTTGGAGAAGTGACATTTCTTCAGATGCTGTTTATAGATGCAATATATTAAAATATGGGTGCAAAGGTGGATTTGACAATGATTTATGTTCTGTAGGATATTATGGCCCTTTGTGTGGAGTTTGCGTGTATAATTCCACGGACAAATACTTTAGAAGCGCGATGGGCTATTGTGAATTATGTAAGGAAAGCAATTTTTTATATGCAATCTCTGCGTTTATCATAATGTTTGTTATTTTCATGCTTTTGATTTATTTTTCTATTCACGAAAGTTACGAATATTCGAATTCTTTTGGTTTATTCAACAATAATGATATTACAGTTCTAATGAATATATTTATTAATTATATCCAGAAAATTTCCATTATCTCTAACATCGAAATAAAATGGCCGAATTCAGGCGCGAATTCAAATTCCGTTAGCATTTTCTATGTTTTTGACACAATGACAGGCGTTCTCGAATGTCCATTTTCCGAATTCGCCTTGATGAACAACTATCATCTTTTTTCATTAACACGAATGATGTCAACCGTAGTTTTTTTCGCTTTTGTATTTGGAAGCCTCTTGTTTTGGATTCTCAAAGGTCTATGGAGGAAGATTCTATACAAAGAAAGAATGCGGAACACGATTTTAGATAATATGATCATAACTTTAATCGCAGTTTATGTGATGGGATTGCAACCGATGCTGAACTATTTCACAAAGAGTCTTTATTGCGTGGAAATCAATGGGAAGCTCTATTTGAAGCTCAGCACAAATCTAGAATGTTGGCAAGGGGAGCATTTGCAGATAGTGAAACGATTGATTTTATCAGTTTCTCCTTTTTTAATCGGCCCTCCACTTCTGCTTTTATATTATATAACAAAGAATCGTTTCCGGAGAAATAATAAGAGGTATTTGTTAATTAGTTATTTAGTGACGACAGGATATCATAGGAAATATTTTTATTGGGAGTACATTTTGCTTTTTGTGAAGATCGTTCTCATGTTGTTGAGCATTTTCCTAGATGGTTCCCCTATAATATGCGTGATGTGGCTTTTGCTTGTTTTTTTTCTCTTCATTCATATTCAATTTATCATGACCCCCTTTGACAAACCAATTTATAATCGGTTGGAGATACTCAAGGTATCAGCCATTTATTTCTCTTACGCTTCAAATTTCTTCTTCTTTTATGAAGATGATGAACATATCATTAGTCTCATTCTCGTTCTAGTAGAACTCATAAATGGGTCTTTTATCGTGATTTGGCTTTATTTGTTTTATAGAAATATAAAGCAGATGATTATTTCAGGGTGGAGATCTTTTCTAAGTTATTGTATATTAAAACTTAGATGCAAAAAGAACAACAAAAATAACAACACAAATTTGAAATCAAATTCTCTGGTTAAAGAAACAAAGAAAGTAAAGAACAATAAAAGGAAAAAAATGGCGTTTCCGAATAAAAAGGATCAACTCGAATTAATTTAAACTGGTCTCTCGTTTTGCAGATTCTTTAAGATTATATTTTATATATTATAACTTTAAACTCCAATTTTAAGCGTTCATCCCAAATAAATGTATCATTCCTTCATCGTTATTCCTGCTTTTATCTTCTCCCGCAAACACCAATAGATATTTCTTCGGATGCCAAGAGACTGTAATTTGAGGTGCCTTGCAACTAATACTATATAACTGTTCTCCTATAAAAATTGATGTTTTTTCTAGCAACTAATTAAAGAAAAATTACCTGAATCCACTGCTAAAATATCCACCATTTCATCTTCAGATGCAGTTGCAATGTACTTCCCATCAAATGAAAAACTCAACTGTCTGATTTGTCCCTCCAACTTCGTATATGTCCTCACACAAATCATTTCTTGCAAGTCCCAAATCGCCACAATTGCATCCGCAGCCCCCGTAGCAAAATGCTTTTCCAAAGGGTCGATCGCTATACAATAGCAACTTCCTCTATGGCATTCCAAAATCTCCAATGGGGGCAATTGTAACAAGTTCCCATCTAATAAATAGATCGGTCCATTTGAGCTTGAGCTTTTAAAATGTTAACAAAAATTTCCTAAAAATAAAGAATGATTAAAGTTTACTCGACTCCTGCTGTTATCATAAGCAAAGATCCAGTGGGATCCCAAGCGATTTCATTCACTTCGACATCACATTTGATCGATTTCAAAACTTGATTATTTCGGAAATCAAAGAATGTCAACACGTCGTCCTTGCTACCCACACCAATCAAATTCCCATCCGGACTCCAAGCCAAATTTAAATTAGATCCTTTGGTTTTCTCTACTTTAATATTAGGCTTGGAAATTCGGATGTCCCAAATCCGCAAAGTCTTGTCTGTGGAAGCTGAACCGAGTATATTCTCGTTTTCAGGATGCCAAGAAATTTGATCAACAGTATCGGAATGACCTTTTAATTCAATATTTTTATCGAGGCCTTGGGATTCTAAATTCCAGATTCGGATGGAAGAATCTGAAGAAGCGGAACCCAACTTTGAGCCAGACGAATTCCAATCGACTGAAAATACACGTTTTTTGTGACCACTGTATTCTTTTTGAGTGTATTTGTTAAAAGATTCATAGGCGGAAATGGAATTCATCGCGGAAATTTGAGAATTATTTGTTTTCTTATAATTTTGAAAAAATTCCTAAAAAAATTCTTAGAAAACCTGAGATTTTTTTCTCGTGATATTTTTTCTTTTTGAAAATTAATTTTTTTAAATGTTTTCGATGTTTTTTGTTTAATGAGGAATGAATTAAATAAATAAAAAATATAAATTAAAAAAAACCGAAAAATTTAATTTGAATATAAAAAAATGATTTCAAAATCCACCCCTTATCTCTATCCAAATGGGGATAAATACACTGGTCCTATGAAAGATGGGATAAAGGAAGGTTGTGGTGAATATTACTACCAATCAGGAGATATTTATACAGGAGAATTCCTCAACGATCAACCAGAAGGTTCCGGAATTTATCAATACAAAAATGGTGATAAATATGAAGGAACTTTTGTTCAAGGCTTGTTTTCTGGCAAAGGAACCTATCTATATGATAAATCAAAAAGTAAATATATAGGTGAATTCCAAAATGGTAAAAAACACGGTTTTGGCACATTTATTTATGAAGATTCTGAAAAATATGTCGGCCAATGGTTAAATGGATTGAAGCATGGAGAAGGCACATATTATTACAAATCTGGGGAAAAATATGAAGGTAGTTGGCTTTTAGATGATAAATCTGGCAGAGGCAAGCTTTTTATACCAGGAGCCATGATCACCGGTTATTGGTTAGGAGGATTTTTGCAAGAAAAGGTGAAGATAGAATATCAAAATAGCTATATTTATATCGGTGATTATAAAAATGGGCAACGAGACGGCTATGGTGAATTGACCATGAACAAGGGTGTGTATAAAGGTCATTGGAAAGGGAATATGCAGGATGGAAAAGGAGAAATGTTTTACGCTGATGGCTCTAAATATGAGGGGGACTGGATAAATGGTAAGATTCATGGCGTTGGAAGCTATATTTTCGCAAATGGAGATAGTTATTCAGGCCAATTTGTGAATGAAATTTTGGAAGGAGAGGGGATATATACTTATAAAAATGGGGAACAATACTCTGGACAATGGAAGGCTGGAATGCAAGATGGAAAGGGAATTTTTATTCATGCAAATGGAGTTATATATAATGGTATTTGGAAGGAAGGGAAAAAAAATGGAAAGGGGGTGTTACAATATGTAAATAAGGATATTTATGATGGAGAATTTGTAAATGGGAAAAAGGAAGGCCTCGGAACATATTATTATAGTGAAAATGGAGGAAAATATGTAGGATCTTGGAAAAATGATCTACAAAATGAGAAGGGCGTTTTCATTTATGAAAATGGAGATATATATGAAGGGAACTGGATAAATGGAGTACAGGAAGGATATGGGGAAATGAAATTCGCGAATAATGATTTTTATCAGGGAGAATGGAAAGAAAAAAAACCTCATGGAAAAGGCAAATATAGATTTGCAAATGGTGATTATTATGAGGGGGATTGGAGTCAAGGATTGCAAGATGGGAAAGGAAAATATGTTTTTGTTTGAAAATCATCTGTTGTGTAAAAATAAATTAGAACTATTATTATTTTTAAAAATAATGTTTTTTAAAACTTTTATTAAGAACAAAATTTATTTTAATTCAAATATTAACAAAATAAAATTAAACTGAAAGAGATTTGAAAGGGAGATTATTATCAGAGGGATTGGATTCAGGGATTGCAAAATGGGAAAGGAAAAAATGTTGTTGTTTGAAAATCATGTAAAATAAATTAGAAGAATCCTTATTATTTTTAAAAAAATCTGTTTTTAAAACTTTTCAAAAAATTATTATTTTAAAAACAAAATTTATTTTAATCAAATATAAACTAAATAAAATTAAACTTTATAAGCTAATAGCTCACAAATGGGTTGTTGCGGATCAAAAACCACGGGTTTATTCTAAATTTTATTCTTTTATGAACTTTTTCTGTCCAATTAGACACTAATCCTTTGTTCAATAATCCAAATAACAAAGAGCACCAAATAATTGTTAATCATATTCAAACTCCAGATAAGAATTCAAAAGTCTCAACAGCCAAAAATTCTTATAGAGGCAGCAAGTTGATCACCTCAATAGATCAATTCTTGGTGAATTCAACAGACCTAATTAGTGAAAAATGTGGCAACATCAATGAAGTTTATAATCTCTTAACCCCACCTTTGGGAAAAGGTTCAATAATTGATAAAATTGAAATTATCAAATCTGTTTAGGTACTTTTGGGGAAGTGCGCAAAGCGATCCATAAAAAAAGTGGCGCGATTCGAGCTGTAAAAATGATTTTGAAATGCTCAACCACTGAAGAAGATAAACAAAGGTTGCTCAATGAAGTGGAAATTCTGAAGACATTGGTTTTTTTTGTTAAATCCCAAATTTTCTCAACAAACTAAAATTTAGGATCATCCAAATATCATCAAAATCTATGAGTTTTTCCAAGATGAAAAATATTTCTATATCGTCAATGAACTTTGCACAGGAGGGGAATTATTCGACAAAATTGTCGAAATGAAGACCTTCAACGAAAACACCGCTTCTGATATTATGATGCAACTGCTTTCTGCTATTTGTTATTGCCATGATAAGAAAATCGTCCATAGGTTGCAATCCATGATTAAACCTTAATTTTAATTGTTTTTAGAGACTTGAAACCTGAAAATTTGCTTCTAGAGTCCAAAAAAGAAAAAGCTCCGATAAAAGTCATTGATTTCGGAACTTCGAGGACTTTCAATCCCAACATCAAAATGAACCAAAAGTTTGGAACAGTACATAGCTTAACTTACTTAAGCCTTCAATAAAAATTATAAAAGATTCTTTATATGGCACCAGAAGTCTTAAGTGGCAAATATGATGAGAAATGTGATCTTTGGTCATGTGGTGTGATTTGTTACATTTTCCTTTGCGGTTACCCTCCAATAAACAGTAAAAATGAGAAAGAATTGATTGAAAAGATACAAGAGGCGAAATATGAGTTTGACCCTTTGGAATGGGATGCTATATCTGATTTGGCTAAGGATTTTGTCAAAGGATGTTTGGAAAAAAATGCAGAAAAAAGATTCAGTGCACGTCAGGCTTTAAACCATCCATGGATACTCGCAAGAAGAAAAACTCAAACCATTGATATGCATTCAACTTTCAAAGCGTTAAACAATCTTAAGACCTATAGAGTAAAATCAAAAGATATATTAGATAATTATAATATAAATTTTTGTATATTTTTGTTTGAAAATATAAATTTTAGTAATTTTTTCTCCATAACTTTTTTCAAGGCTGACAGAAAATTACAACAAGCAACATGGGTTTTCGCGGTTTCTTTGCTCGCTTCAAAGGAAGAAAAACAAGAATTAATGAAGACTTTTAAAATTTTGGATTTGAATGGAGATGGTAAGTTAAGTCGTGAGGAGTTGATAATAGGTAGCAGTGATTAATCGATCTATCTTACAAAATTGTTAGGGTATAGCAAATTAATGTCAAAGGATGATGCGGAAAAGGAAGTTGATCATATCATGAAAACAGCGGACACAAATAATTCAGGAGACATTGATTATTCTGAATTTGTGACTGCTTCCATCAACAGGCAGAAAATCTTATCAAAAGAGAAATTGGATATTGTGTTTAAAATGTTTGACAAAGTTAGAATAAATGAAGTAAAGAATTGTTTAAAATGTATTTGATAGGATGGAAGTGGATCTATTTCTGTGGAGGAGTTGAATCAGATATTTTCAAATGAGGATGTTGAAATTACGAAGGAAGTTTGGATGGAATTGGTGAAGGAAGTTGATGAAAATGGCGATGGAGAAGTATTTTTTTTAATTTCAAACACTAAAAATGTATTTAATTTAGATTTCATATTCAGAATTCAGACATATGATGGAAAAAATAGCCGGAGAGAAAATAGAATGAAATTTGTATTATTGGGTTTTTTAATTAAATTTTCAATGGAAAATATTTTTTTAAAAAAATTTTTCATTTATTAATTTTGTTAATTTTTCTCTTTTATTGAATATCATCTCTCATTTTATTAAATCAACTAATGAACCAAAAATGAAAAGCTTTTCTAGCAAAAAAGTTCGGAAATTTTTCCAATAAAAACAGAGAAAAAAATATGACAATTAAAGACTTGGTTTTCTTCGCATTTCCAAAATTAGCGTCATTTTGAAACTTTAATTCGTTCAAAGCACATTATATTAACAGAATTTATTGTTATTATTAACAAAGCTATTTTTTATTGCCATGGGAAATTCCGAACCAGTCTCATCATCTTCTTCTTTCTCTCAAACTCCCCTCAAACTTTTAAAACCACCTACCTCCCCTACTCTCAATTCTACCACAAATAGTCAATCCACATTAGATGAAATAATGACTCAGTCTGATTCTTGTTTAACTCATGGCAAATCTTATCAAAGAACAAGGTCATCGAAATCTTTTGGCACCAAAAGTCTGATTGAGAACTCAAGAAAGCTTTCTTGCAGTAGCTTTATTATAAAAAATGAGATTAAAAGAACAAAGAGCTCAAGGGGTAAAATGATGCTGGTGGCCAATAAAAGCAATATGAAGAAAAATTTAGCAATGTGCTCGATTCGGAAAGCAGACCTTTGCGTGTCGAACTTGGAAATCGAGACCCTGAAGGAGGAAGTCAAAATGTGCGAGAACCCTTTCATCTCCAAAATCAAATATTTTTTCGAAAGTCACACACAAGTGTACTTTGTGCAAAACTATTATGAGCAATCGCACATGAAAAACTTCTTGAAAAATCACCAAAATCTCAAAGAGGATGAGATCAGGTTCTATATGGCTCAGACTATCCTGGCTTTTGAGCTCCTTCCCAAAAACAATCTTTTGCTTAATAAATTTGCTCTGCATTTCAATTCCGATAATTTCTTTTTCGATAACAATGGTCATATTGCAATGGATATTTTGGCTATGGTCTTGAAGAAGGAGAATGAAGACGAAATTGACGATGATACTTATGAATATATGACTCCTGAAGCTATAGAAAATGGCAAATTCACAATTGGAAGCTCTTTCGCTTGGAAGATTGGAATTTTTCTGTATGAAATGGCAACAGGCATGGTTCCTTTTCATTCAAAGGAAGAAATTTTGAAAAGAAACATCAAATTTCCCATCAATTTTTCTCCGATTATGGTGGATCTTATAGAAAAGTTGCTCATAGCAAATCCATCGAAAAGATTAGGCCACAAAAGCATTGAAGAAATCAAGAATCATGAGTTTTTCAGAAGTGTGGATTGGGAAAATATCCTGAAAAAAGAAATGAATGGTCCGATTTTGAAGACTTTGGAAAGAGAAAATGATTTTGGCATTGTTTCTTTGAAAGATTTGGATGAATCTGAAATCAGCGGGAGTGAAGCAATGCCTTGAAAAAGCAACGGGGCTCAATAAAAGAGGAGTGTACAATTACCTCTTTTTCTTAATTTAACATTCTAGTTAATTTAGTTCTTTTGGCTTTACATTTTTTATTTCTTTTTCTGTTTCTGTATTTTGTTCTGATAATTATTATTTAACTTCTCTCATGCATTTTATGCTATTTTCTGCCGATCTTGGTCACAAGAATGATAATTTTAATATTATTTATTCCTTTAATTAAATTTTATTATTTTTTTCGCATTGAGCTTTTTTTTGTGTTTTAAATTTTTCATAAACATTAAAAAAAAAACCAAAACAGTGCGTTTACGAATTTTATCTTAAGCATTTGAAGAGAGGCCAAGCCGAATGCAATTATTTTAGTATTTTTAATATATTTTCAGGTCCATTTAAAAAATTATCTAGTCATACGATTTTCGAAGAAGATGATATGAAATATAGTGACGAATTTATCATGAAACGCAATTTTAAAGGAAACTATAATAAAATCATTGATTTCTCGAAACCTCCCATCCATCAAGGCAAATTAAACGTCCAAAAAAAGAACAAGAAATTCGAACCCAAACTTTTTAAGCTTATAGATAAAAAATTGATATTTTATCGAGTAAGAAAAAAAAAACCAATTGAAACTTATTTTTCTTTTTTTGAGACGAATAAAGAAGACACACCAAAAGGATATTATGATTTGTTGGAATTTTTCCGAATATCGATGAACGTATATGAGGAAAACTCTAAACCAGCGTTATACTCGTTTTGTTTGCAAAAATATGGAAAAACATGCGAATTTTTCTCATCCAAAAAAGAAAAAGTTCAAACGTGGATGGAATATCTGAAACTATATTGTATCAGTGATAATTTTAAGGAAAATTATCATACCGAAAACCAATTAGGAAAAGGTCATTTCGCTGAGGTTTTATTACCAATTTTACTAGAAATTCAAGTTTTTTTAACAAGCTAGGTCTTTAAAGTAAAACACAAAATTTCCGAAAATTATTTCGCAGCCAAAATAATGAAAAAGGACAAGAATTATGAGGTTCAGAAAGTAAGAAAATTATAAGAAAATTAAAGAAATTATTTATTTTAAAAGAAATTTGTGAGAAATGAAATTCTTGTGTTAAAATCGATTTCCAAGAATGAAAACATTGTAAAATTATATGAAATGTATGAAAACCAACATGAACTCATCTTGATTTTCGAGCTGATGGAAGGGGGTGACCTTTATTCCTGGATAAAGAAAAAGAAATTTGAAGAAAAACAAGCCTGGCATTTTTTTCTTCAAATGATAAAAGGATTAAATTTTCTTCAATTGAAGGGGGTTATTCATAGGGATATAAAGCTCGAGAATATTTTGCTTTCTAAAGATGAGAAGCCAATAGTGAAAATTGCAGATTTCAGTTTGGCTGAGTTTTATAAACATAAGGCTTTAAGGACGAAATGTGGCACTCCGGGGTTTATGGCTCCTGAGATCTTCAATAATGAAATCTATGATGAAAGAGTGGACATCTTTAGTGCGGGGATCATATTATATATTTTGTAGTTGAATTTTTAATGATTATTTAATGGGTCATTTTTGGAATTTAGATTAAGTGGATGTATACCTTTCAAAGGAGAGAATTATAAGCAGATTTTAAATAGGAATAAAATGTGTAACATAAAATATAAGAAAAAAGATTGGAAGAATGTAAGTGAAGATGGTAAAACGAAAAAAAAAAATATTTTATGAAAATATTTATAGCAAGGAAACTTGTCTATGCGATGCTAGAAAAAAACCCGGACAACAGAATTTCTTTAACCAATATTTTGACCCACAGATTTATTATAAAACATTATGCTGATGAGAACAAATCTGAAAAAAACAAAGAAACTTACACAGGGATGATTCTTGAAGAAAATAAAAGCCAAACTTCGCTTTCCACGAACAAGAACAATGAAAAATCAATGGAAGAAAGAAAAAACCGCAAAAAAAATTGGAAGAAATCTTTGACTCATCAAAATGATGCCACACTTACATATAATGACACAGAATGGGGTGTCGAGACAGACAAAATTCACAATGATTTAAATCCTAAATTTAAGCAAAAAATGCAACACAAATCAGCCAAATCATTCAATGGAAATGGTAATTTGATGCCTCCAATTAAAGAAATCTTTTATCAAAAATTTTCACAAAACAAGATGTTGGGTTCAATCATGAATGATTCCAATTTTCTAGATGCATTGGAGAACCATGAACAATTCAAAGCTGTTAATTTCTTTTCATTATCATGAATTAATGTTGTTTAGATGGATGTAGGATCTTTGTTTTTTTCAACTTTCAATGAAGGAGCGAGTGAAATTTCTGAACTTTATTCCGGAACGTTGAAATCGTCCAATTTTAAAATATGCAATATCACAGCACCACTGGCCTTTCCTCATGATAACGTTTTTATAAAAAATTATGGGGTTTTTTTTAATATTTTTTTAGTATGGAAGTTTGCGAGATGCAAAAACAACTCCTCGGGGAAGGGTGGGAAAATCATTATTCCCAAACATATCAATTGGAGATGGAATTTTTTCAGATGAAAATCCGGTTCATTCTCTTTTAAATCAGTTATCCTCGTATAATTCGAATGCAAGACCTTCCAAAAAATTTTAATTGTTTTTGATAAAGTCGTGTATGATGCTTCTGATTAATAAAGCTGTTTTGTTTTATAAGCTTTAAAATAAATGTGTTAATCAAATTTGTTTTATAAGCTTTAAAATAAATGTATCCATTTTCAATAATTTTTTTTTGATAATTTGTGAAATTTAAAAAAAAATTTTATATATTAAAATTTAAAAATATTCAAATAAAAGAAAAAGTAAATTTATTTTTTTATCTCTTCAAACAATTTTGTAATTTATTTTAATAGAAAACTGTTAAGGTTGCCTCATAAAAACAATTCATCAAAAATAAAATATAAAGGTTGAAAATTTTTAAGTTATCTCGATAATGTAAGACCTTTTTTTTTGTAATGAGGCTATACCCGCAAATCAGTGAAACAATCATGAAATTTATAGAAATCATAGAATATAATCCGAACATTTCTATTTTAAAATATCTTTCATCATATTCATATTCGCAATTTTTGAATAATTTTGAATTGCCATATTTCCCCATCCATCTTTTTGTGTAAAATAAAATTAGAGGCCGAATCGAAGTTATGAACATCATATCCAATGTTGTTTTTGAAATCATATTAAAAACAGTTTTGCTTTCAGTGAAAGAGTTTATTTGTGAATTATTGTTATTTTCTTTTTTACAACATATATTTTTTATCTTCAAGTAGGTTTCTTTCATTAAGTTTAAATTCAAAAAATTAGTGGTCAAAACATTTGCATAACTGAAGAACCAAAAGTAACTTGCCCAATTTCCAAGTTCCAAATGGAAAAAGTTTGATGCTGGGATTCCAATTAAATAAGAAAGTATAAAAGCGGAGGTCAAATATATTGCCAATGTGTTATCTTTATTTCTCGCAATAATGAAATGAGCATAAACAAAATGAACTTTTCCCAATACATAAGTCAAACCAAATGTATAGGCCGAAATTATAAATTGAAACAAATTACTACCACTCAGATTTTCAAGTAGATACTCTTTCATATTCATGATATAACAAATTTATAGAGTATATAATTGGAGTACACTACGATACAAACAACATTCATCTTCAGTAGGTTTTTCCAGATTTCCTTTTTATTATTGTCTTTCCTTAAAAAGTAGAATTCAGTGGAAACCTTGATCACCATCAAAAACAAATAAATGTAAATGTCAACTATCATCTGCTCATCCACCAAAAGATAATAAATAATCAAGAAGACAAACATCGAAAACAAAATGAAGAATTTGGCATATTTGCTGCTTATCACATCATGACTTATGCAAATCAACACTAAGAACATATAAAAAAAAAAAAAATCCTTCATTGTATCTCTAAATTTTAAACCAAGATCGTTATTACAAAGACAATTTGGTGGAAGAAAGCAACCTTTTCCAGATAAATTTTGAAATATTATGACTAATATGGTGAAAAAAGCGACCAAAATATGAGGTATCAGATAACATTTCACAAAAATAAGAAATTTTTTTGTAATAGTGTTCCATTCTTTCTTATTTTCTTGTAATTGGTTTCCTAGATCAATTATTTTTTTTTCAGAACTATTCCTTTTGGTGGTTACATTTATCTCAGATGATGAAACAGTTGTATATTTGATATTTTCCAGATGGGTTTGTCCATTTTTATTTTCCGCTATTATTGCATCAATCGATTTGAGATCTGTGATTTTTCTGCCTGATTTTTCAGTTTCCACTGGTTCCATTTGCTATAATTTGAGATTTCAAACTAATTTTTGTTTTTTATTTGGGTTTAATAAAGATTAGTTTGAACAGGTTTTTCTTTGGCTTTTTAAAAAGAATTTTTGCTTGAATTAATAATTTTAATATTTTTCATTATATTTTTCAAAAATTTGTTAATACTTTTGAGTTTCTTGTTATTAACAAAAAAAATATATATAAAAAACTACTTATATGTGATTGTTTTTTTTTTGTAAAAATGGTCTTCTTTTTTTAAAAAAATAATCATCTTAAAAAATAATTTTTTTAGATCAAATCAGAAAAAAAAATTGATTAATTTAATTTTTTTTTTTCATAACCTATTTTATTTCAAAAAATTTGAATTTAAAGCATTTTAAATGTTGAATTCCAAACAAAATAATAAAAAAAACAATGAATTTTTTTCCTAAATTTATTAATGCATTTATGGTATTGGTATCTATTATTTTGGAGATATTTCCAAGGTAAGGCTTCCTTTCACTTCCTCAGGAATCACGACTTCATAATAATATCTCTCTTCAAGGTTTTTCAAATAGCAATTAGCTTGTCCACAACCATCAAATGTAAATTTAAACCCTGAACTGCCATAATAATAATCTTCACTGATGTAGATCTCACTATTTTTTCCATCTTTACAAACTCTCGGAGTGAACTCTATCTTATAAACGCCAGTGCTTCTATCAAAATCGTTTGAAATAGGATCTCCACACAAAGCATACATATAAGTCACAGCCAATGCCTTTATCTTTCCCTTCTTGCAAATCTCCATTTTCCAGATAAAATCCTTCTTGACTTCCAAGACTGGAGGTGGTGATATCATGGAAATTTTTAAATTGCCAATAGGCCCATGATTGCAATTTATTTTCTGCTGTTCTTGCAACATTTCCGATTTCTGCAACTTCATCATCAGAGTTGAAAAGTGCACCAAATTCTGTTAAAAATGTTCCAAAGCCTAAACTTTCTGCTTTGGATAGCTTGCCATGATATTGGAACCAATCCACTCCTTGACAAAAGTATTTCATCAAAGTTGAATTTGGAGTGAAACCACAATAGACGTGATAACTGAAAATCTGTCTGTCATTGTATTCAACTCCTCCAGGTCCTTCAGTGAACCCCACAGTTAAAGCCATGACAATGTTCTCAAAGAACAAAAGGGTTTCATTGTCAATTTCTCTGACTGAATCATGAACCTTTCGATAAAAGGGCTGTAGGAAATGATAATCTCCATATCCTGTATCAACCACTTCTAACCAATTTTGATACAAGCTAGCGAAAAAAGGCTCATTTAAAATTTCATAACCCAAAACATTCGTTTCATTCTTGAATTTAGAAGCTACTTCTCTCCAAAATGCCGCGAAAGAATCAGCCAAGTTCGCTTTGTTCGTGTATAAATCTTCAAAAGTTTGGCCGATGTCATAAGAGAAATAATATTTTGCGAATGTTATGTTCAAACAGTCTTCAATGATAGGATATCCAAATTCATCTCTGGAGATATCAGAACGGACTGGTTTTGGGAAACTTGAGTTAGATAATACAGCCCAATCTGGAATGCCTTCACCACAGAATTTCTTTGACAACAAATCTTGATGAGCATCCAGGAGAATGGTTATATTATAGGTTTGTGCAGTTCTTACGAGTTTTTGGATTTCATCCAAGAGAGTATAGTTGTATTGACCTCTGATTGGCTCAACTCCTTCCCATGGCATATAAAGTCGGATGAATGTGAGACCCCATTTCTTTAAATTGGCAAAGTCTTCTTCTGAAAGAGAATCTTCCATATCAAAATGGGTTGAAGTAGGAATGAAAGGAAAGATTTTGTAAATTGCGTTAACTCCGTGATAGAAACGAACACGATCGTATTCGTCAACCATCAAACGTGTTGTGGTGTTCACTTTGACTTTCGAGAAAGAGGGGTGGAAGAAACAACTGAAAAATAAAATACAAATGATGTATGTCTGCATTGGACAATAGAGGAATTATAAAAAATAAAATTTATTATGCTATTTTAAGAAAAACATCTTTATTATAAATTGCTTTGAATACAGATAATAAGTTTTTTTTCTTTTGAAAAGCTGAAAAAATCACTCAATGTTCAAATTTTTCTTTGTTAATTTGAAATAAAACAGTTTTAATAAAAAATACCCGAACAAATCCCAACAAAAAAATGGTTTTTTAAAAAAGCTGTTTTGATTATTAAGGCGCGAACCATTATTAGGCTGCTAACCCTCTACCAGATATTAATGTTGATGAACTTTTAAAAACCTTATCCTCCCATCAAGGAGTCAAAGGTTATGTAATTTTCAATAATGATGGGATACCTTTAAAGAGATCGGAAAAAACAATTTCGGCTGAGAAAGCAGTTCAATATGCTGCTCTGATAAGTGATTTATGGATGGTGGCAAGGAAAATAATTAAATTGGAGCTAAAGAACCAACAACCTGATGTAAAAAAATAAAATCAGAACAATAAAACAATAAAAGAAACTTTTTTTTTGGATAGAATGATTTAGAAATCATAAGACTCAGAACCAAGCAATATAGTGAATTCATAATTTCTCAAGGTATTTATTTTTATCCAAAAATTTATTTTCGCTTACATTTTGCATTTTTTAATTTAAAGTTGGAAATTTTTATATTGTTTGCATTCAAAATTGCAATCCACGAATTGTTGAGGAAGAAGTTTCTCAAACTATTGTGAAGCCAGAAGGGAAAGAAGAGAATAAGGCTCCAGAAAAGGAATGATTAAAATTTTTCTTTCGAGGAAAACTCCTTGTTTAATAAAAACTCAGATTTTTAAAACTTTTTAAGAAAAAAAAAAACAATATTATTATTAGGACACGCAAATAATTTTTATTCTTAAATAATAGTATAGTGTTTCATGTCGCAAAATTTCATTAGTAAAACAGATAAGGTGATGGCGATCCCAGAAGAGAGTTCTGAAGAGGAGTCTGAAAAAGGTGATGAGATCAATGAATCAGAAAACTCCATAATATTAAATAATAAAGAAAATGC
>Ga0302186_10001855_pt1 | contig 16881 bp, 28 predicted proteins | sample II_Bog_E1_2_FD_198782 | JGI IMG/M metagenome (GOLD analysis project Ga0302186, IMG submission 198782) | Peat permafrost microbial communities from Stordalen Mire near Abisko, Sweden - II_Bog_E1_1 | ecosystem: Environmental > Terrestrial > Soil > Wetlands > Peat | place: Sweden: Abisko... | reverse complement strand
AAGCCTAAATAAGGCATTTTTTCAAAATTAGAACACAGATTAAATAAGTTAGAAGCAGCCTATTGACAATTTATAGACTACTCCTAACTCAAATTCTTAAGCAACAAATGCATTACTATTAACTTCAGAAAAACTTAATTCTCTTTCATTAATAATATTAATTTGTTCTTTTTCTTCAAATTTTGGTGTGCCATCTTCGTTAGTCCCAATCTTTTGTCTCCAAATATATGGATATTCACCTGAGACACAAACCTTTTTGTTATACCAATCAATCTTGTCTATTGTGACTTGAACTGATGGATTTGCAGCTTGTGAACTAAAAAATGCAGTTTTTAATAGTAATTTACCACCAACTTGGTAATTACCAATTTTTTCAGGGCGCACACCTATTAATGCACCTGCAATTATTTCTGCAATATCTGGTTGAAAATCTACCAAATATGAAATGCAATCTCTAATAGCATTCTGCTCATTAAGAGTAGATAAAGAAGATTGTAATACGGCTTTAATCAGTTGTTCTTTCATTTTAAATATTTGTTTTGAGTTTGAGCGTTCTATTATAAGGTTATTAAGACAGAATTACTTCGCTTAATTATTATCCGCTTTTTATTGGTAGCGGCAATATAATAGAACCTAAGCCTTGATATAATCTCAACCTAATAGAATATAATAAAAGTTATGATTCAAATACGCTAACTTAAAGCTTTGTATCTGTCTATTTTAACTGTCATTTATTATATTTATTATGCACTCTTTAATTTTACGGATCATTTGGTTCAGGAATAAGTAATTGTCTAAATCCTTTACCAAGTACCATATGAAAACTATCTCCATCCTGTATAACATCTCCAACTGAAGTAGATCTACAAGGAGCAACAGCATTCCAAACATCTTCTTCATTTTGAGCAAGCCTATAAGCTTCTTCTAATGAATTAGCCTCAACATAACCAGCATAAATACGTGGTTGAACTTTTACTTCCTGAAATCTGTCTTTTCCAGTAGCATGAAAAATTTGAAATTGTCTCACAATATAATAATTTAGTTTTGAGTTAAGAAATAGTATTAATTAGTAAACATTATTATTGTCCAAGACCACATTCAGGACATTCTATTGCATCACCTTCATATGATCCACAATTAGGACAACCAGAATGAACTTTCTCTGAATAAAGAGTCCAAATACGTCCTAAAAACTGTTTATCCATTTCTTCTTCAGTAAGCTTATTATTAGCAATGGTATAATCGTGTGATAAGTTTTCATAGTTATTAAACTTATCCATAATACGTGCAATTGTACCTTTGGCAGACCTTAAAGCATCACCAACTTTAAAGTATTTATCACCATGAGTCTTCAAATGTACTAACTGATTGTCTTTAAGGAACTGATCATATTGTGCATCAGAATAATTCCAACTCATTTCAAAAGTTAATTTAGCCATATAGAAAGGATATTTATTCAGTTCCCACTGATTGTTTAAAAGTTAGTTCATTACAAGAGAGATTGAACTCTTTACCAGCCTTTAACTGTATAATGATAAATGGTAATAAATGAGATATAAGACCTGGATTTTAAACCAAGCCTTATACCTAAATATAATTAATAAGAAGGAATAAACTGCGTATCAAGATAAGCTTTAATTTCTCCTGGAAGAGTAGAATCAGCATATATACCATCAGGATCTTGATTAGCATACAAATCTTCTAATGTAGCTAATGCAGATTTAAGAAGAGTATTAGGCAAGCTCATTTTCCGATCATTCATAACCTGTTTATATCTCTTTATAGGTACAAGATAATCAGAAGGAGAATTAATATCAAGAATACACTCATCCTTAAACCAAGGATATTCCATGAATGCCTGAACATTATCAGACCAAGCAACTAAGACATATTTGCCCATAAGTTTATTATTTAAAAAGTGAAAAAACAAATTAAAGAGTTATCCATCAAGGTTATTAGCCTATCAGGATAACTCAAATTCTTATTATTCAGCAGATTGATCTACAAGACAATTATGATCTACCCAAGTTTTAGAAGTCATAACAACAGGCTCATCACCCGCATTATTACCTTTTCTTATATATGTAAATGATACATTTATCTTATTACCATCTCTGAATTCATCAATTTCTTGCACAATACATTTATGCATTGTTTCCATTTGCCCATCAGCAGGACGATACATATCCAATTTACTGCCAAGACACAGATACTCCTTATCTATTGTAACATTGATTTCATCCTGCCAGCCATTTATGGCATTATAAACAAAGCCAATCTTACCAGTAGATAAAGAGCTACCAATAACTGTATTAACGATCAAAGCAGCATTAGGATTAGATTGATCCATAGCCTTGAGCAATTGAGAAGCTATCATATCTACAGATACAGATATTTCAATTGACTTGTTGAATTTCTTTAAAGATTGTTGCATAATAAATAAATTTAGTTTGAGTTTGAGCTTTAATAGTATTACAACTATTACACTAGCACTCCTATTCTTCATAGATTATACTGCTGAACTTTTAAGCAGTTAAATAAAATAATCAAACCTTATTACAGGATTTACTGATTAAGTAATCAATTAACAGTATGTAAATGATAGTCAACAATTTCTATATTATTGTTACTATTCAAATGTGTAACAATTGAATCATATATAATCCTATGATTACAACTATCAACTAACACATTAGTAGTATAATTTAGAACAGTCAAAATAGAATGGCGAATTACTACTACTGGAGTAGAATCTCTATTTTCTTCAGAATTAGAACCAGTGCAGGAACTATTAAAAGCTACAACCACACAAATAAGAACCCATGCAATAACAATGCGAGTACGTTTCATTTTATTATTTATATTAGAGGTGAACAATACTATTTTGAGACATGAAGCCATTTGACTACAGATAGGATATTGAAAAGGAAAAAGCCTTAATTAATTCTTAGGTAAAATATATTGATTAATTTAAACTTTTTAGGTTTAATTGTCATATTCTGCCCGAATTTTTTTTGGAAATTAGCGTCGAGTGGGAAAAACTGGATGAGAGAGGAGTGGTTAAATATCAATATAATACTCTTTTTTACATATATTTTTGCATAAATCATTGATTATCAGTGCAAAAATCGTCCAATATTTTTAATTCATCAGACTTTATGTGAGTAATATTATTAATATAAATCTGTAAACTTAAAAAGTTTATCTCACTTTATCTAGGTAGTGGATAAACTAAATAAGTTTATATTTCTAATAATGTTCCTGGTGGTAATATTTCAATTAGACAATCGTCAGAAGTAATTTTCCTCAGTATTCTCGAAATGATACCTCGAGCTTTTACCTAAAGTAATTAATTTATCACCTCCAAATTTTTGAACTATCTCCCCAATAATATAAAAAGAAACGGGCCATTTTCTAATAACCCCAATGTCTTCGTGCTTTATTTCAGAAGGAGTTATTAATTTTGTATTATTGTTTACTAGTTTCATTTTGTTTTGTTTTTTATGTGAATTAATATTTATTTAAATTAATATGTTTTTTCTAATTTGAATTGATTGCCCGACCAATCAACTACCTAGAACTAATAGTTAATCTATCTAGGTAGAGGTGATGACAGTTTTAATTAGCCCGAGAAACTTATTATTAACCAACCCCAGCCAATCCTTTGGTAATAGATTAGAGGGTAAGAATAAACAAGTTACAAACCCCCTACCCCCTAAGAAAAGATTTGTAACTTATTAATCCTACCTAAATATTATCCTCAGTATAATGAGTTGTCGGGCTGTTTGGGGTCACAAGTTAAGAAGGACCTTGCAAACATTTAAAAGATTGCTCCGATACCTATGTTAAAAATAATCACATAAGTATCTATGTACGTCCATCTTAAAAAGATAGTGGCGATATGTCATCCCAACTTATTGACCAGAACGCTTGTTGGATTTGGGTAAAAAGAAAAAACCCATTCAATCTGTAGTAGCCTGACAAAGACATGGAGATGATTGAATGGGTAGATATATATTTAACTATGTATCTTCAAATTAAAACACTTCTTTGTCAAGAAACTACACTACAAATATACGACAATTATTTGAATCTACCAAATTAGTTTCAAAGAATTCTCAAATATTTATTATTGTAATTCTTTAATAAGAGAAAAAAACCCCTGAGCCAATCACTCTACCTAGATAAATAAAGAATAAATAATTCTAAATTAATAACTAAATAAATAACCAAACACAATCTCAAGGGTTTAATAACACAACTCACACTTACACAACACAACTCGCGTCTCATCTACAATATAAGAGAACACAATCTAATGACTGTGCTCTCTCAATTGTAGGACTTGAAAACTAACCTTAATTATTTACCGTTGCTGGTTCTGCAACCACAAGGTCAACATTGTCTGCTGCCGGAGCTGTTTCAATAGCTGGAGTACCGCCATTTAATTTAGCACGATAAGCCGCTTGCTTTGCTGCAATGTCTTTACGCCTTGCTGCAAATTCTGCTTCTTTACGCTCTTTAGATGCCTTATCTTGAGCTCTACTTTTTGCTGCGAGAGCTGCAACCTTATCACCCGTGTTGATTTCCAACTCCTCGATGAATGCCTTCTTATCGGCCAATGAAGGCTCGTTAACAAGTGCGTCTTGAGGGTCGAGTGTGACATAGGCACATATCAGCACTTGATAAGGTTCAACCTTATAGCCTATGCTATTGCCGTTGTCGTCGAACATTTCTTCCATTTCGGCGGTAACATGCTCGGGAGCAATGTTCCGAATGGAACGTGTTTGAGATTGGCAAACTACATATACGTCTGTATTAGACGCAACAGCAACCATTTCTTCCAACTCCATACCACTCTCAATTCCGAGGATTTCGCGGAGAACAGAGCGTTCACCACGCTGAATTTCAATTACTTCCGTCTTGTTTCCTGCGACACGAGCAAGACGTGGAAATGTTTCGGTGTCGTTATTCTTAACACCGAAAAACTGATTTACTTTCTTAATCATAACAAATTATTTTTTATGGCTACTGCAAAACGCTTTGCATTATTTTGAGCCGGGGGTAGCCTCTCTCCCGAAACTCCCCGGGGTCTTGGCTAAGGTTAGTATCATTACACTCAAATATATAAAAATTTTTAGAACCAATCAGTATCATCGTTCACATACATCCAAAAAAATTCCAAAAAAAATTTTATTTTAAAATAAATTTGGTTAATATAAATTAATTATGTATCTTTGCTTAAAAGAAAAATAGATTCTTGTCTACACTCTAAAATAAGTTATTTATAATTAACATCTCTTTAAAATTTAAATTTAACAAATGAAAATACTTTTTGTAATAAAAGCAAATACTGATTATGCTGGATCATATTCTAAATGTAGTGGGGGGTTATTGAATTCTGCTAAATTTGTTTCCGATATGTTTATGGATTATAATGAATATGGACGGCCGTGGGTTGAATCTAGGGTTGTTGAAGTTCAAGACAATAATGATATAGATAGGGCTGTTTCTGAATTTTCTAGGTATAGGGAGGGTGCTGTTAATTATGTTGTAATAGAAGCTTTATGGGTTGTCCCAGAAAAATTTGATATTTTACAAAAATTATATCCTAATATAAAATGGATAATTCGATTGCATTCCCATATACCTTTTTTAGCAAATGAAGGTATTGCGGTGGATTGGTTACAAAAATATGATAATTACGAAAATGTTTTTATTGGTGTAAACTATTATCCAGCAAAAGAATCACTTGAAAAAATTTTAGGAAAAAAAGTTTTATATTTACCTAATTATTATCCAATTTCAGAACCAGAACAAAAAGTATTTCATGATGAATCTCTACTTGAGATAGGTTGTTTTGGGGCAATCCGTCCAATGAAAAATCAATTAATTCAAGCAATGGCTGCAATAAGATTTGCAGAAGAATTAGACAAAGATTTATTTTTTCATATAAATATTGCTAGAGTAGAACAAAAAGGTGAAGAAGTATTAAAAAATATTAGAGCTTTATTTAATGGTAGTGGGGCAACTCTTGTAGAACACCCTTGGTTAAATCATTCTGATTTTGTTAAATTGGTTAAATGTATGGATTTAGGTATGCAAGTTTCTTTATCTGAAACTTATAATATTGTTGCAGCCGACTTTGTAAACCAAGAAGTTCCAATTGTAACAAGTTCAGAAATTGAATTTATAAACCATTTTTCTCATTGTTCAAATAAAGACATCAACAGTATAATTAAAGCATTAAGATTTGCCTATGATTACCCCAAATTAAATGCTTGGCGAAATAAACAAATGTTAAAATCAAATTCTGAAAGAGCACGTAAAGAATGGCTCAAATTAAAATAAACGCTAGACTTGGAGTGTGATGGTTGCACAAGACTCTTTGACAGTCTTAGAAATTGTTCGATTCAATTCAAGTCTACTATGGAAAATAAAATAAAAATAGAAACTTCATTTTATTCTATAAAAATTTTTATTAACGATTTAATGCACGTATATATTAAAATAAAAGATTTACAAGGAATACAATCTTGGAAAGATAGAAAAGATAAGTGGTGCATTGAATATATAATGAAAAATAATATAATTAGAAGTGAATATGAAAATGAAGAGTTATTTATAGAAATAATCGCTGAACTTGCCAAACTAGAATTTAATTAATATGGACGAAAAATATTATACTCCAGATAAAGAAGATTTATTTATAGGTTATGAATGTGAGCAATATACACCTGCAAATACAGGTATAGATTATTTAGGCCATTACTATGAATCTTGGGATAAGCGCAAATTAAAAAATGGCTGGGAATTATTAGATATTAGTGAACGTAGTAAAATCGTTAGAACTAAATATCTTAATAAAGAAGATATAGAATCTTTAGGTTGGCAATGGTACACAAACTGTTCTTCTGGGGAAGAATATGAATTATTTATTAATGATAATAAATATTCATTAATTCAAGTGGACTATTCACACGACATTTATATTTATAAACATAATACTTATGGTGAGACTATTTTATTTAGTGGTAGATGTAAATCTATTAACGAATTAAAAAAAATTATGCTGTGGTTAAATATAAAAAATAATTAATCTGTAAAATATAAACCCTTTAAGTTTAAACTAAATTAGTTTATTTCAAAAATATTTCGTATATTATATTATAAACAAATAAAAATGGAACAGGAACAATCGCGAATTACAACTGGTGAATTAAAACTACAGCTTAATGAAGCTATAGAAATGCAGAAATTACAAACAGAATTGCAGGAATTGAGAACAAGAATGGTGACGGCAAAAGCAAACGAGTTATTTGCCATAGCAAAGATTAATGAATTTCAAGCAGAAGAATCCAAACCCACTACCCAAGAAGAACCAAAAAAGAAAACAAAGTAAAATGACAACCAAAGTAAAACAGGTACCAATACGTCAAAGAGTCTCAAGATGGAATTTGATTAGATTTCAAATTTTAACTTGGTGTTTTTTGCATAATATACAAATAACAAATGTTGATATAGAGGCACTTGTTTTACTTTCAATTTTAGGTAAAACTAAATTATCTTCTTTTTGTGAACAACTATGTTTAACAGAATTAAATATTTCACACAAACATAAACGTAAAGATTTTAAATATATATTTAATTCAAAACAATCTGCTAGAAACGCTATATCTAAATTGTGTGAATTAGAATTAATAAAAAGAGACAGTAAAAATAAAAGTAATATCGGTTTATGGCTAAATCCAGAAATGGATATTCACACAGATCAAAATCTTTTAATTAATTATCAATTTCTTTCTATTGACACCCCTTAAAGCTAAATCATTAATAGGTAAAACATCCGAATTAACAGGAATTCCTGAAGAAGCTTGTAAAGCAGTTATAGAATCATTCTATAAAGATTTACGAGCTTCTTTATCTAATTTAGAGCACAAACAAATAATAGTAGAACATTTTGGAGTATTTTATTGTAAAGAACGTACTTTAGATAAATATGAAAAAAAACACAATAACATAATAGCATATATGGAAAAGAAACCAAATTCTTTTCGTACTGAATTAATAATGAGAAACTCAAAAGAAGAACTCGAAAAAATTACTCGTATAAAAAATCAATATCGTGAAGATAAAGAAAGACGAGAATTCTTTTTTTTACATAAAAACAAAATAAAAGAACAAGAATTAAAAAATGAAGAAAATACACGAAATTTGGAAGAATAAAGCTGAAATAGCTAACGGTATCTATAATTATTTTTTAGGGTCTAGAAAAGCAAAAGAAGTGGCAAAGAAACGATTAGAAATATGTAGGTCTAATGTTTGTGGCTTTTATGATAAAGAAGGTGAATCTTCTGTAGCTTTTTTTCCAGGTCAAGAATCTTGTGGGCAATGTGGCTGTCTTCTTAAAACTCTTTGCTCTTCACAAAATGCAACATGTTCTTTAGTAAATATTGGTCAGGTTCCTTTATGGGAATCACAAAATAAAGAAAAATAAATATATACAAATATTAGGTTTAATAAAAATATCTTGTTACCTTTGTATTAAATAAACAAAAATGGTAAAATTTTTAGAAGAGGGGCATTTATATGAGAGTATTGGTTTAGAAAAAATCAACTGGACATCTGTTACAACTTTAACTAAATTAGTTGAAGAAAAATTTGATGCTGATACTCAAGCAATAAAATCTTCTAAAAATAAAAAATCAAAATGGTTTGGTAAAAGTCCAGAAGAAATAAAAGAAATATGGAAACGTACAAATACAGACTCTATAACTTTAGGTAATTGGTATCATAAAGAACGAGAAAAATTAATTTGTGGTTTAAATTCAATAGAAAGAGAAGGCAAAGAGTGTAAAATAATAAATCCAATCATCGAAAATTCAGTAAAATATGCCCCCGAACAAAAGTTAGAAGACAATTGCATATACCCAGAACATTTTGTTTATTTAAAGAGTGCCGGAATTTGTGGTCAATCTGACCTGGTAGAAGTAAGAAATGGAGTAGTAAATGTGGGAGATTATAAGACAAATCGGAACTTTACAACAACTGGTTATGTTAATTGGAGAGGTGAAGAAAAAAAATTATTATATCCTTTAACACACCTATCTGATTGCAAATTAAATATTTATGCTTTACAATTATCAATATACATGTATATAATTTTAAAACATAATCCACAACTAAAACCAGGAAAATTAACACTTTATCATATTCAATTTAAGGAAATTGATCGAGATTCATATGACAATCCTATTTATGAACGAGATTCAAATAATGAGCCGGTAGTTGAAAAAGTAAAACAATATGTAGTTCCTTATTTAAAAGAAGAAGTTCAAATGATTTTAAATTATTTAAACAAATTACCTGCATGAAAATAGCAATTGTTTCAAAACCAAATAATGGGTGTTGTTTTTATAGATGTGTTTTACCTATAAGTAAGATGTCTTTAGATAATACTTATAAATTATTTATACCCGATAATTATAAAAAAACAGGGTACACCGATTCAGTAGGTTATGTTTCAGAAATAGAATTATTTGAACCAGATATTATTTTTTTTAATAAAGATATACCTGGTAAAAATATAGATTGGTTCATAGAACAAAAGAAAAAAGGAATAAAAATAGTTCTAGATATAGACGATTATTGGGAATTAAGTCCAGCCCATCCAATTTATACAAGTTGGTATAAAACTAAATCAAATATACAAGTACAAGAGAACATAAAAATTGCAGACATAGTTTTTTGTACAACAGAAATTCTTAGAAAAAAAATAATAGAATTAAATAAAAATTGTGTAGTTATACCGAATGCAGTTCCTTTTGGCGACCCTTTTTATACTCAAACCCTACCTAAGAAAGATTTATCAGAAAGAAAAACTAATTTCCTTTATGCTGGAGGATCAACACATTATAATGATTTACTTCTTTTAAAAAATCATTTTGAAAAATTAGGAAATGAAAAGTATATAAAAGAAAAAGCCCTATTTACTTTAGCTGGATTTAATCCTGTTCCAAATTATCATTGTGAGTGGGATAAAATGGCATCAATATTTAAAAGAACTAATTCTTATCAAATATTAAATACACTACCTATACAACAGCATATGACTTTTTATGACCAGGCAGATTGTTGTCTGGTTCCTCTTGCTAAAAATAAATTTAATATTTATAAATCAGAATTAAAAATAATAGAAGCAGCAACTCGAGAATTACCCTGTATTGTTTCTAATACCCTGCCTTATTCTGAATTTAAAGATTTTCCAGGAATATTTTTTGATGATTGGCAAAAAAACATAAAATATATTTTGAAATATCAAAAAGAAGTTGTATCTTTGGGAAAAGAATTAAGTGAGCGTATTAAAGAAAAATATGATCTAAAAATTTGGGCAAAACAAAGAGAAGATATATTTACACACATAATAAAATAAATTAAAACTAGTACAATGGTAGATTTAATCATAGACCAAGCAGCAATAATTTGTGATTCACAAGGTAATTATAAACATGATTACTGGACATTAGATTTAAATGATAATGATCTAGAATATAACCAACCAGCTTTAAAGCATAGATTCATGGGAAAAGAAACACTTTATGCTGGATTTTCTTGGAAAATAACTGGGGTGGAATTTTATTCAATAGTAAAAGATAAATTTATTTTAAAAGCAGAAAAAGTACTAATATAAATGTATATAAAACTTTTTACAACACAAGGAAATATTGCAGTACCCACAGAATCATGCTATATTATATCCTGGTTAAAAGACATAATTGATGCTTATCCAGAAAATCATGTAAAAATTTTTGCATACTTACAGTTTATGTTTTCTTGGAATCCCGACGACAACCCCTACCTAGCAATAAAAGAAGAAGATAGAGAACAAACAATTATTTCAGATATAAAAGCAGATTTTTCAACAGAAGACGATTTAATACAGATAGCAATAAAAAATTGTAAAAAATTATTTGAATTACCTGCATATAGAACTTGGAAATCAATTAAGGGGGCTTTAAAAAATATTGAAGATTTTTGTGCTACACAAAAAATATCAACAGGTAAAGATGGATCTGGCCCATTTATAATGAGTGCTGCTGAAAAATTACCAGCATTAAATAGATCTTTTAATGAGGCTTATAAAACATATATGGAAGAAGCTAAATTAGAAGTTAGAGGAGGAAGATTTAATTCATTAACATAAAAAATAAAAATGAAAATTGATATTGAAGTTTTAGAATTACCTGGTAGTACTATAAAAGATGTTCGTAAATATTATGTTGAGCTTTTACCAGATAGATTTATTTATTGTCATGATTACAATGCTCATTTTCCTTCAAATGAAGAAGAAGAATTGCCTGAAGAAAATATAAGAATAACTGACAAATCTACCTATAAAAAAGAAATGTTAATAGGTGCTTCTTTGAATTCACAAAGATTATCCGGAGAAGCAGAAGATGGCTCGGAAGATTATACTATTTATATTGTTCAAATACCAATAGCACAAATAGGAGATGTTGTAGAACTAATGTTCTCGAGTATCAAAAAGGCAAATGATTTTCACAAAACAATTACTGATTATATTTTTTCATGATAATTAATTTATTTACACGAACATATAATAACGAAACTATTATAAAAGAATTCATTGAATTCTATAGGGAACGTGTACCTGAAATAATTATTAATATTTATGATGAAAATTCTTCAGACAAAACAATAGAAATAGCTAAAGAATTAAATTGTCAAGTTCGTAATTTTAAAGATTTTTTTACAACAGTTGATAATTGGAAAAATGGATGCTGGAAATATAAACCAACTGATGTTGTAGTTATTTGTAATATAAACGAATTAATAGATTTACAACCAACTATATTTAAAAACTGTTCTATAATTTGTACTAAAGGTTATGATATTGTTGATATAAATAATCTAAATACTGAATCAAGAAATCCTATTTTTGATAAATTTTGTATTTTTGATCCACATGTTATAAAAGAAATGCATTACGAAGGAAGCGGTTGTAATCCACAAGGTTTCATAAGAATAGGTGAAATACAACCTATATTATATCATTTAACAAAATTAAAATAATGGTTACAGTAATAGCAACAGCATTTAATGAACCTCGTCATAATTCACCTTTTGTTGAATCTATGCTTTCACAAAAAGATACTAAATGGAATGCACTAATTTACCACAACGGACCTAATCAAGAAATGAAAGAATGGATTGAATCTTATAAAGATCATAGATTAAGTTATAAAGAATCTCAAATAAATACTGGTCAATGGGGTACAGTAAATAGACACGACGCGGTAAAAAATATAATAAAAACTTCTTATTGTATAAATTCAAGTATTCAAGACTATTATTTACCAAATGCTATTCAAGAAATAAATAATGTATTAGAATCAAAACCAGATTTAGTTCATTGGCAAGCTATTAATCATTTATTTAGGTATAGTGTTTTAAATGGAGAAATTGCTTGGGGACATATAGATTGGGGTCAATTTTGTGTTAAAACAGAATATATAAAGAACACGGGTATAGTAAAAGCAGATAATTTTTCTGGGGATTGGCATACATTACAAGCAATAATTCAAAAAGGTTATATAAGAAAGATTAATAAAATTGATAAAATTCTTTGCATTCATAATTAAAATTTAACATGGAACAACCAAAACGTAGACCAAAAGGAGAAATTAAATTTAATATTTCTTTAAATGATGAACAAAAAGAAGGAAAATCAGTAATATTAAATAGTAAAATAACAATAATAAAAGGCGGGGCTGGTTCTGGTAAATCATTACTCGCAGCACAAACAGCTTTAGATATGTTGTTTACCCGGCAAGTAGAAAAAATTATATTAACACGTCCAACAGTTACTGCCGGTGAAGAAATTGGTTATATGCCTGGAAATATTGATGCAAAATTAGCTCCATTTACTGCGGCAATATACGATAATATGACCAGACTTTATAATAAAGAAAAAATAGAAGCTTGTGTTCAAGAAGGTACTATTGAAGTAATTCCTTTAGCTTTTATGCGAGGTAGAAATTTTACTGATTGTGTTGTTGTAGTTGATGAAGGTCAAAATATAACAGATAAACAAATGAGATTACTTCTAGGTAGGTTATGTACCGGCGCTAAAATAATTATTTGTGGAGATCAAGCACAAATAGATTTAAAAGATACAAAACAATCGGGGTTTAATTTTATTTGTAAAAATTTAGTTGGTATTGATGGATTTAGTTTAATAACACTAAAAACAAATCATCGCGATCCAATTGTTGCAGAAATTTTAGATGTTTATAATAAATTTGAATAAATGATCTATTCAGACATACCCACAATAATAAATAATTATAACAGATTAACAACTACTAAAAAACTTGTAGAAGATTTGTTAAGATTAGGTTGTACAAATATTATCATACTTGATAATAATTCAGATTACCCACCACTGCTTGAGTGGTATGATCAGACAGAAAAAAATAATAATAAAGTAAGACTACATATTTTAGATAATAATCTAGGACATAAAGCTTTATGGAAAAGCGGCCTTATAAATCATTTAAAATCTTATCCTTATATTATTTATACAGATTCTGATATAGAATTAAATAAAAGAATGCCTAAAAATTTTATAGACATTCTTATTAAATTAAGTAAAGAATATAAGTTTGATAAAATAGGTTTAGCAATAAAAATAGATAATTTGCCAAATAATTTTGTTGGTGAAATAATAAAACAAACAGAAGCTATTTATTGGGTAAATAAACTTTTTAATAAACGATATGAATTGTATCAAGGAATGATTGATACTACTTTTGCATTATTTAATCCCAATATTCCTTTTCAATATTCAGCATTGAGAATTGCTGGAGATTTTACATGTTCTCATACACCTTGGTACACCGATTTTGATAATATTTCTGAAGAAGAACTTTATTTTATAAATAGTTGTAATCCAGAAATAAGCACCTATGCAGGACATTATTTTAAACATAAAAATAAAACCAATGGATAAAAAGATCAGTATAATTCATCCTTCTAGAAGTAGGGGAAATCAAGCTTTTCAAACATACCAAAAATGGATAAATAAATCAAAAAATCCAAATAATATTGAGTATATTTTAAGTTTAGATGATAATGATCCTATGCTTGAATTATATAATTTTTTATTTAAATCCATCCCAATAACAATTATAACCAATAACAATAGATCTGCGATAGATGCTATAAATAAAGCTGCACAAATATCAACAAAAGAAATATTAATACAAATCGCAGAAGATTTTGATTGTCCACAAGACTGGGATGAAATACTTTTAAATAATTTAAAGGATAAAGAAGATTTTATTGTAAAAACAAATGATGGGACACAAGATTGGATAATAACACTCCCAATAATGGATAGAAAATATTTTAATAGATTTGGTTATATTTATTACCCGGAATATTTACATATGTTTTCAGATACAGAACTATCACATGTTGCAGATTTTTTAGAAAGAAAAATATATTTAGATATATATTTTCCACATAATCATTATACAACAGGAAAAAATATTAGAGATGAAGTGAGTATTAAAGCGGATAGCACTTGGAATCAAGGTGAAACCCTCTACCTAGGAAGATTGAAAAATAATTTTAATTTAGAAAATATTACAGGAAAATTAAAATGTGGCCCAAGTCATATATCTTGGTTAAAAAATAAAGGTATATTAATATGAAATTATTATCAATACAAATACCAACAATTTTAGGTAGAGAAGTTCAATATGAAAAATTATTTACACATTTAAGTAAACAAGTAGAACTTCACCCAGAAGTAGAAATTATATCTTTAAAAGATAATAAAGAATTAACTATTGGAAAAAAAAGACAACAATTATTAGAATCAACAGAAGCTGAGTATTTTGTTCAAATAGACGATGATGATAGTGTTCCTGAGTATTATATTCATGAAGTGTTAAAAGCTCTAGAAGCACGCCCAGATTGCGTAGGATATTTAGAAAGTGTTATTATGAACGGGCAACAAAAAATAGCTTGTCACAGTAATATTTTTAACGACTGGAATCAAAATGAAAAAGGTTATGATTATGTCAGAACTATTTTTTGTAAAGATATAATTAAAACAGATATAGCAAAAAAAATAGGATTTTCAGATATAAGATTTGGTGAAGATCATGATTTTGCAAAAAGATTAAAAAATTCAAAATTACTAATAGATGAATATTTTATTAACAAAATAATGTATTATTATTCACATAATTCTTTAACTACAGAACAACATAAACAACGATATGGATTATAAATCACAAAATAATGAAACAGAAATAATAATAAATTATTTTAATGGGTACATAGGAACATTATTAGATTTGGGTGCCAATGATGGTGAGAATTTAAGTAATAGTTATGATTTGATTAAATTGGGTTGGAAAGCAACACTTGTAGAACCTGTAAAAAAAGCTTATGAAAATATTATTAAGTTATATGATAATTTAAATTCGGTTGAAGTATTTAATTTTGCCATAGGAGATAAAACAGAAATAAAAATATTTTATAATGCTGAAAATAGTTTAATAGCAACATCAAGTAAAAATCTTTTAGATATGTGGGGAGAAATTCCTTATAGTATAGTTGATATGCAATTTTATTCATTTAATGAAGCTTATAATCAATTTTCTAATAAACAGTTTGATTTTATTTCTATTGATTGTGAAGGAATGGATTGGATTATTTTACAGCAAATTAATTTATCTCAAGTAGGTTGTAAATGCATTTGTATTGAACAAGGCAATAGTGTTGAAAACTATAAAAATATAAAAGAATATTGTAAAAAATTTGGACTTGAAAAAGAATTATTGTATAATTTTGAAAATGTAATTTTTGCGCTTTAAATATGGATATAAATAAATATACTATTGTTAATCGTGGCACACAATATTTGCCAAAAAATGAAAAAATTAATTACGTGAACATATTAAAAGTAATACATTCTGCTGGATTTTTTTCTTGTAGTTCAATAGGATTATTGGATATAATGGTTTATTTTAATCAAAATAAAGGTTTGCCAGATATTGTTGATCGTTATGAACAATATTCTCATTATAAATCTTATGCACAAGAAAATTTAATACCCTTTTATTTTGATGAAAAATCTTTAAATATTTTTTATGACCACGAAATGGTTATGACTCATGCGAAAGAAGAACCACAATTTTCTGATTATAAACTAATTGATTTTATAGATACAAAACCGTTTATTGAAAAATTTTTTCAACCTAGTGATCATGTAAAAAAAATAGTTGAATCTTATAAAGAAAAATATCAAATTGATTTTGAAAATACTTGTGCAGTATTTTATCGCGGCAATGATAAAAATCGTGAAACCACCATTGCGCCCTACCTAGAATTTATAAATAAAGCAAAAGAAATTTTAGAAAAAAATCCTCAAATAAAATTTTTAATACAACCTGACGAAACTGAATTTTTAGAAGAATTTCAAAAACATTTTTCAAATGTATTTTTGTTTGAAGAAACACCACATTTAAGAAAAATGGATTCTTGTATGGTTTTTGAAACACCGCAAGCAGAAAGAGCAGAATATGGTGCTAAATTTTTTGCAGCAGTTCTTTGTCTTTCAAAATGTAAACATTTAATAACACATTCTGGTAACGGTTCTTTTTGGGCAGTACTATATCGAGGAAATACACAAAATGTATATCAAATATTAAATAACAAATGGCTGAATTAGAATATTTTATAAAAATACCTACATGGAATAATGGACTTTGGGAAGAAACTATTTTTGAAACAAGAGAAAAATTTAAATCTTTTGTTTTAAGTTTATTTAAAATTCCTGGAAAG
>Ga0302186_10001854_pt1 | contig 16885 bp, 17 predicted proteins | sample II_Bog_E1_2_FD_198782 | JGI IMG/M metagenome (GOLD analysis project Ga0302186, IMG submission 198782) | Peat permafrost microbial communities from Stordalen Mire near Abisko, Sweden - II_Bog_E1_1 | ecosystem: Environmental > Terrestrial > Soil > Wetlands > Peat | place: Sweden: Abisko... | reverse complement strand
CATTTGAAAACACTATTAATATTGATAAGAATATTTTTTTAATAAAAAAGTTTTTTAAAAAATTTCGGAATATATTTTTTTAAAAAATTTCTTTAATTTTTCACATTTTTATCTAAAATTTTGTGATTCCTCTCTAAAAAAAAATAAATTGATCTAGCTAATAATATATTCAAACGTGGATTAATTAAAATAAAACAAAAAACCCTAAATGGCCATATTCAATACTTAAAACATAAAATTCAAATCCAAAATTTTTTTTCAATGAGAACCTATATCATTTTTTCTGTCTTCTTCTTTTTCACTCTGATATATGCTCAAAATAAAGTTGACTCTTGGGATTACGTGTTTAACGGCACATGTCCCAAAAATCTTTCCACAATCTGTCTCCCATTCGCGAACCTCTCATTTTCCTACATATGGGAAGATCATTCTGAAGAACAAATAATTTCTGAGGCAAATGATTTCATCAACTCCAATGTTAATTTCAAGAAAAAGATCCATATTGAAAAGTCCAGAGCCTGGTTCGATAAAAGCTTAGGTCTTTTCGTTGATGAGAAGGTGAACATTAATGAAACATTGGTCTCTTTCTTGATAAACGAGACATATTCCTCGGAGTTTGATTTCAGCTTATTTAAGGACAAGCCTTATTATGAGAGAGATATGCAGCTTTTGGAACGCCTGAATTTCACAGAACCGGACAGTACCAATAGTTTAGTAAGACTCGCCATTATGTTGCTTTATCATTTCTATCATTTTGAGGATTCACCTTACAAAGCGGATCTTCGTTTGTTTCCGAAAAAACCTGTGGCCCCATTGGTTTTACTCACGAATTATGAGATCTCGTTGTTGACGAAAGATGAAGCACAAAACTTTATTTGGGATCTTAGGAGGTTTTACCTTGATACTTATTACTATTTGAGTCAAAAATTGAGGGATGCGAACTTTACTGAGCAGGATTTTACAGACTTGTTTAACAGAACTGAGGTAAAAACCTCAGAATGGACATATGCTTTCTCAACGATTTATGCATTTAGCACTTTATCGGAATCAGTGATAAATGGTACGAAAAAAGAAGTTTCTTTTATTGCTCCTATTATGAGATTAAGCGTGCAAAGCAAAGATGAAGAAAAAACGAATGATGAAATAAGAAAGTTGATGAACTGGCAAGACAACATGCTCGATGAGAATTGGGCTTTTGATTTTAAGGCGACAAATAAGCTTCTGAAGAATGATGAAATCACCACTGATAGTGGCAATGAAATGTATCTTATATGGTTGAATATGGGTTATCTTTTGAAAAGACCAGATAATTGTATTACCATTAATTTGGTGCCTAAGGAAGTTGAGGAAACCTTTCATCTCCCAGGTAAAATATTATTTATTATATATTTTATTGATAATTTTTTTAGGGGTCCATTGTATGAAAGCTCATGATGAATCTCTCTTAACCAGGGTGTATTTGACTGGCAATTTGTTAAATATGGATGAAAGTGACATGAAAAAATGCAAGAAAGTCCTTGAAAAAGAGAAGAATCTCAGTGATGAAAGAAAAACAGAAATTTTATTCAATGAATGCAAACATCCGAAATGGGTAAAAGCCAATCTCTTCAAGGGGATTATTACAGAACTTGATATGAGAATAGCCACTTATGAAATCAATTATAAAGAAGCCGAAAATGTAGCATTGAGAAGAATCAGAGATGGCGCAAATCCACAAATACCTATAGAAATTAGAGACTATTTGAGTGAAAGGCTGAATACCTGCAGAGCTATCATGAATTTTGTGAAGGAATTAAAAAAAATTAATAAAAGGATGAACAATGTGAGTGATGTTGATAGAAAAAAGCTGAAGGAAGCGAGAGAAGAAAAAATGGAACAAGAAGAAGAAGCTAAAATTGAGAAGGAATTGCGAGATGAATTATAAAAATTTAGAAAGAAAAGAAAAAAATCTGAAAAAAAACTGTTTTCTACTTAACAAAAAAGAATTTTTTCCTAATTATCTATAGATTATATTCAAAATCTCTAGATTAATTTTCCTTAGACAAAATTCACTCTGTTTTTGTAGAACAATTCTATAGCCAAACAATGATCTGTATTTAAGCCCTTTCTTGGGTTAATACAATCCAACTTTTTTTCTTTTTTTAACCATATTTAAGCAATTTTTATTTTTACGTATGTCTTCCTCAAAACAACACAATTATGAGATGACGCATACTGAATCTCCTCTTGAGAAACATCCAGATCCTGAAGCAAATCTCAATAAATCAGGTAAATATATCAAACTTGGAATCTTTGCTGACATCATTGATTCTATGAGATCTCGAGCCTACATCCATGTAGTCAACGCTTTTCTCTCCATTTTTCCTTCTCTCTTGATTCAAATTTATCTTAAATCTTTCAAAAGCTCTGATATCATCGATTCTTGTTATAACAGCGCCACAAATGAAACGATAGACTTAAATGAATGTGTAAAATGTAACAATGACAGCTTGATATTAAAGATCGATTCCAGTTATTATTCATTAATTTTTTTGTTGGTCTTTTTCTTCATCCTTATTCAATTTTATCTCTTATTCGAACACCTCAACTTTTGGATGTTGAAATTCTATTGCTATAACATCCAAATCAAAAGTCCAAGTTTTTTTTCCAAGCTTTGGGGACAAATATATTTCTTGTCCTTTTTTTATCTACTTTTCATTGCCTATATCGCATTCTCTATCAAATATGAAGGTGCACAACAAGAATCGATGGTTTGTGATAACGTCCTTATCGTTTATCAGCCAAACACTGGAAAAGAAATGAGCCAATATAGAAATTACGAATGGTTTTCTGTCTTTTATGACCTCTTGCAAGCCTTGATTTTAATCATTATATTGATCCACCCATTTTCGAAAGTTTGGAGCTCAATGGGCAATGTTTTCGAAGACATTGATTTGACCATAGTTATGGCTGATGATGATAAGAAGAAACTCCTGAAGCATTTCTCTGAAGTTACTATGGAAGTAGATTATTTTTCATTGATCTCCTTGATGACTGAACTTTCATTGAATAAATGGTGGAAACAAAAATGGTACCTTCAATTATATTCTCTTATGTTTCTTCTTTGTTCTGGAGCATCAAGCTTCGCTTTATTGGTCCTTTTGTATGAAGATGATGAAGTGTTGGAGGAGGAAATCATTGATAAATGCTTGAAATATGAATTGATCTATCTTCAAGAAGATAAGAAAAGGAGCACAGTGTCTGAACAAGATTTCATCGATAAATGTGAAAAGTTTTTGGACAAAAAATACATCAAAAATGATAGAAAACCAAGAAAAATTTCAAAATTTGATGGAGAAAAGGAGAAATCTGAATGTTGTTCATGTGGAATTTTGACGAAAATAAGGAAATGTTGCACAAAAAGCATTTGCACATGCTTTTGTTTTTGTGGGGTTGGCAAATTGGTCTGCGAGAATCTCAGAAAATTATGTTTTTGTTTCTCGTGTTGGTTCTTTTATTTGATAAACAATTATGAGATTTTCAAAAAGAAAGTCAAAGAATGTTGTTCTGGATGTTGCTGAAAAACCCATGGAAATTAAAAAACTTTATAAAATAAAAAACAAAATTTTATATATAGAAAAAAATTTTTCTACATAATTAATTTTGAAAAAAAACTGAGTTTTATAATTTTGTAATTTTTGTAATTTTAAATCATTCTTATAAATGATTTTATTTATTTATTTAACACAAATGTTGAATCATCAACATGTCTGACCATTTTTTTTCCACCAGGTTCTTTTTTCTCACCTTTTCTATTCTTCAATAATCGATCTAAAAGTACTTTATGTATTAAATTAACATCAAAATGCCATCATTTAAAATTAAAATTACAGGAGATAATATAATCAATTTTTTTGTATCGATTTCTGATTAAAACGAACACAATCAAACCAATTGTAGCCACGTTGATAATCAAGATAAACGCATTGCAAATTTCTGGAACGACTGATCCCAAATCGCAATTTGCAATTAATCCTAGAAAAAGAGTGATAATAATGATGAAATTCAAATTGATTGAAAAATTGTTGATCAATTTTTTTAAATAAGGATCGTTGGTTTTTTGAACATAGATAAAACACCATTGAATCAGGATCAAAAGCAAGGCCTTGGACTCGATGGAGAAATTGAAATAATATATTATAAAAATGAAACTATATTTTTTATAGGTTTCTAGAATCTCCCTTAAAATTGATTATTCATTTAATTGTTAAAAAAACAGTTTACCAATAATAATTATGAGATTTGTAACCTGAAAGAAAAAAGAAATAGATTTTTCTTGTTTCATGTTGTGTTAAATCTTTTTCTTGAACATGAAGTTTATAAAATATTACCATAGGGTACAAAAACCCCCAATAAAAAAGAGAAGGCAATGCAACAGCATAAACCTTAAAAAAATTAAATATTAATAAAAATATAAAAAACCAAAATGTTATATTCTGGATAATCTATGCAAATAAAGTTCATATCAATCTTCAAATAAGCTATGTTATTTATGGTTGTGCAGGCGATAAATTCCACCATTGTTTTAAGGATTGTTATCTGATACAAATAGTTAAAAGTAAAAATTGTTATCAAAAAATTAGGTCTCAAAATTTCTGTTTTCTTTTTTTCGTGTCTTTGGGTCATCAAGAAAAGGCCCCCTGCAAAAATTATCGGAGTGAAGCCTATTAAGAGAATTTTCAAGAATAAATATGAAATTTCAGCCTCATCTAAAAAAAACCTAGAATTGATTAAAAATAAAATGTATACTTGAAATTAAACAATCCACGAAATAAAGTAATTCGAAAGGATTGGCCAAGAAATATTGTGTGATGAACAAATTAGTTAAATAATCTTTCCACGGGAGATACAAATCTTTAAGAAGAGAGTTGATTTGCATAAAGTTGAATATCAGTCTGATTTCCATCAAGAAGAACAGATAATTGTTTTTTTTTTCAGCAACGCTTTCGTCTTCTGTTTTGTTTTCAACAAATCCTGAGAAGCTTTTCACCTTTCTATAGAAATCCCGTCAATTTTCATCTAAATAATAATATTTAAATACTTGCTGACAATTATATAGAAAATAAGAATTCCAACACCACCCACGATATTTCTCACAATCACCTGAGTATTCCCTTCACATTCATAACATTCTTTCCCTTGTTTATAAAACATAGATTTTGGATATTTGCTACATCCTTGACACATCATTCCTGTATACCCGTTGAGACATTGATCTCCTCTAAAAATCAGTTTTTAAATAATGGAACAAAAATTAATTAATGGGTCAATATTTTACAGGCAACTATCCTGTAAAGGAGAACAAACACTAATCATATTGGAATTATCAATAAAATATCCAGGTTTAAGTATCATTATATTATCAGAACATTGCAAAGCCTCCACTGGACAAAGGGAACAGGAATTATTTAGGATATAGGAGCCAATTTCACAAGGTTTACAATAAGACAAGTTAAAATCATAAATATTATTTGAAGGACAAACTGAGGAAATAATGATGGGTATTTGGTAAAAGTAATTGTTATCCCTAATTAAATCATTTGTGTACAAGTTTTCTCTGGGAATGAAGGTTTCATTGGGAATTGCTGATGTGAAGAGTGTCATGAAAAATGAGAAATTCAAAGGTGATTCAATCAATTTAATATCACGCAATATGAAACTTCCTTTTTTAATAAATTTTTAAGTCAATTCAATTATATCATTTTTTAATACCTGAAATTATTGGGAAACATTTTTGTAAAAAGGAAATTTTCAAAATGCTTTGGTTGTTTTCACTCACATTAAAACAAACCACTGAACCTCTCACGGAGATCACAGTTTGATTGTCGAAATCAACCAATTGGAAATTCAAAGGAGAAATCATGTCAGAATCTAGTGTAGGATATAGATCAGTGAAGGAAAAGTTAGAAGTTAAGACAAGTCTTATTGGATAAGAAGCGATGTCATTTCCGTAAATAGCGCTATTATTTGAAAAGGTTATTTGATCTAATATTGGTCTAAGTTTCTGATATTTAATGGCCGCTCCTTGTTTTGTTGCAATATTATTAGAAAAATTACAGTTTGAAATTTGTACATTATCTAAAAAAACATTAAAATTTTTTCCTTTTGTTTTAATATTTACAGAAACTGTCGAAATATATGGCACCGCCTTCGTTTGCATTATTCATTATAAATATTGAGTTATTGATGGTTCCTTCATAATTTAGTGAAAATAAAGCCCCTCCAAATCCGTAAACCGAATTATTATAAAATTTGCTGTTTTCAATAATGAAGAAGCAATTTATGTTCTCATCATCAGATATAAATTCAAGTCCTCCTCCATTCAGTTGAAGATCCTGCATTAAATTATTTGAAAATTCGGAATTGTTTATTGTGATCATTGGACAATTCATACATGAAACAGCACCATTTTTATTGATATAATCACTGTAAAATAACATTTTGTTTAAACTTATGTTGCTTTCAGTTAGGCTCAAAAAGGCATTTTTGAAGGTGGAATTTTCAAAAAAAAATCCGCTTTTTTTCGAATCTATAAAATTCTTGGTTTCATAAAGGAAAATGACAATGGAATCGGCAAAATAAAGTTGCCAACTTTCAAATTCAGAAAATGTGCAGAGTAAATCAAGGAAGACACTTGCATTGACAGAAAAATTCAACATTTCCGAACCTTCAATTAAGGAGGAACATTCAATGAAATTGGAGTAAAAGATGAAATTGTTCAAAGTTATTGAACCATTCGTTAAAGAAAAAAATTTGAGGATAGAAAAGCTACCATTATTCAGAATAATTGAAGTATTAATGAAAGTCACAGACAAAACTTCTCGAAAGTAATACAAATAAATTACTTCAATGGTGTTGTTTTTTTGGAAGGAATTGTTCTATTGAAATTTTTAATAAAACGTTAAAATAAATTAAATATGTAAACTTACATTGATTTGAGAGTTTTGTATAGTGATTTGAGCGAAGTTTCCAAAATAAAATAGATAATTTATATTAAAATCTATTAGATTGTTTTGGAAACTAAATCCATCAATTGAAAGCTTTGGAAAAATTATAATTCTATTTCCTAAAAATAATAATTTACAAGACTGGCGCCAATAAGAGGATTATTAAATCGAAGAACCAAAGAAGCGTTATTTAGAGAAATTTGCCTCAGGTTTGAGTTATTCACATTATTCATGTCTATAAATATCCCGTAATTCGAGTTTGCACATTGTACATCATTAATATCTATTGAGGCACTTCTAGAAATATAGAAAAACAACTGAACATCACACTCATCAAAATAAATTGTTGATAAATTTATTTCTTTCTCTAAAGAATTTCGAAAATCAAATAAAATAGATGATTTTGCTATTATATTGGCAAAATTAACGTTCTCTATCAAGATTTCTGATTTTTGGAAAGAGAAAAATGGCGAATTTCTACCAATATTTGCCATTTGCAAACCTCTAATCGATTATTATAATGTGATATCACTAAAATAAAATACAACCTCAATGTGATTTCAATGATTTGGACATTTGATTCATATATTTTTAATAACGAAGAATCGACGAAAATTATATTGTTGATGAAAGAATTTGTGAATATGACGTGACATTGTGAAAGTTCGAAAATGGTCAGATTCGTGAATGTGAGACCTGTAGTGAATGAGATGTTGTTAATTTCTAATTGCGAATTAATTTCTGATTGGATTAGAACAGGCTTTCCCAAGATGGATGAGATTTTGACATAATTCAAAATGACATTCTTTTTAACATTATTAAAATTTAATGTTTATGAATTTATAAAAAATTACAAGCATTATCAAAGAGGCGTTCGAATATATTGAGAAAAAAGGCGTTTCAGAATCACCATTGAAGGAGATCATGATGTTTTGAATTGTGAATATATTAGAAATTTGAAACGAAGATCTCTGTAAAAAATTTAAAGTGGCAAAATTTTGATCGATATTGAGGGAACTTTCGTTTAATAATAAGAAAAATAAAAAAAATAATAAAAACCTAATTTCTGTAATATTTAAGATCACATAGCTTCCATTGACATCTATAATCTTATTATTTATAAATGTATTATTTATCTGTATTATTGGATCTGTGGATGTTGTGTTCAAAAGAATGTTTTCCAAATCATTATTGTTGTTAAGAATAACATCTGAAAGAAAGATGAAAACCAAGGATTTATTAAGTTTTTAAAAATAGAACTTGGAAATACAAAAGAAAAAAGAAAATGGATTGTCAAATAAATTTTCTTTAGCATAAAGAGTGATATTTTTTATTCAATTGTTTATTAATTATTATTTTTTTTTTTTTTAATTCACAGAAAATTATCTAATTTTATTTATTTTTAAACTAAAATATTTCATAAAATTTAAAAAGAAAAAATTAAAAATTTTTAAATTATTTTTGTTGTAAATTTTAAACAAACAAAATATTTTCATTCATCTAAATCTATTTATTTTAATTATATGTATATATAATATCCATTGCTTCTTTTAAATATTTGACAATTTTCCTTTCATGTTCGCACTTGGCGAAGAACGACATATAATCCTCAATCAAGGCTATTTCGCTCTTGATGTTCTTGACTTTGCCTTTTGTGATCAAAAACACAAATAAAGAAACCTTATTATCTTTGATTTCTGTTTGGCTTTTTTTTAGATATGGGCTTTCTGATGACTTAGACTTCAACAATATATGTACCATTAGAATTGTCGATAATTTCTCATAGGGAGTTTTGAAATTAGTGATCTTATCGAATTCAAAAAGGGCATTTTGATACTTTTCTGTTGGGAAATCCTTTAATGTGGTTTGTGAAAAATCCTTGAGTTCCTCTTCAAAATATTGTGATGATACCTATAAAATTATTCGTAATTATAAATATGTTTTTTGAAAAAATGCCTTTAAATTTGTCATGAAATCCACAAACGGAAGTTGAAGAATTTTATTGATGTTTTCTTTTATTTTAAAGTCTTCCTTCGCATATTTATGTTGATAAAGACCTGATATAGTTGTATAGAGCTGTAAAAATTAAAATAACTCTTTATTTAATTAAAATTATAAATCAACCCTATCAAATATGTATTTCTCAATGGATTTCCTACAATAAGGCATTAGTTCCTTAGTTTCTTGTTTCCCATAGTTATAATCTGAAAATAACGATTCGATGACTTCATTCATGAATTCACAAATCAAATAAGTCTTTTCAATAAAAAATAATAAATTTTATAAATATTTTAAAAATACAGCTTTTGGCAATGGGTCTTCTGATTCTTTCATTGGTTGCTTATAGGAAGTGTTGAAATTCTCCAAAAACCCCATTGTTCGTTTCCCAATAATATAATTCGGAATGGCCAGAATCCTATGGAAATAATAGTATGAACTACTTTCAAATGACCCCTGCATCAAAGAATTCAGCCAAAAATTATCCTGTTGGTCACTATATTAGCTCAATAACTTTTAATAAAATTTACTAATATTACCTCAAATCATAATTTTCATCATAAAAATTGTTAATCGTCTTATTGGTATCCAACATCTCCGCTTCAATGAAGTCATGACTGCTTAATTTCCTTACCAACTTCTTGCTCTCTTTGAATTCTTTGAAATCTTTCATAAAAAAGTCTTTGTTTTCTCTCAAATTAAAAACCACCCATACCTTGGATAGACAATAATTTATGCTTGAAATCTTGAAAGAAAGCATCAATCAGTGCTCTATTCTATCCAAAAAACTTAAAGAAAATGTTATTTCTCAATAAATTTACCCCTTTAATCCCTATTAAATCAATTTCCCGTTTGCAAAAAGTCATATCAATCCTGATCCTGATTTTAATCGATGTGAGTGTTCTAAACGGGATCATACATTTAAACAATCCCTTGCAGAAATTCGCACAGAAGGTCTCATCATACTTCCCAATCACAATTTCCATCTTCTCAAAGAGAATCGTGTGAAACTCCCTAAAATTTCCCTTATTAATTCCAAAGCTCAATTTACCTCGCAGCCGCAAGATCCATGAATAATTTGATTATGGAATTTGTGCTTACGGATAATGAAAATTGGAATGAAATTGCCTGCTTTTTTAAAGCTACTATGGACTGTATTTCAGGAACACTGGCACTATCCACCTTGATTTGTTCATAGGAAAAGGCCCGAACATCTGATTTCAACATTGTGACATCTGTCAGCGAGCTCTGCTTATTAAAATTATTCTTTTAAAAATTAGGAGTTCCCACAAAAACCAAAAAATCTTCAAACATTGCGAATATGCATGGATTCATCAATGAGCTTCACAGGAGCGGAGAAGTCCATTTTTTCATTTTTTTCAGGCTCCAACTTTGTGGATTTGACATAAGTTTTGCTTCCATCCAACACATTGCGATCCTCTAAATTAAAATTGGATGAGAAAAAGTTGGCGAAAATATAAGAAAGACCATCAGGATGGGGAGAGAAGAACTTCTTGACTTCAATGATATTGGAATTATAGCTCATTTGAGATTTTTTATTTTTAAGAGTCTTGAACTTTATATTAATTAAGTATCAATATAATTAATGTTATAAGGAAAATTTCCCCAAATTTTTAAAAAATATAGGCTTATTTTTATTCGAAATCCACCCTAAAATTCTTTTTCGAAGAGGTTTTTCCATCTCATCAATGTCATCAAGATATTATTTAGAAGAATTTTACTGAAATAGAATTCAAGGTCCACTTTTCTTTCAGAAAATGTCAATAAACTATCTTTTGTTCGGCTCAAAACGGCAACTTCCTCTTCAAATATTGAAGAAGCTTCACAAAAATAATGAACCATCTCCTTGAACAATAGTTCAATTTCCGACTTCAAACCCATACAAAAAGTGGTTCTTTCAATCATAACAGTCAAAAATGATTCCTTTCATTCAAAGGGTAAATTATTGGGATTTCCTTTTTATTCCAACAACTTCTTTCATTCAAAGATAAAAATTTAGAAAAAAGGCCATTCTTTTCAGATGGTTTTTCTGTGAGATAGTCCATGATAATTTGGGGAATTTCGCAAAAAAGGTCAAAGTTTTGGATGTTTTCTGGCTTTGAGATAATATTACTCAAAGGAATAGATACTTTCAGGTTCGTTGAAACTTTTTTAGGACGACCTTGGTAATTTTTTTTTCCATTTTTTTTTTTTTTCGAAATCGTTTTGGAATTTTTTGCAATCATTTTTTTAACAAAAAATTAAAAATTTGATTAAATAACTATTTTTTTAAATTCCAGAGGAAATTCTATAACTTTTCAAAATTTCTTCAGAGGTGCATTAATGATTCCCCGCAAAAAACTAAACAATTTCTCTTAAAAACACATTGAATATACCTAAAAATTTATATTAAAAATTGAAAAGTCATTTAAAAATTTATATTAAAAATCGAAGGTCATTTAAAGTAACTCATTATCGAATTCATTTAAAAACATCTTCTTCCATTTGAATAAAGTCTCAATAATTTGATGGAAAAGTTCCCGATCAGGGTCGAAATATTTCTCAACTTTTTTTTTATAAAGTTCGTTAGTGAAAATCTTCTCCCACACCCAATCCTTGACCTTTTTTTCATCATCTATCTGAAAACAATGACAAAAACTATTGTTAATATCAATCAAAAGATCCCCAGGTTCACGATGTAGACCCAGACTAAAGATGGTCCTATTCATGACAACAGTCATAAATTCAAAGAATTTCTGTTTCTCATTTTCCTTTTTATAATTCATATCAAATTTTATTTCCTCCTTAACACGATCATAAGACGGTGCATCAGAAATCCATAACTCATGTTTCTTCTTCTGATCCTCTTTCTCCTGATTTTTGGCGAAATCTCGTAAAAGAATGGTGGAGATCTCTGGGAAAAGATCCGTGGTTTGAATCAGAGATGGTTGGAGGAAGAGATCTTCCAGGGTGAAAGCGAATGGAGTCAGATTGAACTTCTTGGGCCGCCCACGGTTTGTTTTGTTTTTCTTCTGGATGGGGGGGTTGATGAGGAGATTGTTGTTGTTGGTTTTGTTTTTAGAGTAAGAAGACTTTTTGCAGAATTTGGATGGAGGTTTGACCATTTTTTTAGCAAACTCGAGATAAAATTTAAAAGTTTGGGTTAAGATTTATAAATGAAAAATGACTTTGATTGTTAAATTCTTCGAATATATTTTGTAAATTTGTTATTAAACAAAAAAATTTATTAATTTTGATTAAATTCTTTTACAAATGTTTTTTGGTAAGAATTTAAAATTTGAAACTTTCTTGTTTTTTTCCAATAAATTTTATTTTATTTAACAAATTTATTCAATTTTTAGAAGGAGGAAAAAAAATTATAAGAAGGATGCTTATTTATGAAGCATCGATTTTTTCATAAAAAACATTTCTCCAAGCACCAAAAATTTTTATTATCTGGTCGAATAGGAAGGAATCCATAAAGTAATAAACCTCATCTCTTTTCAAAGAGTTCCCGAGAAAAATGCTTCTGATGCCTTCTACAGCATCTGATCCTGAACTAAAACTGAAAGCTTCTGCCATTTCATTCAACAAATTCACTATTTCATCGTTTAAACCAAGATTGAAGCTAGTTCTTTCATTCACAAGAGTTAGGAACTTAAAAAACCTTTGCCTAACATCAAATCTTCCCAAAAAGACGCCTCCTCTATTCAAATTGTAAGGGATGAATGGAGGGAATTCCTGATTAGTAGACTTCAAATAATTAATGAATTTATGTCTGGAAGTCCCCGCATATCCATGGATAAGAAAGAGTTGAGGTATAAAAGCGAACTGATCATAGCTTTGTATTCTTTCAGGTTTTTCAACAATATTTTGATAAGTATATTTGGGAGTGGAGTCAATAGGAATTGGTTGCTTTTTAGGACGGCCACCCCTTTTATTGGTGGCATTGGAAAATAAACTAGGGGAGGTGGTATTAGAGGAGTTTTGAGAGACTTTGGAGATTGGTTGGCTGATTTTTGGTGATCTTGATATTTTTTTACAAGTATAAGTTTTAACCATTTGAAAAAACAAGGGAGCAATGTAATAAATTACCTATAAATTTTTTCGGGAGACCATGCTTTTATTATCTCTGAATATTCTATAAGCAATTACTTCAAGAACAAAGGCTAGAAGAAGCAATATATTTTCTGAATGTTGGTTTAGTCTAAGGGATTCAAAATGATAAAAAAAAGTAGTTAGAAAGATTCCGAGAAGAAAATTCATGTTTTCCTAAGTTAGTATATAAAGAGAGGGGGAATGGGGAAAGAGAGAGCGAGATGGGGAAAAAAGGAGAATTGCAGGTTTCTTGAAGAAAAAAATCCACAGAAAAATAATTTAATTTTTCTTAGAAAATATTGAAAATTCTTGGAAAATTTTGACTTTGAAATGGTTTTTTAGTAATAAAAAAAAGAGTGATTTATTTTTTTCAAAATAATTAAAAACAAGGATTTCTTCAATAAACTGAACAAGTTTTTCATTGATGAACAATTTTTTAACAAAAGAAACGAAAAACATTATAACAATCGTTTTGAACTCTATAAAGATAAAAAAAAAATATATATATTGCTAATTTCAGAGTCTATATCATATGTGCCAGATTTATCGAATTTTTCTCATCGAATATCTCATCTTCCTTCAAAGAGTCATTTCCAGCTTTCTTCTTAAATAAAGACGCTTTCATTTTCTTTTTCTCAGAATCTCTTTTGTTTTCCATACCCTCGGAGCTGTTATCTATCGAAAACGAATGATTCGATTCTGCATTCCTATCGAATTCTTTGAATACAGTGGTTGTTTGTGGAATGCAATTATAAGCCATCATCTGTTGATTTTCTTCTTCATTTCTCAAAGGACTTTCGATCTTGCCTCCAGCCAGCATTATCTCGAACCATTCATGATTCAAAGCCTTATCAATAGGTATTCTTTCCTTTGGGTCCAATTTCAAAAGCCCTTCAATCAGATTCTTCGCTTCTCTTGAAATCTCTTCCCAGATCCCGGTTTTCAAATTAACCTTCCCTTCACAAATCTCCTGAAAAATCTCATGATTTGAATTTCCTTTGAAAGGAGGTTGCCCTGAAAGCAGCAGGTAGAGGATGACCCCAAGACTCCATAAATCACATGCGAAATCATAAGGTTTTTTGGCCAGGATTTCCGGTGCTATATACAGAGGACTTCCCACTATGGTGGTTAATCTGCAGTTTTCAGGGGAGAATTGTGCAGATAACCCGAAATCAATGAGCTTTAAAACACTGTCATGTTCTTTCTTCTCGAACATGAAGTTTTGAAGCTTCAGGTCTCGATGAGAAATATGGTTTTTGTGGAGGTATTGGATAGAGGTGAGGATGTCATGCATGAAATGTGCGGCTTCCGGTTCACACAGATGATGATGGGCCAAGAGGTAATCTAGTAGTTCTCCCCCAGAACAATATTCGAGAACCAGAGAAAGATGCTTGTCATCCTCATAAATTTCTAACAATTTTATGATGTTTGGATGGTCGAGGATTCTCATGATTGCAATCTCCCTGGAGGCGATTTTAAACAAACGTTCGTCCTTATGAATGTCACGCATGACTTTGATTGCGAACGGCTTGAGGGAACTTAGAGAATCGAGCTGTGGGTCCATTTTATGGGCCAGATAGACTTTTCCGAACGTGCCATAACCTTTAATATTTAAAAATGAGTATGAGAAATGTTTTAAAACATGTCAAGACCAACAAAATATTTAAAATCTGGTTTGATGAAATATTAATGGAAATAAGAAGAAAATAAGATTACCTATCGTTTTTTTGAATTTATATACTTGTCTGATATCCTTTTTCAAAATCGGTATTTTGAAGGGGAAATTCTGAAAAGTTGCGGAAAGTTCTTCGGGATTTTGAGAACAATGGGATTGGGAAGGAGGTTGGGTTTGCAGAAGGGGTGGTGGAACAATGAATTCCGAGATTTGTTGTTTTTTATCTGATTGTGCTATCAACTTCTTTTTGGTGGCATTTGCACATATTGTTCCCATGATTTGAGAAAAGAAAGGCAAAATCAATATATTATTTTTATAATATTTATTAAGAAGGGCAATAATATTGTTATAAATCTTTTGGTTGTTTTTTTAATTTTAATTTTTTCTTTTGCTTTTCGGAGAAAAAATAAAAGTTGATTTTAATTTTAATCGATTTTTATTTGTTTGGAAGGTTTTTCATCAAACATCTCGATTTCATCTTCAACACGATTTCTTTTCAACATTGATTTTTTCCCGTTTTGGTTCCCATTTTGAATTTCTTCATCTCCAGAATCCCCGATTTCAAACACTCCATTATGTTCTTTTAACGCCATTTCATTTTCCTTCTTTTGATCTTCCTCACGTTTCACTTGTTCCTCATAATCCATTTTGTTTGAAACCATTAACGCCTTCAGATCTCCTAATTGTTTCCGATGGATGAAATCGTTTTCTATGGCAAATTCTGCAACCCCTAACTTTTGTTCATGGATTATGGTGAATTTGATGAATTCGCTCTCATTTAAAGTTAGGGTCAAGTTGACATCTTTTAAGCCTTTAAACAAATCAGAAAGTTTATGTTTGAGTTTTTTCTGGTTTGATTCGATTTCATCTTCTTCAAGAAAATCACCTACGATAAAAAAAAAGCAAAAAGATTTATTAAATGAAAATAAGGGGTACATTGTTCGAATATTATGAGATTTTGTTGCATGAGGGTATAACTAGGAGGGGTTTCCTTAGAATTTTGTATTCTTGCTATGACTTTCCCGAAAAAATCACCCAAGATGAATTTTTCCATGTTGACAAATAACAAACATGGTATCATGCTTTCATTACAAACAAGACACTTGAAATAACAGAAAAATGTTGATATAAAATTTAATAATCAATAATTAAGCTCTGTTTTACTTTTGGATTGGGTTTCAAAGGGTTGATCACATTGATTTTTTTCTCGACATCGTTTTGCACATAACATTCTTTACTATTACTTTTCTCGGTTTCCTTAGCTAAAAATCTCAGATATTTCAATGCTTCTGACACTTCAATCGCAGCAACAATGGCATTCGTCGAACATATGGCAGGAATTATGTTCCCAGCTATTTCCTTGGTTTGGAATTCGTTAAGCAATTCAATAGAAAACACAAAGGATCTCAAATTACTAGCCGCAGTAACGAATTTTATACAAAGATCATCATCTTTTTCAAAGCTCATAAATCCCAGATTTTTCTTCATTTCCAACAGTTTCCTGAATGACCAAATGAATAAATGCGCATATTCACCGACAGTATAGATTTTTTGCTTTGTTTCGGCATTTTCCTCTATAATGTCTTCATTTCCAACTGATTTTGTAAGAGTTTCCTTAAGAACTAAAAGTTTAAGTTTTTCGAATTTTTTAGGATCAGAATCTATTTGTTTCTGGATTTGATTTTGAAACAACTCATCAAAAACTCCCTCAGCCACATTTTCCTTTGAATTATCAAACTTTTCCCTCAGATCCTCAAGCAAATTCCCTTCATCCATCGGTCCAAACAAAACTCCGAACAAATACTTGGCCCAAATCACGCAATGCAAAGGCTTTTCAGGCAAAGTCCGTATAGTGCAAACTGGATAGGTTTTATTCTGGACTTTTGGCTCGCAATCATAACATCTAGAAATTCCTCTCTTCAAAAGCATCGCCTGACCTATATATCCAGTGGTTCCCGCCTCAAGTAAAGGCTTGTTTAATGCCACACACATGCTGTTCAAATAGGTTCGAGCCTCTTGGTTATCAAGAGCACTGAACACCACATCGAAATCTTTAAAGAAAGGAATTCCGAATTCCTTAATATTAGCTTGGAAGGCTGTGATCTTCAAAGAAGGGTTCAATGATTCA
>Ga0302186_10001853_pt1 | contig 16908 bp, 11 predicted proteins | sample II_Bog_E1_2_FD_198782 | JGI IMG/M metagenome (GOLD analysis project Ga0302186, IMG submission 198782) | Peat permafrost microbial communities from Stordalen Mire near Abisko, Sweden - II_Bog_E1_1 | ecosystem: Environmental > Terrestrial > Soil > Wetlands > Peat | place: Sweden: Abisko... | reverse complement strand
GTAGTATGTCAAGTAGGAAATGGAAGATTATCCAATCTATGAGGAATAAGATAACGAAATTTAAATGCAAGAAAATCGCACATCTCTCAGATAAAGACCAAAAACGGATATGTTTGATCTGATTATGAACTTTAGCATTGATTTGGAATACCTTAAAATAGAATAGGCACGCCTTTGGTTACAGCATCTCAAGGATGAGGAACTTAAAAGAAACAAGGATGGCCTTTCAGAATTAATTAAGTGTGTTGAAGAGACACTCAACGAAGGCTAGTTTGATTATCATATTGAAGAGTCAGCTCTAAAGTTCATTGAAGAAATCAAAATGACTCAATAAAAAATTGCCTCCAAGGTTGTATGATTCTCCTAAATCAAATTTCATTATGTCATTTATAGTTTTTGAATTACATTACGTTATTTAATAAACAGTAAAGCTCAAAGTCATGAAACTAATTCCTTCAGTCAAATTTATAAAGATCACTTTAGCTAAATGGTGTTCAATCTATCTCGCCCCATCATATATACGATTTATTCAACAAAGGAAACGAAATCGAAGAGAGTTTCTCTCTCGTATACCATTTTCAAATTTTACCACTACTATAAGAGAGCTTTTTCTTTAACTTTCTATACTATTTTACTTGAGTTTTAAAAATATTTTTTCGCTGTTTCAAGGAGAGAAGATTCATTATACCTCCTCAGTAGAAGTTAGTATGATTTTTTATAGTAGTTTATGGACTGTTTTGTAGAAAGACTGTTCCAGAAAACGGATATTGATTGTTGATTCTCTTTGTCAATATTTTTGACGCTAAACTATATAATCATCCATAAAATTTCCTGAAAGTTATATGATGATTTAAAATATTTTAGCTTCTACTCGATGTGCTCGCATAATTTCATGTTTTAAATATTTTTACCTAGTTTATCATTGCTAATATACTGTAGTTGATATATTTGCAGACGCTAGGAATCATAGGATTAATGAATATCCTTCTCGAAAGATTCAAGATACTCTGCTGCATTTTACAATTACTATATAATTTTATCATATCTTTGATCATTGAAAAGGAGAAGGGCAATATTAAGCTTTATATTGGCTTCAAGGGTCATTTTTTTTTATTGTTTTAATTTTAAAATGGTCTTGGCTTTTTTTAAATACTATTTGGCTTCTTCACTTCGATTGTTCTCTATTAAAATTTTTGATAATTAAAAATATTTTTCAGCCATTTTAGGAGAATAATCCCCACCTAATGCAGAAAAATTCAAAATCGATGATTTCATAAAACTAATGCAATCCTCAATTTGCCCTTTTGCCCTATGATGATTGGCAAACAGTTCGTAGAGATCGGAAAGAAGAGGATGATTATTTCCATATAGCTTAAGTATTTTATTTGTAAATTAATTAAATTTGTTTAGATACTTGAACTTACTATCTGTCCTAAGGGACCACTTAAGTAAAGCCAGATCTAATTTATAATTGACCATTGAAGGTTAGGATGTTTAATAGAGGGAAAGATGAGAATAGCTATTAGACCAATCTAATTGTTCAGCTTCGATGAAATTAGATAGATACACCTTTACATCTGATTCCAACTTCAGTAATCTTAATTATTTGGATAATTTTTGAGATTTTAATTATAATTTATTAATAATCCATTGAAAATTATCATTATTGATGCATTTCAATTTTTAAACAAGCTCTTTTTTCAAAGGATTATTCTGGGCATCATAACTTTTAATTTTTACTAGCTTTTGACTCACGATCAACTTAGTGAATATATCAGAAGACATTAATATTTAGGAACTATTTATTTCATTCCATTTTAATGATAAGTTGCAATGATCAAAAACAGAGATCAGTAATTGCCCTTTATTTAGCGGCTATATGCTATCAACTGAAATTTTAAAGTGCGCTTGTAGGTTTGCTTTAATGAGGACCCACGTTGCTTTGCTTTATTCGCTGTTTCCAAAAAAACAATTCATGAAATCAATAGCTTTTTATGTTAAATTTCTTTAGAGATCTGATGAAACCTGCTAGATATTGGTATGCTCATAGCATTAATCCTGAAGAGTTTTCATAAAAAGTGACTTGACAACCCTTGCAGTCATTTCAGCTAAGAGTAAAGATTGGACAAAATTATTGCTATTTTTTTAGTATAAAACATTTAGATATCTCATATTAATACCTTCTGAATGCATCTTTTCTGCGAGTTATTGAGGATGAATAAATACAAAATCCATATTGCTTAAAGAAACTGCCATATTTTATATCTTCTCATTTATTTTGTTTGATAATTTCTAAATAATCTGGCAACTCTGCTCTTGATACTCTAATTACAATTTTGTCACAAAAGGTAGAACTTTATCTTTGCCTTCATTTTATATGAGCTCCATTCTCAGTTCTGCAATTTAGGAGGGACTCGAATAATTGAGGTCACAAATGAATAATTGAGAAATATTGTCAATAAAATAATAATGAAAAGATATATGGCTTGTGCTTTATTACCGCATTTCATTGTAAACAAACTAGTTTAGAGGCTTTATCTTGTCTTTTAGTGATTGCAACAGAGGCAAATTTGATAACTTTTAAAGATAGCGAAATTTTTAAATGTCAACAGGAGCATCTTTATTTTGTTCATATAAAATGGGTCTTACTTTGAAAAGACCAACCAATCCTCCATATTCGCATAAGCAAGAGAGTGGAACTCTCACAATTCCCCTATTCGCTATAATTTTATAAAGATATTGGTATGCCTTAAATTAATGGTTGATCATTTTGACAGCACTCTTATCAATTAGTTTGACATTCGATGACTTATCGCCTTCCTTTAGACTAATTAAAGGTATTTTAATATCAATGTCCTAATATTTAAAGCAAAGCAGGTGTTTTTATTATCTTGTTTTCTCAAATTTTATAAATATTTTTCTATTCAGTTATAGATATAGCTCTTTCATTAGATGACGGCAATGATCTTCAAATTTTACAAGCAATTAGGTCTATTAAACAGTAAATTGCTGAAAAATCCAAGAGGGTTTCTTTGCATTTTTTTTATTAGCCCATTTTTCTTTGTTCAGTTTCAGTTCCGATGCTTCAAGAATATGATTAAGCAAATTTTCAGTTCCTTTATTTCTCTTTCCTTATCCCAATTTATTTCCGTATATCTTAATTATTTTTTCGACTTCTTCATGATCGTAAACAATTTGATTGATTGGAGTTTTTAGATGTTTCTAATCGAGTTTTGCAATGATTTATTTCATAAACTCAATTTATTTTTCAACCAAAGTTTATCTCTAACTGTTATTATTCTTTTCATTTGATTTTATATTTACTTCAGACTTTGCCTTTATTTGTTTTTATTGTGTAACTTACAATTTATTTGTTTACAAATTTAGAGTTCCCTCGTGTAAATCTTCCTCAATTTTCGTTAGTTAATATTTGGTTGATGTTTTCTTCTCGATCTTGCTTTCTGTTGCTGATTATGATACCTTTTTAACTTCAACCAACTTTTCCTTTTCAAATTAAACATCTTTTTTTTCATTGAAAGATTTTGAATTTTTTGAATTCTTTATTCTCAAATCTTCAGCATTATTTTATTAATTTTTCTTTTCTTTTTCAGGACCAGTAGTATCATGATCTTTAATGCTATTCTTTTATTTAATTAATACTTATTTAGTGATGGTTGGATTTCTTTTTGATTTTTTAGGAACCTCCTCATCTGTATCATTACTCCCATCTTCAAAAAGAGGATTTTCGAATACTTTTGTCGATTGGCCAAGTCGTTTAGAATTTCCCACAATTACACTAGCTTTATCATTGAATTTAGATTACTCTTTATTTTCAGAATTTATCTAAGGTTTTGATAAGTCTCTTGAGCTTTTTTAATTTTTAAGTTTGCTATTATTCTCCTACTTATTATTGGTTTTTTGAATTACACCTTGATTGGACTCGGCTCTTGATGTTTTCTTAGTTGGACTCCCGCTTTTTCGAGCTTTTATCTCATAATCCATATATTGCTTCCACAGCAGAGCTAGTTTTGAAGTTGCAAGTTTAAAAGTCCACTATCGTGAATTAATTTACCCATCTTCTTGAATGGTAAACTTAATTTTTAACATATCATCTTACGCATGGACTGAATATAAATTTTTAATCGGAACCTTCACCTTGACATCAGTGATGCATATCTTACTCGGTTCATCGTTCATCTTGACTTTGCTGATATAACCGAAAAACACTCCATGAACTAAGATAAGGAGTCTTTAGTTGAATTTAAACCCACTTTAATTTTCCTTTTCGACTATACTCATTGACACAACATCTGCACCAATATCAGCCAGCACTATTTCGGTTAAAGCTTTAATCATAGACGATTAAACTATTCTCTTGAATATATAACAATTTTTATTTAATTATACATGATAAATTGAATCAAAAGGTAATGATGTGTGTTCTTCTTCTAATTGATACTTTAATATCAGCAGTAAAGAGTGATCATTCTTTATCTTTGAATCTTATGATTGATTGTCAATATTTAAAAGGATAGTGATAACAACTGTGATAAATATCATATAATCAATAGATTTTGCTCTAAAAGTTGACTCAATTCCTATTTTGTCAACTTTATCCTGTCACCCCGCCTATTATAAATGAAGCTATTCGATTAGTAGTAACGTAAAAATGAGGATTGATCTAGCCAACAATGTAAGGCTTCTCCTCTTCGCTTGGCCATCTCAAGGATTAATTCACAATTTTCGGATCGTTAAGAAGGATCAAAAAAGCAATCATCCCAAAAAGAAATACCCTGTTCATGTTATTGATTAATTATTGAGGATTCTCCGATACTCTCTGTACTACTTTGTGTTCGCTATGATTGTTTATCTCCATCCATTTTAGGCTCAATCCTTCCTTTAAATTCCTAAAGAGATTTTCTATTTTTGCCTTCTTTTTGCTGAATTTACACTTTTGATTCAATATGACTCAATTGTAGCAGCCCCTTATTAATGAAAGCGTCGCTTTTCTTTTTAAGAGTTTACAATTTATTGCCAAAATAAGAAATAATTGAATCTCTAAGGGTATCATATTTTTCATACTGTTGATCATTAATTTATTCATAATGATGTGTGAGTATGCGGATTTTTGTTTATAGATCCTCTATCCTTGGAAGTAACTGGCGTTGAGGTTGTTCAGGTAAATTGGATTTCTGCAATAATTTCATCTTATATTAATTACAAGCTTTCTATAGAACTTCAATTAGATTGCTTTTTTTTCTTAACTCAAGTTAATTTTGCTCTAATTTTGCTTGAAGTTCTTGGATATTAAGGGATAGCTATTTTAACGTCCTAATGTAGACATTTGTCAATCCTTACAACTTTTATTGCATCTACAACTTAAAATTAGTCATTTAATTCCTTTGTACATCTCGTTTTTCTATATTTGATTAGGCAATAAAACTGGTTTGTAACGACATAAACTTCTGCTTCATCTCAGATCCTTCCATTCTTTGCTTTTTCAGTCCGCTCTCATCCTCCGCAACATAATTACGCATGCCTCCGCTAGTTTGGCAAGTAATACTTAATTTTTTTTGAGAAGGTACTCTTGATCTTGGAGTATAGTTTACAGGTAGCTGAAAGTTTCGATTTGCCGACGAGGTACGAGAGTGCGAAGGAGTGGATGGATTGATAATGGAAGTAGCAATGGAATTAGTGTGGGTATGCCCATAAGAATGTGGTGAATACATTTTTTAAATCGTTTTCTAAATTTTTATAATTCCAGCAAAGTTATTTATTTCCACTAAAAAATAATCACCTGTCATTATAATGTTCCGATATCATTTAATTCTGTAATTGGCGCAATGTGCTAAGAAAATTTTGCGTAAATAATTCTATTAATCAATTGCTATCAGTAATATTTCTTGATATTTTTTAATAAACAAAGCAGGCAGATCAAACTGAATCCTTTTATTGTGCAAAGTAAACCAGGGAGAAGGCTCAATCCTTACTAGATATTGAGACGTTTTTAAAAATTGATTATTATAATATATATACACAAAACCAAGATGAATTAAGTTGGCAAAAATCATTTCATTGGTCAGTTATTTTCTCCTGAAAAGTAAAATGGTGAAGTTAACACTATTCGACCACGAAACAAGCGTACTAATAAGTCTAATCCTTCCAATTTCCAAACTGATAAAGTTAATAAAATTATGAAGAAGGCTAGCATAGTTACTTCAGTTGAAGATTCAAGTGAAAAGAAACACAGCTCAGATAGTTTTCTTAAAGAATCTCTAGCAGATTTTAAGTTGCATCTTCACAATAGTTTCATTATGAATAATTCTCCAGAAAAATGCAGGCCAAGAAACAAAAGCATTAGTGAAGCAGAACATCAAGCCATGAAAGATAGACTTTCCAAAAAGATCAAGGAAGCACAGGAGAAAATGATTGATATTAAACTAGGCTTGAGACAGTGTCAAGCAGAAAAATAAGAGATCATTAAACGATCAGACAAACGTCGTTCCGATCTCAATGAATACATTATTATTTGACATGATATCTTATCTTACATATTTGTGCAATTACCAAATCAAAATTTGAAAATAACAAAGTTAAGCCCAATAAAATGAGGAGAGAAAACCAACTGATCTATCCAAGAAAGAGGAGACTTTTAGTTGCCAAATTCAATTAACAGTGGAGTGAGAAGCAAGGAGTAAATTGAAAATTAAGGATTGCAGATTAACAATTTTACATTATTTTTAGCTGTCTTTTTGATTATCATATTCACTTCGCTAATATATTTTCTATTTAGAAATCGGGAGTAAGAATCCTATGACATACTTATACTGCAACGATAGGTGGAAATAAATTAAGTAGAATACCATGCCTGGACCTGGAAATTACGAAATTAGTCGCAAACCCAATACAGAAGATTTAGAAGGGGCTGCAGGTCAATTGCAAAAGATATTTAGAAAGAATAAAGAAGGCCGCAAATTATGCAAAGTTGCTGGCGAAATGCAGTTAAAAGAAACGGTTTAAATACAACAAAAAATGGGAGATGAGCTTGTTCTCTTTAGTAAAAAACCATCAACCAAAAAGGGAAAACTTTATAAGAGTAGTAGCAGTGTGGCAATCATGAATTTCATTGACAATGAAACAGGGAAAAATGAGGAGGTATCCGAATGCAAACTAGCTGTCAAAAATATTACAAATTAACCTAACGTACATTCCAAAAATGAATGGGGATATTTAAGGGCCGATGATATATTAAATCGTTGCCATTAAAATGGAAAAAAGAGAAAGAATTTGAAGACTGCTTCGAGCAGCAAAAATTTTACGACCCAAGCAGCAAGAGAAAGCAGATAGAGATATTTAGAAGATTTGAAGGAGTTAGAGACTATCTTTAATTGCACACGCAAGGGGAGCAGTCAGCTTGCCACTAAGCCATTTGCCAAGTATTTGTGTTGCTAATTAGAAACCATACAAACAATTCAACTTATTTGAATCAAAATAAAACTCTAAAAGAAGCTGAAGATATGACTGAGACGTTAGTAGTGGAGTCAAAAATGGTTTATCATTACTAATTGGTTTCTCCCCTGCATTCTAGACCTGAAACAGCTTAATATATCAATCCTACTTTCAATGAGAAAATGAAATATGTGAATTAATAATAAACTCTCCCAACGAGACTAGAAGATTAAAGTTTTGAAGAGTCGGTTTAATATATTGATGATGCCACACCTGGGCCTGGATCCTATGAAATTAAAAGATAAATTTGCAAAAATAGACCCATAACTCACATACAAAAATTTGGAGTTACGATCGATAGATTTCAGTCAGCCAAAGTTCCATCCAGCAAAAGTCAAACTCAAATCAACCCCAAATATCCAAAATTTAAAAAATAATCCAAGGCTTCCCAGTAGATCGTTGGTTTTGGTAGATCAACTAAGTAATAGTTAGACCAACGAGCCTAATGCAATGATCTTTTCTATGAGGATCCGAATAACTTGGAGCATAAAAGAAAGAAAATGCTTTTAAAAGCTAGAAGGGAAAAAATAGGTTTTTAAAGTTGTAAAGAAAGATTTAATGAGGACACTAAGAAAAAAATATTAGATAGTTCATCATCTGAATAATTGTAGACTTAATAAAAATTAAAAGATAAAAAGCAGCGACCAAGTGGCATATTTCTATCAAAGGTCAACAGGGAGGTACCCATCAACGACATTACCGAAGTAGTTGATTTTCATGGCCAGAACTATCACTGCTTGGCTCATAAAATTAATCAGGAAAAACAGCACCTTGAAGATTATGAATTGCAGCCACCGGCTTTTATGGGAGGGTCTCAAAGATTTCATTATTCTGAGGTAAAATAGACTGAGAAAAAAGCCTAGCTGAAATTAATAAAAATATAAAATCTCAAAAAAAGAGAGTAGGACAAGAAAAAATCAGTCGAGAAGGGTTACAGTTTCATAAAGGGAGAAAGGAACGATATGCTGGTCGACCATAGTTTTAGGTAGAATAATCCTTCGCCAGATAAGTATAATCCAACGCCTGGATGGATAAAAGATTCCTATAATATTAGATTCCAGTAATTTGATAAGAAATGATATTGGTGTTCATTTTATATTTGGAAGTAACAAACAGATAATACGCTTGGGCGAATATATTTTATTACAAATCCAATAATAAATTGTTATTATTTAAGAATGAGTAGTTTTCTACTCTGATCGTATAATAATCCAAATCAAATGAAGAACAATGATATATTTTTCATAATCTCAGTTATTTCAAAGTAATTTAAGTTAATTTATTTAATTGTAATTCGCTTACGAACTCTATTAGATAACCTTAGAGCAATAGTAAATAAATTTATATGTCAATTCAGTTTGCAGAAAAAGTCAATGATAGCAGCGGAACTACGCCCATTAGGACTGAACGCATTTCTGTTCCCATATCGTACTTTGTCAATCGCAAAAAACCTGAGTTTCTTACCTAAATTCCACAAGGAATTTAATATTTCGAGCCCTCTCACAAAAAGTTGTTTGACCGGATGGGACATAAATCTACTATTGATTAGCACCAACTATTCAACCATCCGGAAAGATATCCTTTTTAAAATAAATTAGCCAGTGATATTAACTATCACCGCAGCCTCAATACTATTGACATTGAGGGAGCCAATGCCAACTCTAAGAGGAGCATGGGTGTTAAAAACAGAATAAAAGCTCAATAGCAACTGATGAGATAAAAAGACAATATATTTACTCCTATTTTGTTCAATGGGTTGAGCTAGGATGAAAAAAGGCGTAGAATGGTCGAAGAACGTTTATTTAAAGAATCAGAAGACAGCAAACCAAAATCAACAAAAAGAAATTATCAATCATATCAAAAATTACCTCAATAATTTGATAGTCTGTCTCCTCACATAAAATTAAACAAAAACGAGGCTATCAAAACTCTCACTGAGAAATCTGAGGATTAAAAGCTTTCATCCAAAGAATAAGATTAAATTATGAAAGGCAGTAACCCTGAGTTAAAAAAGAATGGTCTCCCTCAAAAAGAAAGTCTCTTATAATTACTTGAAAATCGCAATCGTGGTGAGAAAATTATCTATGCTAGTTCAGAAGCTTACTCAAATGGTGCTAGTAGAGATGGATTGAGCAGTGGATCGTCTATTAGTGGCATAAGCTCATAACTTCAACAAATATTTGACAAATAAAGGAAAAATATGGAGCTCGAACTTCAAAAGAAATAATTCCGAAATCAGCTGAGACAACTCAACCCGACTAATCTAAGTCATGTTGGGCAATCAATCAGAAATTCAGGAATATTCGCTGCCCTGGGCAAGAATATCTCAAGTAATTGATAGTAAACATTAATACGGACCATTTTTATAGAATTAACTATCTTTTATTTTTCCAAAATTCATAAATTATTAATTAAAATATTACAAAATCAGATTGAATTGTTTTATTTCATTTTTACAATTATTGAAGTTCATATGCAGTAGTAATCCGCGACATTTTAGATAAAAAAAAATAACCAAAAATGAAATGAATAAGAAAATAATTTCCAGATGAATATCACAATTTTACTTATTTCTTTCTTGAAATGGCTATTTATCGTCCACATATTGGTATAATAACCATTGCATCTTTAATATTTTCTTTTAACCATCTGCATTCATATTTCTAGAGTCTACTTTGTATGCCTAAGTTATAGTAATTTTACTTTTCAGAGCTTCACTATGCTTTAATGCTTTTTCATAGGCTCTTTATACTTATGTTAAAATCAGCCTGATCTCATCAGTATCTGCTTTTTTATTTATCTCAATTAGCTTTTTATCTTCAAATAATTGATATTTCTTATGATCTTTTTGTAGGATAAACGTATTCCTAAATTCTCCGTTGTCAATTACTCCTGAAATAGTTTATTATTACCAGAATACATATAACCGTTACTTTAAAGGTTTGTTACTTAAATCTTAAAGCTTCTCTCGCACTAAAACTCCCCGGATATAGTTTCTCCTTTTCTCAGGAGAAGAATCCCTTAGCCATGCATAATGTCTTATTTGAATAAACCTTAGTAACTCTTAAAGACTCCACTATTCCACTGATATTTTCCAAACCCACTTCTCTATCCATGAACAAATATCCCTTTAAATGTATCTTTATTTGGAAATATTTCTGTTCCCTCTCCATGAGGTAAGTTATCAATTAATGACCCAATGTATTTGTATTCTCCATCAGTTAAATTATTGACTTTCATTTTAATTTTTATAAATTTAAAATTAGACAATATTTTAATTCGATAGATATTAAAATCTAAATGGGCAGAAGCATAAAAAATTGTCAGATATTTATAGATATAAGCATTCCCTATGGGATATTAATAATATTTATTAGTAAAAATATTTTATTATCAAAATGCCATATTGCTCTGGATGTAAGATTGATGGAACATGGAATTTGGAAAAAAATAAATTTTGGCCCAATACTTTATGGATTCTTTCTATTTCACCAACATAGTTTGAATTCTATTGCCAAAAATGCAAGGACAATGGTACATATCTCAATCGACTATCAAAACTATCCGGTTTGACTTAGCAATTAGCAAATATTAATAAAGAAAAAATAGCTTTAGTTAAAGTTTATTCACTTTTAGTGTCTGAGGATCTTTTTAACAAGGCGTAACAATTCAACAATTTTTTGGTAAATTGTGAAAATAATTCATCCTATGTAAGATTACTGTTACTTAGCCTCAATAATAAATTGGCAAATTTAAAGTTCATATTAAATAGAAGATAGACTCAGAAGCTTTAAAATTGCTGTTATAAGAATCATCCAAAATGATTACTAAACTTAATCAGTTGATAGTAAACAATAATGAGAATTAAGAAAAAACAACATAAATTAAAAATAATTGGTAAAAGATCCTAACTGAAGAAAAAAGAGCAGAAGGGAATATCACCCTCTTCACTGATTAAATAGCAAAAAATATCCTGAAAAACATACAAGATCAAATCAACTTGTTTACCACTGTCAAAGAAGGCCTATAAAAGCTAAAACTCCAAGGAGAAAAATTCACTGCATATTCAAATCATTAAGAAAAAAAGCTGGACAGAATAAAAGGATGTTAAAGTGAAATCAAATTAGCTCAATAAATTTAGATGTGTGATTGAGTAAAACATATATCTAATCACAATATTATCTTTATTTATAAGTTTTTTCTCTTCTTAAATATTTAATTTACTCCATCTTCCTACTTATATAAGCACTAATATTTTATTATTTTAAAATCCATTTATGTCTGAAATGCAATTTTATACAATTAGAAAATATATCAATTACTGCAAAAGGAGCAATCTATATTCTTTTTATAAGAATAAGTGAAAAATCATGTTTTAGCATCAATCTTAAAGTAGTTCGGATCAATCTTTTTAATTACATGGGTCTCCACTTTTTGGATTGGTTATCGCTGCAGATAACTATTAAACAGTCTCTGTAGTTCATCTCTATCACAATGATGCTACAATAATTAAACACAACTGCGGTCATTGAGAGTGGTCATCTTGTAGTTCGCCCCCTTCTCCAGCAAAAATTTAATGATTTCATAATTTAACGTCTTTTGAATTTTGTTCATTTTCATCTTTTGGCTACATAAATAATGCAACATGGAATAACCGTTCTTCTTATCAATTATCCAATCAAGGTCAGCTCCATTTTTTATCAGCATTTCTGCTATTAGGAAACAGATCTTTTTATTTTCAAAACTAGTTGGTTCCTACACTAGGCGGAAAAGAGTGGCGGTGAGTGGAATTTGATTCATCAGATTAGGTTTATTCACTTCTGCTTGAGCGAGCAAGAGAAGGCGAACAATCTCATAATTACCACTTAAGCAGGCTGTGATTAATGGGGTCTGTTTATTATTTTATGTTTCTAGATCTACATCAACCAATTTGTTATTCAAAAGCACTTTCATGATATCCTTGAGGCCTAAATAAAATTTGATGTACCATAGTAAGCAGTGTATATCAGTGGTGTGACTGAGGTGTCGATTTCTTATAGTTCCTCAATGTGCTAGGTAATGTTTAGATCGAATTCGTTTATGGAGATATCGCGAAATTGCTCGATGGACTGCAATGTGAGTCGCTTGAAAAGCATATATCGCTGAGTTGGTTCAGGATTACCTTCTATTCATCACAGGTGGTGGTTTTCTATGATTTTTAAATTGTTTTCTATTGACGTGAATGCATGAACCCACTTTCGATTATTATAATTATTTATCATTAACTGATTATCTGTCGACAAAGGAAGATAGAAAACTGGTGAAAAAATATTTTGTCTTAAATGTTTCCTTCATCCATTTTTAAAAGATAAGATTGTAAAAAATGTAAAAATTTGCTATAGTTATTCTTCAAAGTTCTTGAAAGAGAATTTCATAAAAATTGATATTGATTCAATTAATTTATGGTGGTTTGAAATAGTTACTATTCAAATCACTTTTGATGAGTGGAAGATTAATTTAAAAATATTGTATCTAAAAACTAGCCGAGTTTTTTGTCGTATTTCTATTTGAAATTATGAGTATAAAAAATTATAGCTATAGGACTTCAATACCTTCTTAAAGAAGATCATCCTTATTTAATGGAAATATTCAATCTTTATGTATTTGTAGGCAATTTAATTTCCTCATTTGCTATAATATATCAATAATAAGAAACCAAAAGTTTTTCAAAACAATAAATACTATCTTTCCTAATATTTAACAAAATAAAACTTTTAACGAATAAACCTTCGAAGATATATTTGAAGATATTGTTGATTTAATAAATAAATTATATTAACGATATCTATTAATTAATTGAAATCTATGCGCAGCGGTGATATGCTCACTCGTTCCAAAATCAAAATGGAAGAATCAATTCGCCAGATTCGCAGATAGGATGTGCCCTACTACAATAATGAATAGGACCAAAGTCCCTCTCATTTGTTCAAACAGAGTAGAGAGTCAAAACATCCCATCAAAATCAGCAGAAATATTTATTCAGAAAGTACTCCAAAATATGAGGGGCCCAAAGTAAATCTATTCACCAGAAATGATTTGCTTAAATAGTTGAGACAAGAGTATGACATTCTCAAAAATTTAAATGTTTAGGATACCTACTAGATAAATAACAAAACTCGTGATCAGAATGAAAGAATTCGGATGTAGGATGAATCTTAACTTTCTAACTCTATTATATCCAAAATAAGTAGCAAAGTGAAGTAAAGTGAAGTCAAAGGATTGCGCCAGAATTTAAAGAATGCTGAAGCATTGCACTTGTAAAAAAAACAACTCTAAATTGTTATTGGAAACAGTATGCGTAAAATTGAATAACTTTTAAACAATGAGATTTCACTGAAGAAAACAATTCATGACTTGAAGAATCAGCTGGATGGGAAAGGAGGAGTTCACCAGGAGTATGAAAAAATGATTAAGGGATTCCAGAAAAATGAGGAATAATTGCAATCGGAATTAGCTGGACTGAAGCATTAAAACTAGAAATCCACTCAAAAGATAAAAGATCTGACCAATAAAATAACGTCATTTTAAAACGATCTCTCAGTAAAAGATAAGTAACTCAAACAAGTATTCGATGAGCACAAAAAATATCACGAGCTTATCCGCATTGAAAAGGACAAATATCTCAACTTATAAATTAAATGTAAGAGTCTCAAGATGGAGTTCGATATGCTGCAAAAATAAAAAGTAAATGACATCAACAGATTAGTCAAGCAGTTGGAAAACAAGGAGAGTAAATAAAAAGAAATGAACTTTACCATTAAAAAACTTGAGAATGACAATCGTTAAAAAGATAGAAAGTATGAAGAACTCGAGAAATAAAAGGATAGTAAACGAAAAGAGAAAGATAACGAGGGGGAGGAGAAGAAAACCTATCTTGACGAACTTATGTACAGAAGCAGAGAGATCAATTAAAATAACAAGGCTTTGGCCGATAGTGTAAGTATGATCTATGCTAAAATGGCAGAAATAGAAAAGAAAAACGATGTCAACCTCAAGAAAGAGATTGATGCAATCAAGCAAAAAACAGATGGAAACAAAAAAAACACAAATGAATCTGATTTGATGGTCAGAGTAAAAGAACTTTAAAAGGTAAGAATTTAGTAAATTAGATGATTTAAAGATAAGTTAAAGAAAAAAACAGACTATCTGAAGAGATCAAGAACATAAAGCAGCGAAAGTATGAACTTTAAGACAGAAACAGAATTATTGAAAAGAAGTTTAAGGAATTGCAATAAAGAGAAGAAGAGTTGAAACAGTAAATTGAAGAGTTAGAAGAAGTCAAGAGAAACTACGCTAATGTGTCTAATGACCACAGAGGGTTAAAAGAATAATCCAATATGTATGCACTTAAAATTAAAGAATTTTAACAAGAAAGAGAAAGCCATCGAATCTTTATTGACAATTTGAATGCTAGCTTTAAAGACAAAGAAAGGAGATTTTAAGATGAAATTAGAGAATTAAAAAGAAAAATAGATGAAGCCACGTTTTAAACTGAAAAAATAAAAAGATAGGGATAACTTAACTTAAATATTTTTAAAACAACTCATGAGGCTGAAACAAAAAGAATTATTGATTAAAATGCACGATTATCTCAAAAGGTAAAAGAGGCCGAAGCAAGCCAAAACCGAGTCAAAGGAGAATCAGAAAATAAATTCAGTTCGAACTCTGCCTAAGGATCAAATATCAAAAATGTTATTTAAATTTTATAGAAAAAATATCAATAAGACCTAAGTCGTCAGAAGGGTTTTTATGAGGAGAAAATAGGTGCTATCTAAAATCGCCACTCATTAGAAATGAAGGGTTTTAAAGATAAATTGATATCAGTTTCTGGATCTAATGAAAAATTGATGAATCAATTGGCTACTTACTCAGGATTAGATAACTAATTGATGGAAATGAGAAAGTTATTGAAGCAAAACCGCAGTTTAAATCTAAGTATTGATCACCTCTGGGGAATTAAAGAAGCCGAGTATTAAAATATTAGTTTAATCTTAAATACTTTGAAAGAATGATATCTATCCTATATGTAGCGATAAAAGATTCAAATCAATACTTATATTAATTCGTTCAATTGGTGTAGTGGTAGCACGTCTTTCTTACACGCAGATGGTCCCGGGTTCGATTCCCGGATTGAATATTTTTCATTAATTAAACCAATTAAACAGTTGACAAGAAATAATTAAATCATTCACCGATTTGTGCATTTGTTTGAGTTCATTATTTTGGCTTTTATTCTGCGACTTGAGGATTCGCGTGCTGTCACATGAAATTCGCTTACAAAAGAGGAGCCAGCCTAATTATATGAGCGGATATGATGATTGGATGATAATTGTTCCCTTTGGCCCAAAGTAAACTATCTCGGGTCACTAATAGTTTAGTTATTCTTTGATTTTGAACTGGGTATATCAAATCCTGGAGTTTCTATCTTTCTATCTTCCGAGTTAGGAAAAGTTGATCCCCCATCCTTAAGGCAACTATCAATTATATGTTCATTTTTAGAGTGAAGTTATATTGTATTTCTGACTTCCCGATGTATCCTATCCCTCAAATCAGCAACAATGCTTTCAATTGAAAGTTTGGTCTGTATATGGATAGTGGCTATTTATTTGGCTTTAGAGTGTTTATATTATTCTATTGCTTGCTTAACTTGGTTGAAATAAAGTTCTTCTTCGCTTTCGGAATCGCTGCAATCTGATTGAACCATTGGGATTCCATCTATGTTTTCAGAATAAGCATCAACAATTTTGATTTTCCTGAGTTGCGAGAATAAATGATTAGATTTCTGCTATTGATCTTTGCTGTTTAGTAGGACATGAAGATTCTTCATAATATAATCGTTAATAATGAATTCAAATTATATTCTCTTAAAAATAGAAATCAGATATGATTGAAGCGAGTTATTAGAATAGTGAAACAATGAAAAAATAAATATAAATTACATATACTACCAAATATAACAAATGGGACCTGTCTTGATTTTCTAGATGACTATATTATTTTCTTTTTTGCTAATTATTTAATCAGCTTACAATCAATCATCAATTATCATTCATTTGAATTTATGCAAATAATTATATTCATATATAAATAATAGAAGAGTTTATAAAATAAGTCTTTAAAAAGAATCAATTAACTCAAGAAGAAAATAAGTCTTTTTTAAAGAGATTTAAACTTATTAAATGATTGCCAATAATCATCAAGAAGCCAATCAATCCTCATTCCTTTTCAATTGGCTGCCAACAAATTTTATTTATTCATGCCTTTGAAATTAATTTTTGTGGAAGATGCTCTTTTATTGCTCAAAAAGTTCAGGATAGAGCTTTTAGCTTTTTTATTCTTTAAAGGTGCATTTTTATTAAT
>Ga0302186_10001852_pt1 | contig 16912 bp, 18 predicted proteins | sample II_Bog_E1_2_FD_198782 | JGI IMG/M metagenome (GOLD analysis project Ga0302186, IMG submission 198782) | Peat permafrost microbial communities from Stordalen Mire near Abisko, Sweden - II_Bog_E1_1 | ecosystem: Environmental > Terrestrial > Soil > Wetlands > Peat | place: Sweden: Abisko... | reverse complement strand
TGTTTATTTTTTTTGATATTTTTAATAAAAATTTTTTTTTTTTTTAATTTTAAGAAATTTAGTTAAATTTTCTAAAAAAATCCCTTTCTCGAAAGATGTTTCAATTTTTTTTTCTTTCTATTCCTCGCAAAAAACTTTTTTTTAATATCTGCATATCTTCTAAGCAAACAAATTTATTTTGAAAATCATTTCTCAAAAAATTTTTTCAATAATGTTGTCCAAGCGTATTCCCAAGTTTTATACCTCTCTTTTCACAGTCCCCTCCTTCAGCATTGCTTCTGAGCCTTCTTTCCTAGAAATGGTTAAAAGTTATTTCGATCTCGCGGGTCAATACACCAATGTTCCCAAAGACAAGCTAGAGGTGTACAAAAATTGCAACACAGTCTTTAAGGTTCGTCTTCCCTTGGTTCGCGATGATGGTTCCATCGAATTCATTCCAGCTTTCCGTGCTCAACACAAGCACCATCGTTTGCCGACAAAAGGGGGCACTCGTCTTTCGCCAAAAGTGTCATTGGAGGAAGTAGAAGCATTATCCTCTCTTATGACATTGAAATGTGGTGTTGTTGATTTACCCTATGGTGGAGCCAAGGGAGGGATTCAAATAGACCCTAAGAAATATTCAGCGAGAGAAATAGAAACCTTAATGATGAGATATACGGTTGAATTGGCCAAAAAAGGGTTTATTGGAGCCTCAATTGATGTTCCAGGACCTGACCTTGGAACCACAACGAGGGAAATGAATTGGATGAAATCTGCATATCAACAGTTCATGGGACACAAAGACATTAATTCTGATGGTTGTGTCACAGGCAAATCCATTAATCAGGGAGGAATCGAAGGCAGAAATGAATCCACAGGCTATGGTGTGTTTCTTTGTCTGAAGGATCTGGCTTCAAATAAATGGCTGATGGACAAATACAAATTGCCTTTGGGACTTGAGGGGAAGAAATTCATTGTCCAAGTAAAAAAAAAATATATATGTTTTTTTTTCAAAAATGATGCAATTAGGGATACGGAAATGTGGGTTATTGGGCTTCACATTATCTGGTCCAACATGGTGCGATTTTGATTGGAGTGGCGGAGTTTGATGGGTCAATATACAATGAAAGTGGAATCAACCCGGAAGAATTGTTGGCTTTTAAGGAAAACAACCCAACACATGGGATCTTCAACTTCCCTGCATCCAAAGAGAGATTCAAAGACGCTTCCGTTATGTTTAAAAAATGTGACATCTTGGTTCCAGCTGCTATGGAGAAAACGATCAATAAAAAGAATATGGAGCTGCTGAATTGCAAAATAATCGCAGAATCTGCCAATGGCCCAACAACGATCGCTGCTGAGAAATATTTGACTGAGAAAGGGGTTTTGATTATGCCTGATGTCTTGTTGAATGCAGGAGGTGTGACTGTGTCTTATTTCGAATGGTTGAAGAATTTAGAACATGTGAGACCTGGAACTATGACGAAAAAAGTAAGTTTAAGTTCAACTTTTAATTTATGACATTATTAAATTTTTTATGTTTATTATGTAATAATTATTTGATTTTTTGTGTGATTTCAGTGGGAAGAAAAGTCAAAAATGAAAATGTTGAATATTTTGGGAGATGTGATGAATATAAAAATCGACGATTTGACCAATGAGCAGAAGGTTTTGTTGAAGGGACCCTCGGAGGTAAGAAGAGAGTTGATCATTTTTGATTAATGATTTTTGAAAAATTTAGTTTGATATTGTTATGTCAGGTTTACAACAAATAATGGAAATCGCTGTTAATGATACTTTGGAAACAGCGAAAAAATTGGATGTTTCTTTGAGAATTGCTGCCTACGTGAATTCGATCAATAAACTCGACAAATATTATTCCAAAAAGAACTTATAAATTTCTTTTTTAAAAAAAATGAAAAAACAACCAAAATAATATTTGTTTTTTTGAAAATCATTAATTGTTTTAAACCAACTTTTTTATTAAAAATTATTGCAAATAAAATCCAATTAAAACCAAAAACAACTAAAGTAAATTTTCCTTAATATGGAAGCTTTGAATGGCGAAGCCAGGAGCATATCAATCCCCTTTCTTACAAACGCCAAGGGTGAAAAACCAGTCTTAGCAAATTATATAGATTTGGAATGGAGTCACTTGACTGTCGAAGTAGTTGAAAACACCAAAGAAAAACGAAAGAGGATCGTTTTAGATGATTGTTCTGGCTACATAAATCACGGTCGAATGCTTTCTATTATGGGACCATCTGGTTTTTTTTTTTTTGGATTCATCATTTTTTATAAGAGACAATTAGGCGCTGGAAAAACTTCGCTGCTAAATATGCTTTCAGGAAAAATCTCCAAAAATAAAAAAATTACACCGAGTGGAGAAGTGCGATTTTATTTTTAGATTTAGGAAAAATAAAATATTTAGTTGAAAATCAATAAAAAAGTTTGTACTTTGGAAGAAGTCTCAAAATATTGCGGCTTTGTCTTCCAAGACGATGTAATGTTTGAAACAATGACTCCCAAAGGTAATTTCATTACAATCAATTAATTTTCAATTTTTTAGAGGATTTTAAAAAATAAATAATAATAATTTTAAGAACAAATTAGATTTTCAGCGAATTTGAGACTTAACGTCTCACCTCAAGAAAAAGAAGAAAGAATTATGAAAACAATTGAAATTTTGCATTTGGAAGATTGTTGTGACACTTACGTAATGATGAATGTTATGATTTGAAAAAGGATTGTTAATAAAAAAGATTGGAGGTAAGCTATTCAAAGGAATTTCAGGAGGGGAACGAAAACGAACTGCCATTGGAATCGAGCTTGTTGCTGATCCGAGTGTCTTAATTTTGGATGGTATAAATATTAATTAGAGTAAAATTCTATGTTTTTTTAGAACCTACATCAGGATTAGACAGTTTTACAGCATTTCTCATTATAAAGATTTTAAGGAATTTAGCTGAAAAGTAGTATTAAAAAATTTAGTAATTTTATATTCATTTTAAGCGAGAAAAAAACAGTTATCTTCACCATTCATCAACCAAACTCTGATATTTTTAAGTTGTTTGATCGCTTGTTGATACTTGATGAAGGAAAATCAATATATCAGGTTTCCTTCTAGACTCATGATTTCTAAAATACATTCATAACAAGGGAAACACAGAAAGTTTGATTCCTTACTTAGGAAAATTGCAATATTCAATTCCAAAATACGCAAATCCAACAGATTTTTGTTTTGAAATCCTTAGAAAACATGAGGATATGCTCAGAAATACCCGATTCAATCCAGAAAATTATAAAACCCTCATCGAACCTCTTATAGAACAAGAAAAAGCTCATCTATCAGATTCTGCTTTTCATTTATTTAAAAAGGAAAATACCTTTTTATATGAAACCATACAAATAATGAAGCGAGGCTATCTGAATTTCACGAGAAATCCATTACTGTTTCGGGGGAAATTCATCACAAATAGTATATTTTAAAAAAAAAAATGGATAAAATTAAAATCTTTAGTATTTTTGGCTTTTCTTTTCGGGAGTGTTTATTTTAGAATCGGTTATGATTCCGATGAAATTAATGATCCTGTGAAATATCGGCAATATTTCCAAAATATGACCGGATCCTATCTCTTTTTTTTGGTTTTATGTTGGTTGGGGACGTATCAATCTCTTATCATAAAATGTAATTAAAAAAAATATATTATTTTATTTATCATAACATAATATTTGATAAATTCCAAGTTCCTGTTGAAAGAGCAGTTTTTCTTCGAGAAGAAAACAGCAAATTATACCGTATAACATCTTATTATTTCGGACGCTTATGTGTGGATTTGCCGATGTTTATTATGTTTCCGATTTTTTTATTTCTGCTAATCCATTGGACTGTGGGTTATAATCCAGCAGGAGATAAAACTATGATTTTAAGTGATTTTTTTTATTTGTTATTATTTTTTAATATTTATTTCAAAATTTTTGTTAATTTTCTTTCAAAATTTTAGTGGTATTAGCGGTTTTAGCTAGTTTGCTCGCTTTTACGATTGGATCAATGGTCGGATGCATATTTCAGAATATAACAGCCGCAGTTTCAGCAGGACCGATTATTCAAATGTCTTTTTTGATCTTTTCAGGCTTTGGGGCAAATCTTAATAACATCCCTGCTTGGTTTTCTTGGCTCCAATATCTTTCAGTCAATTTTTATATTTTTAAGACAAAAATATTTAAATAAATCGCAGCCTTATAAATATTTGCTTGAAGCATGCCTGACTAATGAGTTCCAAGGGAGAGAATTCATAATTCAAACCCCAGAAGGAAAACAATCTATGAATCCTTTGGATATTTTCAGTAAAAATAGCAATTTTTTATATTTTAAGAGTTTTTTGGAAGAATTTGAGCTGGGAGTTTCGAAATGCATTGGGATTTTAATTTGCTTGTTTGTTGGATTTGGAGCAATGGGCCTATTTTTCTTAAAGCTGCTTGTGAAAAAAATGCAATGAGAAATCCAAAATACTGAAAAATACTTAATTTATTACAGGTTTTTCATAAATTTAGTAATATTAATATAAAGAAAAATCCTATTTTGGTAATTTTGAAAAAAAATCGAAAAATATTCAAAATTTGTTAAAAAAAGTTTTTAAATGAATACATATTTAACTTTAAAATAAAATTAAAAAAAGAAAGAAAAGAACTAGATCAAAATATGGAAGATAAACAAAATGTCAAAGCAAATAGTGTGAGCACCCCTTTTCTCATCAATGACCAACCGGAAAGTTTCTCAATGGTGAAACATCTTGATTTGGAATGGAACAATTTCCACGTGGACATCATGAACAACAACAATACCCTAAACAAAACCATATTAAAACAATGCACTGGTTATGTGAAGCATGGGCAGATGCTTTCAATTATGGGGCCTTCTGATAATTTTTTTTAAATGTTATTTAGCTGAGATTTTTATAGGCGCTGGAAAAACCACTTTATTGAATATGTTGGCTGGGAGAATCAGAAAAACTCAAAATGTGATTCCTTCTGGAGAAGTATAAAATAAATTTTTTTAATGAGTCGAATGCGATTTAAGAATGTTTTTCATCTAAAAAGCTGAAGGCTAATAATAAAGTGTGTGGGTTAGATGATTTTTCAAAATATTGTGCATTTGTTTTGCAAGATGATGTGATGCATGAAACTTTAACTCCAAAGGGTAAATATTTTATTGTTGATGTCTCAAAATATCATTATTCCCTTAGAGTTGATCAGGTTTTCAGCCAATTTAAGATTGGATGTTTCACCTGAAGAGAAAGAAGATCGCATAATGAAAGTGATTCATTTATTGCAGCTCGATGATTGTTGCAACACATATGTAAATGAATGAGCAGGCTTCTTTAAAGTAGATTAATACAGGTTGGAGGAAAGGCATTCAAAGGAATCTCTGGAGGTGAAAAGAAAAGAACTTCCATTGGAATTGAACTGATTTCTGATCCAAGCGTCTTAATTCTAGATGGTTCATTTTTTCAATTGTTTCTAAATTTTTTCAATTTTTTTTACTCAAAAAGAACCTACATCTGGCTTGGACAGTTTTACAGCTTATCTGATTGTTAAATTATTAAGGGATCTGGCCCTAAAGTAATAAAAATTTAATTTTTCAAAAAGAAAATTTATTTGAAGAGATAACAAAACTATCATTCTAACCATTCATCAGCCAAGCTCGGATATTTTCAAAATCTTTGATAGACTCATCCTTTTGGAAAATGGAGAATTGATCTATCAGGTTCCTTCCTTTTACAAAACCTTTTTAATTAAAACATTTCTTTTGTTTTTTAGGGGGAGGCTCTCAAAATTGTGGAATATTTAGAAAGTCTGAAGATTAGAGTTCCAAAATATGCAAATCCTGCTGATTTTTATTTGGATGTTTTGATGCAAGCTAAGAAAGCACAAAAGCCCATATCGTTTAATCATGAAAACTACCTCAAATTAATAGCGCCTCAAGTAGACAAAGATCTTACAACTCTTTCCACTTTGCCTTTCACCTATGTCCGAAAGCAAAATACAGTTTTATATGAGATGGAGCAAGTGGCCAGAAGAGGGATTATCAACTTTGTTCGAAATCCAATGATTTTGAGAGGAAAAATTTTGACGACGCGTATCATTTGAATTTTTGATAAAATAATTGTTGTTTTTTTTTATAGTTTTTTTGGCATTTCTCTTCGATAGTATTTACTTTCGTATTGGTTATGGTGCAGATGAAATCACCGATTCAACTGGTTATCGAAGATATATCCAAAATATGGCAGGGTCTTCATTTTTCTTCTTGATAAATTGTTGGATGGGAACTTATCAATCAGTCCTTTTGACTTGTTTTCTTTATAAAACTTTATTAAAAAAAAAAATAATAACCATATAATTTCTAGTTCCTATTGAACGAGCAGTTTTTCTAAGAGAACAAAATGCCAAATTGTACAGAATTACTTCTTATTATTTAGGGAAAATGTCTGTAGATTTGCCCATGTATATAATTTTCCCAATATTTTATTTTCTTCTCGTTCATTGGACAGTGGGTTTTGATCCTGCGCCTGACCGAACATTGATATTTAGTAACTTTCTTTTTAAAATTTTGAAACCAATTTTCTCTAGTGGCTTTATCTGTCATGGCCAGTATGATTGCCTTGACTTGTGGGTCGATGGTAGGGAGTTTATTCAAGGACATCAATACCGCAATTTCTGTGGGACCCTTTATATTAATGCCTTTCTTGATATTTGCTGGATTTACCTCAAATCTGAATACTATACCTGCATGGTTCAATTGGTTGCAATATTTCTCAGTAATTTTAATGGATTTTTTCGTTTTTTAATTAAATTGTTCTCTTGTAGCCGTTCAAATATTTATTCGAGGCTGTAATCACCAATGAATTTAGAGATAAGCAATGGAATATCGATGTTCCAGTTTTTCCTTATCACGTTAAACAGAACCCTTTGGATGACATTTTTCGTAAAACAAATAATCTTTGATAGACTTATTTTATTTGTAGAGTTTTCGTTGGGCATACCGAAGTGTTTCGCAGTTCTGATAGCGTTATTTGTGTTTTTTGGGATTTTGGGTCTGACGTTTTTGAAACTTCTTGTCAAGAAAGTTCAATAAGTGTGAGTCGAAAATTTAATTGAGTTATCAAGGAAATTTAAATTAAAATAAAAAGAAAATATATTTCAAGTAATTTGGTTACAACTTTTATCACATAAAAAATTGTTTTATTTTTCATTTATTTTTTGTTTTATATTTTTTTGAAAGAAATTTGAACGTTGCTAAAATTTTTCATCTTAAAGGAATTCAAAATATATTTCATGCTTTTTATTATTTGAATAATCTATAATTTTATTTTTTAATGAATCAAATAACAGAAGAAGAAGAAATATTCGACCAATCAAAAAAGAAGGAAAGTTACAAATTGTGGACAAGGTATCAAGAGAAATTCTTCAAAGAATAATTCAAATTGATAGTGCCAATTTTCATCGAGACCAAAAAAATACAATTTAATTGTTTGGTGAAATATTTTGGTTTGAAAAGAAAGCAGAGGAAAATGCCCTGGCAGAAAAAGTGGAAAAAGCTGTTGAGAAAAATTGGAAAAATCCTTTGCAGCAATGAAAAAGCACTTTCACTTGGAATAGAAATGGAAAAAGCCATAGAAAAAGCTAGGTTATAAGCTAGGCAGAAGCTACAGCAGAAGCTAGGGCGGAAACTCTGGCCGAAGAAGAAGAATTGGAAAAAAAGAAGAAAGCGAAATTGATTTTCTCTTGCCTCATGGAATTTAGAACATATCTTCATTTTTCAATAAATCATTAAAAAATATATTTAGTTCTTTTATTATTTAAATATAATATGTTTTTTCCACTAAAACGTCATATGCTATTTTGGTTTCATAATAAGCCATTTCAAAATGATCATCCACAATATAGGTCACAAAATCCCAGAACCAATCCCCTCTTCTCTTTTTGTTCTTCAAATAATGAAAAACCTTCAAACTATCCTGGTCAAAATGGTTCCAAAACAATTTCAATGAAAACAACGTTTCATTCACATCCAGACTTTCAGCTATCATCCTCAATCCATTATCATCTATATCACATTTTATCATATCCAAATGAACCAATGTTTTATTTATAGTCAAAGCTTCCGCAATCGCCTTCGCACCATAATGTCCTAATCTATTCGAAGACAAAATCAGACTTTCCAAAGCACAAAACTCCCCTTTCAAATATTTTGCAATGGCCTCACATCCTTTAAAGGCTATCTTGTTCGCTGATAGATCCAAAACTCTCAATTTGTTGTTTTCAAGCAAGTGTTCTGTGATGACATAAATCGCATCACATGAGAACGAATGCTTTTTCAAAGACAATTTTTCAAGTGACTTGTTGCTTTGTAGCATTTTGCCGAAATGGATAGCGGTTTCTTGTCCGATGGAAGTGTAAAAGGCATTATCCAGATTCAAGAACAATAACGAATTGTTATTCCAGTTCAAAACGCTCGTAATTCCGATCATCCCATCATGGTTTATTTCATTGTTTCCTAATATAATAATCTTTAAAAAATGTAAAAAAATGTTAAATTACCTAAATTCAACTCTCTGAGAGTCCTATTGGTGAATAATAACTCTACAATAGCCATTGCACCATCAGTCTTAATTCTATTAAAACTTAAATTCAAATATTGTATCGTCTTGTTTTCCTGTAATGCTTCAGAAATCGCCTGGGCTCCCGAACTTTCTAAATCGTTTCCTTGCAAATTTAAACTTTGCAGCTCAGAACAATTTCGTAAGAGCTTCGCTAAGATCTTCACTGATTCGTCGGTTATTAGATTAAAGGATAAATCGATGTGTCGCAGAACAGAAGCACTTTCTTCAAAAGCTGCACATAAATTTATGAGATCTTTGTCAACAAGACGACTCGTGAAATGATATTTGTTGTTTCCTCGAAATATCAAGTCGATGAACTCAGTTTTTGTATCGATAGGAGTGTCCAGCGTTTTCACCAATGCCTTGTTCTTGGGATGGGAATCCTTTTCGCATTCGAGCTGATATTTGCGACTGATGATGTCCTTTAATTTGTGGGCGTCCATTGTTTATTGAAATTTTTAAAGTTATATTTTCTTTATGAAAAACAAATAAAATTAAGAAAGGAAGTTTTTTTTTTTTGAGTCTATTGGAAAAAAATTGTTTTTTTTCTTTAGTATTTTTATATTCATAAATTTATTTCCATGAAAATCAATATTTAACGATATCAATATGTTCACTCTACCCATTAAATTAAACATCAAAAGATCAGGAGTTTAAATGCGCTACATCAAAAACAATTCTGAAGCTTGTCAAAGAATACATAAATACAGAAACATAATTTTTTGGTTTCATAAACCAAAAATTTAAAAGAATTTTAAAATAAAACAAAACTTTTCAATTTATTATTGGTAAGTTTGATTCTTAAATTAATTTTATTGACTATTCTTACAAAAAATATTTTTCTTTAAAAAACAAACATTGCCTCTAACAAGAAATATTAAAAATTAATTCATTTCTAAATATGAATATTAATAGTCCCATTATTTCACCAAAATATTTAAAACTACCTATTTTAGCTCTTTAACTTCGACAATTTCAAATGATTCATTTTCTGTATTAAATCCATCCAATTTCTTCCAAATGATGATTTCATACTTCTTTTCCTGATTCAAAGCATCATTTCTCAAAACCATCACATAATCATATTTTATCCCTGCCACCACTTGACTCATCGCTTTTTCCAATTTCAAAAAGTAAAAATCATTCAATCCCATTCTTTCAATAACACCATTACTAGCATATTTCAATGTTTTTTCATCCACTGAACCCAAATTATCAGGATCAATTTCTGTCCATCCTCCTAAAAAGTTCCCGAATGACTCAGTTTCCTGCATTGTATTGTCACTACTATATGAAGCAAAACTCATTTGAGTCTCTTTTACCCAAATGGTCATTTGATATCTGATTTCTTCTCCTTGTTCATTTTGAAATTGCAAAAAAAACTTGTAATTTGTGCCATGCACTATTTGTGTTTGAAGCTTTTCAACCTTCACAAATTTTAGATCTTGAGTTTCTTTAGCTTTTTCACCAAGATTCTTTAATCCGAAATCAAAAATGCGTTTTAAATCATCAAAATTCTCATCAATGGATTCTGTCCAGCCTCCCAAAGAGTTGATCCCATCGTTTCTATTTGAAGTAGAGATTGAAACATGATTTAATTTGAATTTTTCTTCTGCATTCGGAAGCTTTTGCCAAACAATCACACTAATTGTCCGTTCTTCGTTTTCTTTGGAATAAATTAAATCGAATTTCCAGTTCATGCCTGCGACCACTTGAGTATAAACGTTGGAATTTGATTTGTATTGGAAATCTGAAGGGATAATTCCTAAAGATGAGAGCTGTGAAATGGTGTATTGTTGGATTTCAGAAAAAGTGGTTGTCATTTGCGAAGAATCGAGATCAGTTGAGGTCCATTGACCGGTTTGTTGAGATTCAGCAATCAAAATAGTCAAAATAATAAATATTAGAGGGGTATGCATTTTTTTGTTTTTGAGTATTATAAAAAAAATTTTGTTTTTATTTTATAAGATTATAAAAGTGGATTATATTTTCAGAAGCTTCGTTTTATAAATTTTGAAGGCAATTATTGAAAAAAAATAGAGAAAAAATATCTGTAAAAAATGGAATGTTTTCAGAAGAACATAAATATGAAAAAAAATTGATAAAGCACCCATATTTAAATAAATTAACTGTTAAAGAGGGGATAATTTATCATAAATAGTGAGGTTCCTCCTCCTTTGTTTTAGAAAAACAAAATTCATTTGGATTAATAAGCTTTAAAATATTTTGGTATGAGAAAAGGATGTAAATCAATGGAAAATTTTCCTGAGCTTCAAGTTATTGGAGGGAGATAAGGGTTTCTGTTTCGGTTGGTTTTTTATTTTTTATTTAAAAAAAAAAGACAATAAAATTTTCAACAGAAAAGTGAGACCCCCCAATATCCGAAGCAATAAATTTTATTTCCGAATAAATTTATTTCGCGAAAACAAGAATCATTTTAATTAAAATTTTGCGTCAACTCTTGCTATAAAAGGCGGAATTTTTGCGAAATAAAATATATTAAAAATATAATCGTTAGACAATGAATAAAATCCTTATCTCCTTCGGATTTCTCCTACTTGCTTCTTGCACCTTGCTCGGTGGTTGGAGCACTCTCGACACCAACAACCTGAGTTCTAATGCCAAGCAAGCTCTTTCCATTGCTGTTTCCAATGTCCAAAAGACCCTCCAATCCTCATATGGTAGTGCCAATTATGTCTCTGTCACCGGAGGTCAAAGCCAAGTTGTTGCTGGTATCAAGTACAAATTCCAATTGAGCTTCAGTGTCTTGATTGAGGGTGACATTTTGACCATCAAGAATTATGAAGCAGTCATGTGGCAACAACCAGCCGGCTACAATGGAGCCAATTCAGCTGAAGCCTTTGTGTTCTTGAGCGTCACGAGCCTTGATGATGATGACAACAACACTTTGAACTTGGCCATTTCCGGAGGCTGGTCCAACATCAACGGAAACAATCTTGACTCATGGGCTCAAAACGCCTTAAGCGCTGCCATTGCTCAGGTGGAGTCCTTGTTCCAAACAAACTCCCCTTCCTTGGTTGGAGTCCAAAGCGTACAAACCCAAATCGTAGCAGGACAAAACTACAAGTTCGTGATCCAATTTGACCTTGGAACCTTCGAGGTCGTAGTCTGGAGAAAACTCGATGGAAGCTACCAAGTCACTCAAACCACCCAATTGGCAACCGCTCAAAGATTGGGATCTACTGCTGGTGGATGGTCCGCTTTGAATGTAGACAATTTGGATGATTGGGCCACTGAAGCATCAAGTCTTGCCATTTCCAGAGCAGCTAGCCTCTTGAAAGGAAGCAATGGAGCATTCTCCTCAATTGCTTCAGCACAAAGCCAAATAGTTGCTGGAACCAACTACAACTTCCGTTTGGAATTCTCCACTGATGACGGTACAACCTATTACGAAGTGATTGTCTGGAGGAAACTTGATGGAACTTATAAAATTACCAGCGCCAATCAAAAAACACTTTTAGGAGTAGATGGAGGCTGGTCCCAATTAGACTCTAACAATTTGGATCAATATGCTGAAGAAGCAGCCAATATGGCCATTGCCAATGTGAAGATTTTGTTGCAAAGCAGCAATGGACAATTCAGCTCTATTGAGTTCGCTCAAAGCCAGGTGGTAGCTGGAACAAATTACAAGTTCCATTTGCAATTCTTTGCAGGAGATGGTGGCAGAATTCATTATGAGGTCGTGATCTGGAGACAATTGAGTGGCACTTATGTTCTGACCAGCGCCCAGGTGGCCAATTAGAATAATATGATAATTCGATAATAATGCTTTAATACATTAGTGAAAAATGAAACTTTAATTAAAGAAAAAAAAATTTATTACTTTTTTTTTAGTTAATAAATTAATATATAGAGTTTTATCCTTGAAAAGTGGCAATGTTAAAGGGAAAATATATAAAACTCGAATGAAAGAATATAATATTTATTTTTGAGTGTTTTATCCCTAACAGAAAACCCTTTTTTTAAGCAAAAAATATTTGTATTATTATTGATGATCTTTAAACAAAATTATTTTTGGATTTTTTTTATTCCATTTATTATATAGACTTCATTGTAAAAAGACATCTAAATATGTTCATTAATGCAGAACATAAATAAGTTTAAAAATGAAAAAAAAAAAATAAGGATTTAAAGTTAAAAGCGCAAAGAAGAAATGATGTTTTCATAAACAAAATCTATGGAAAAAAATCAATTTTTATTTTTTCTTATGGCATTCCTTCTTTCAACCTTCAAAGAAAAAGAAATTAGTGAATCAATACCATAACTAAAAAAAAATAAAGTGATATAACTACTCATTAGATTAGGTTGTGATTAGATGGTTTCTCCCCATAAAAAAAATTTTTTAATATTTATGCTCAGCCTAAATTATCGAAAAACCAAAAGAAATGAATTATTATACAGAAAAATATGGTGAAAAAAAAAATGTAAATTGGATCCTCTAAGAAGAAAGACATTTTATTTTGGGATTTTTACTATAGTAGAAGAAAATGCTTTTTCATTTTTATATCCCAAACATTTAATACAAAAATAAAATTATTCAAAATTAAATTTTATTGCTACTCAAAAGTCATAGTCATTTTTTTATTATATTTACGTCAGCCTTTTCTATAAAAGGCAGATTTCCCCAAATAAAATAAATAAAATTTATTGCTTGCAAATAAAATGAACAAATTCATTCTTTCCTTCCTCATCGTCGCCCTTATCAGCTCTACATATGCTGATGATATCACTGGTGGTTGGACTTCTGTGAATTCCAATAACTTGGACTCATGGACCCAAGAGGCTTTAATTGCTTCCATCCAAAGAGTGGAATATCTCTATTCAACCAAATCCCCTGTCTTCCAAGAGATCCAAAGCATCCAATCCCAAATCGTTGCTGGAATCAATTACAAATTCGTGTTGAAATTCGACGTCGGTGTATTCGAAGTCACCACTGTGAGACTCCTAGACGGTAGCGTTGAAGTGTCCCAAATCGTTCTCCTTCAAACATTAGGAGTACCTGGAGGCTGGTCCCAATTAGACTCTAACAATTTGGATCAATTTGCTGAAGAAGCAGCCAATATGGCCATTTCCAATGTGAAGGGACTGTTGCAAAGCAGCAATGGACAATTCAGCTCCATTGAGTTCGCTCAAAGCCAGGTGGTAGCTGGAATAAATTACAAGTTCCATTTGCAATTCTTCGCAGGAGATGGTGGCAGAATTCATTATGAGGTCGTGGTCTGGAGACAACTGAGTGGCACTTATGTTGTGACCAGCGCCCAAGAAGCCAATTAAAATAATGTGATTAATTCAATAATAATTTCATTGATGCTATATTAATGAGAATCCATTTTTTTTAGAAAAAAAAAATATATTTTTTATTTTTTGATAAATATTAAAACTATAATTTTGATTGTTTTTTCTATTTTTTTTTCTTCATTTCCCAAAGTTGTAATTAATATCCCTCATAAAGAGAAAGAAAGCAACAATGTAAAAATATTTTTCAGATTTGTTTATTATTTGATAATTAAAGATCAAAAAAAGAAAATAGGCACAAAAAAAAAAAAATGAACCCTTTTTTTGAAATTATAGAGGAAAATAAAACAAATTTTATTGCTATCATTTTCAGCTCTCTAATTCTTTTGATGTTATGCTTTTGGTTGCCAATCAAAAGATCCTGTGGTCCTGTTTACAACTATCGACTATCCCCAGAAGAATGGGAACGGCAAAAAAAAATGAATACTCTTATAGAGCTTTTCAAATTAAGAAATAATATTAAATAAATTGCTAAACTCAAGATTTTAGATATTAGGGACAAGAATTTTTTTTTTTTTCAAACTTAAATTCAAAAAAACGAGGGATCAAATTTACAATGTTTTTGAACATAAAAAAAACGTATTTTAGTTTGTTGAAAAAATAAATTAATAAAAGAAGCTCAGCTCAATCTTCAGAATATCTTATAAAATCATTCCGAGTTCCTATCAACAATAAATTATAATTAATAAATAGGGAAAAATGACATTTATCTTCTGTATTTTTGAAAATTTTTTTAAATCTCAGAAAAGTTTTTATTTATAGAAAAAATACCGCATTGGAAGCTCCCCATTTCAAAAAAAAAAAAATATAGGGAAAAAAAATATATTTTTTTATCTAAATTTTTATGTTGTTTTCAATTTTTCTCTTTAATTAAATCTTATCCAAAGAAGAAACCTGTTCCTCCTCCTTCTGTAATTGCTAGGGTTAACTTTTCTTTCAAAATTTCTTTCGATGAGTAATTTGGTAAATCAATTTGACCAAAACATGTATGGGCAATTGGCAAAGACTTTGTATCTGATAAACTATTTATTTTCATTGGAAAGGCTTTGAATCCTCCAATTGGAACTCTGAAGCAACCTAAAAAGAACTTATTGAGCCTTATTTTATAAATTAAATTTTACCTAGAATGTAGAATAAATATTTGGCTTTCATGGTTTCATCAAATTCCCTCAAGATTTCAAATAACCAACTTATAATTTTATCTCCCCGATTATAAGAATAAAAGATGACGTATTTTTCCATTTCATCAACTTTTATAAAAAATTAATGATATTTCGGAAAAAAATCATACCATTTATGCTCGGAACTCCAGCCAATCTTACTCCTAAATCTTTCTCGTTAATGACTGATAAGGCTTCAGCTGGAATGATTTCTGTGATTCCTTGAATCATTGCCTCAGTTTGTGCTTCTATTTCTTTCGCCATTTTGGCATACGCCATCGCTTTAACAAATTCTTTTTTATTGCTTTCAACAACATCGATTTGGTTTCCATTTTCGATGAGATCCACTGTTTTTAGTTTTTCAAATTCTTTTTTCTCATAACTACATTTTTTTTTAAATGTTTTGGTAAAAAGGAGATAATAAAATACCTGAAGACAAAACCCATTTCATCAATTGGATTTTCCATTACCCATTTCATGCTGTTATATAATTCTGCATCTACATCTTGAAGATCATTAACAAACAAAGTTTTTTCTATTTATTAAAAAATTAAAAATAAATTTGGTTTTTTGTTGTTGTCTGTTTACGTAAGATATGTTTCAAAAATGATTTCACGAAAAACACTTCAATGTTCCATTTTTCAATGAGGGCTTTGGCAATCAACCTCCCAAGCATGCGGAAATGAATCAAATGATCAGGAATTACAAAAGACAAAGGATTAGGCTGATAACTAATCTTGTTTTCGGAAGGTTTAAATAAACCTCTTTCTGGATCAAACACTTCTTTAACTAAAAGAGAGAGCCATTCTCTGGTTAGGCCACCTTTTTATAGTAATTTATATAATAAAAAAAAAAATTGTTTTATTGGAACCAGCATCAATTCCTTGTTCATTTTTGAATTCAACATTTAAACGACTACGAGTCAATTCAGCAGGAGTTTTCTTTAATAAATGTTCAAGAGTGCTTTGCCAAACTGAATTTCTATCCAAAGATACTAAAAGAAAATAAGGATTTTTAAATTAATTTTTTTTAATTTGAAATAAACTTTTATCGTAAGATTCATCATCACATTTCTTTTTGGCTTCTTCTTTTGCAAGATGACTATTTAAAAAAAAAAAAATTAAAAATTTCCTTGATAAAAAGTAACTTCAAATAGTAAAATTTAATATTTGCGGTAATGCTCTGATCACTTGGAGCTTTTTTGATATAATAATTGTAGGCTTTTGAGATTCGATTGTTATTATACAACCCAAATTGCATAAAGATTTCAACAAAGAACGCAAGTCTTCCATAAGTCATGCCAAGGCTGTTCTTTAAACTGATATCAACATCAGCTTTTCTAGCAAAAGCTCCAAAAATTTTACCAATTTTTTCAGATTTGAATTTCACTTCTTTTTTCTCTTCCTCAGGGGCGCTGGTCCTTAATTTCGACAATTTTGATGTGCTTGGTCTTGTTGGACTTTCGCTTGCTGCTGACTCCTTTTTTTTAATTTGATATTCTTCACCCAAAGGATTTAAAAAGCTATAGAAATCAATAAACAATTTAAAGATCGATCTGTTGTTCACATAAATTTGTCTTGTGGTATAATTGATATCAAAAGAGAAATCATTTCCGACCACATTTAAAATAACAAAGCAAAGTTCGAAAAATTCTTTAAAAAAAAGAAGAATGGTGTCATCTTGATGGATCTTTTCATGAATTTGATGAAGGATTTCATGAACAATTTCATAGAAAACTTGCTTGCGTGCTTCTTTGTAACCTTCTGGATTTTCGGTTGCGAGGATTAAATCAAC
>Ga0302186_10001849_pt1 | contig 16932 bp, 20 predicted proteins | sample II_Bog_E1_2_FD_198782 | JGI IMG/M metagenome (GOLD analysis project Ga0302186, IMG submission 198782) | Peat permafrost microbial communities from Stordalen Mire near Abisko, Sweden - II_Bog_E1_1 | ecosystem: Environmental > Terrestrial > Soil > Wetlands > Peat | place: Sweden: Abisko... | reverse complement strand
AAAAACTAATAAAGATTTTTAATTTTTATTTAATAAAATTTTCGTTCGAAGAAGACAATAAAATTTTGTCATTACTTAAATAAAATTTTTGATAAAAAAACATACATCAATTTTTTTTTGAAAATATTAAAGAGAAACATAAAAAATGCTTAATTTCAAAAAAATTACCGCCAACTCTCAAATATAATTAAATTCAGAGATTCCAAATATATATAAAAAACAAATTGGAAAAATGAATTCTCATCTTCAAACCATTCGATCTCATGTTGACGGCAGAGCTGATTTTGCAGTGAAAGCAGACCAAGGGTAAGAAAAAAAGCTGGAACAATTTGAATGAAATTTTTCTTTTTCAGAGTTTTATATTCGGTTGGATCTTCCGATTTCATAATTAACAAAATTGACATCAAAACCAGAGAAATCAGTTCCTCCTTTAACATTTCAGATATTTACTACACAATCCACATCACAAAAGCTGATCCCAATAAAATCATCTTAGGTCAATAAAATAATTTTCTTGTTTATTTAATATTTATTTTTTAAAAAGGTGGAGCTTCAAGTAGCGTGGAAATATTTAATAATGAAGAGTTTAAGGATGGATTTTTGGCAATAAAATGTTTTGGTTCAGTTTACAAGATAGCCTCTGATGACTCGGGCAAATACTTAGCTTGTGTCTCTGATGAGAACACACTTTGTCTTTATGATCAGAAAACGCAAAAAAATTACAAATGCTCAAAAACGCACGAAGCCACATGCGTTAACTTGTGCTTCCAAAACCCAAAAAATCAATCATCGAAATATGTTTGTTCAACATCATGCAATGGGACAATAAATGTCTATGAAATCGAAGAAAAAGACAACAAGTTGGATCTCAAAAAGATCAAAGATATGAAAATATCCAAAGAAACCATTGTTTTGAATGAGCAGATGCTTCAACCTCATTGGTTTCTATTAACATATTTTTTTATTAAAAATTATTCTTAACTTGATAAAGGAATGAAACAGGGAATATTTTGGGTTTACCAGGAAGTGCTTGCTTCTCATATTTAAAATTGGAAAATGGAGCTTTTAACTATTATAGCGATGCTCAAATAAGTCATGAAAAAGTATAAATGATTATATAGTAAAATATTTTCAATTTAAATAAAATATCATAGGATATTTCCCTCGTTTATTGGATTTCAGATGACATTTTGATAACTGTTGGTTTAGATAAGCAAATCAAGCTTTGGAATTTCCATACAAAACAATTACTTTTCTCTGAAAAAGCCCAGGATTTCATCCAAAATTTGGATTTCGTCAAAAGTTTAAGCACTATTGTCTTTATTGATACAAATGGTCAAATCAGTTTTTGGCAAGAAGACTTCTTCTCAAAAGTTCCTGAAAAGATGGATTTGGAAGGCCCAAAGGAAGTTTCCAAAGAAAATGAAAAACCTGCGGAAAATCAAGCAAATAAATCAGATATCATTACAGAGAAAAAACCTCCAGAAGGAAACAATTTAGGCTTAGAAGAACAGAAAAAGGAAGGTGAGAAGACTATGATTAAAAAAAGCGATGCAGATAATTGGATTGATGCAGCACCACAAACCAACTTTCATTCTTCTGAAACAAGTTTTTTCAAAAACAGAAGATTTCTTTGTTGGAATTTGGTTGGTAGCATAATAATGAGAAGAGACAATGAATACAATTTTATGGACATTGATTTTTCTGATAAAAACTTTCATAAAAACATCAGAACCAGGGATGTTTATAACTTGGAAATGGGAGAAATGAATTATTCGGGAGCTATAATGGCTTCAAGATTTGTCCCTTTGAATGAAAATGAATATGAAGATGAAATTCATAATGATGAAACCAAAAAGTTCTCATATATTCATTTTAAATGCTTTTCGTATTTGTATGAACCTTGTGATTGGACAGTGAAATTGCAAAAAGATGAAGTAAATAACAAATGAATAAAAAGTCTAAAAATATTTTTAAATTTAGAATGCAGAATGTGTGTGCATTGGAAACAATTGGTGCGCTGCGGCAACAGATTTCAACTACATTCGGATTTTCAATTTTGTTGGGGTAGAAATCAAAATTATGAATTTTGAAAAAGCAATAGTGATTATGGCAGGTTAGCTTATTATTTTTCAATTTCTAACTTTTTTTCCAGGATATGAAAATCTTCTGGCTTATGTATTTCATGAAAGTGTCCCAATTCTAGGTTGTCAAAATCTCAGATTGAGAGTTTATGATGTTGAAGAGGAAACGGTCATAATTGATTGTCCAGTGCCAATAACACCTTATTTTCAATTGGCATGGTTTGGCTTTTCTCATGAAGGACTCATTATTTTACAAGAAAGCTCTGGAATAATCAAGGGATTATTTAATAAAACTAATTGGGTGACCTTTTATGACAATAATGAAGAATCGAAATTTAAAAGGAAGTTTTGGTTAATCGGAATGATAGATTATGAGCTTATTGGGATTCCTTTGGGAAAAGATGAATTGGAACCAAGTCCTTTTCCATTGCCTCAAAGCAAGATTATTCAAATTGAGTTGCCTTTTATCAAAACCAAAGATTGGTGGAGTGAAAGCAAAATTTATGAGAAAATTCTTTGGAATAAATTGAAGGTCGACCATGAAAAGTTCAGAAACAAAAATTGGTATCATCTGAAATTTTCAAGAGATAAATATGATCACCTCCATAGATATAGTGATAATATGTTAAATGAAACTGAAATCCTGAATAGAGAAAAAGAAATCGAAAAAATGTATGTTGATTTCTTCAGAGAATGCTTAGTCAAAGGAGAATATGAAAGGGCTCTCAATGTTGTTTCTTCAATGATTAAATATGTGAAGACGGTTGAAATTTGTCTGGTGTTTTGCAATAAGATGAATCTTGGAAAAATCGCTGAAAAAATACACATAATTTTGAATGTATTTTATTTTAAATTTTTTATTTGAAGGCTCATAATGTTTTTGAATAGGAAAAAGTTAAGAAAATAGAATATTTCAATTCAATAAAAGGCTCAGAAAACATGGGGAGAATGAACTCAAATTTCATGGATTTAAGCAACATTCAGAGCAATCAACAACCTCCTATTAAAAAAAATAAGGTTGATTTGAGTACTTTGGCCATTCAACATGTACTTTTTTATTCAAATTGCAAATATAATAATATTAATGATTTTAGCTCAAGCAAAATTCGGTCACAGTCGATAATCTCAAAAACAAAAAAAAACCTTTGATGATGGAAGATTACACACTTGATCAAGAGGTGAATGAAAAAGTTGTTGGAGAGCCAGAAAAAAATGAAATTGAAATTAAAACAGAAGAACCTCAAGCAAATAAAAATTTTTCGTCAAAAAATTAAAACATTTTTATTTTTATAGAATTTAGTCCCAAACCCTTTTTCTGTGAGCCCAAACAACGGTTCTGAAAAAAAAGTTAAAACTATATTTGAAATGATGCAAAATGACTCAAAAAAGAAAAGAAAAATGGTTTTTTTTAAAAACAATCAATTTATTTAAAGCAACACTTTATATTAGGATGAAGAAAATGTCAAAGTTCAGAAAAAAATCAAATTCTAAGAAAAAATTAATATTTTTCATAAACTATATTTTTTCAAACGATTGAAATTTGAATTTGGAATTTATGAATTATTTATCAGATAATATTTCCTCTGTTTAATTTCAAAGAAATTTAAATTAATTTAAAAACGAATCAGGAATATATTTGAGAGCATTCATGAGCTTTCTTGCATATAATGACCTTTCTTCTTTTCGGTCCCCTTCAAATCCTCGGCAAGATTCAATCAAAAATCCTAACAGTAAATTTAAAAACTAATTATCTCAAAAATTAAAATTGGATTTTTACAAAAGATGATGTATCTCCAGATAATGATTTATATACACTGGGTAGCAAAGATATTGAAGTGAACCATGGATCTCCTGGTGATACCTATAATAAAGAAAGCCCAATAAATCGATATTTTAATACCTTGAAAAAGGATTTAAAAAACGATGAAATGAGCCTAGACTCAGAATATCAAAACGACAAAAAGCTTTTGAGTAAAGACATCAATATTCCAAAATTTCCAGATCTATCCAATACAAAAGTTGAAGAAGAGAATTTCGAGATGAATTCAAAGGATTTTTTGGAAAACAATAGAATTTTAAGAAATGAGCTCATCAGGAATAACAATTTTTTCCAAAAAAAGCTCAACAACAATTTTATAAAAGAAATCTACGATTCCATCAATTATGACAACCAAGAAAAAAAAGAATCCTCCTATCGATTGAACAATAAAACAAACTTTAATCAAAATTCAGGGGAAAATTTTCTCTTTTTTGAATCTTTTAATGATCATATTCCAAAAATCATCACTCCTAGCCTCACCAATAAAATACCATCGGATTTCACAAATAAGGAAAATCACAAATATTATGAGAACAAATGTCATAATTACAGCCATAGGAAAGACATAGAAATAGAATATCCCAAAAATACTCCGGAGTTTCAAAAGTTCCAAACAAGAATTTCCACACATTCCTTTCAAAATGAAGAAAGTCAAAGACTTATATCAAAACAAGCAGAATCACCTTCTTTTCTCGAGAATTCTCAGAAAAAATATGGAAAAGAACCGAATAAAAATTATGATTTACCATTTAAATGTAATGACAAATATTCTGAAACGTTGATGAAAGAATTTGTGGATTCTAAAAATAAAAGTATGGAATACGACCCCCAATTGAAAAACCGCAAATCTACTGAAATATTTGACGAAAACATCGATGAAAATCTATCAAAAGACTTAAAAACAAAGTTGAATGAGCATCTTTTGTTCAACAAGGAGAGCAATTCAAAATTTAATAGGATTAAGAAACCTGAAAACCTGACTGACAATCAAATCACTTGCCTTATCGATGAGATGACTTCTTTCAAAAACACAAATTCTTCAATAATGAATCAAAATTCCGATAGGTTAAAGTCATCACCCATAATTTCGATCCTCATTCATGAATCCATCAAAAAAGATTTGAAGCACAATAATGAGAAAAAAAATCCCAGTAGTGATTTTAAATTCCTAGAAGATTATAGATTAGAAAGCGTGAAGAATAAACAACATAAAATTCAAAATGATGTCGCCAATAAAAATTCCACCACTATTGGGTTATCTTCAATTGAAAACACAGACAATAACTCTGAAAAGCCGTTATATGTGTTGAATATGGAAATAATTTCATCCAATTGTCTCAGTCCCATCGTCAAAGAAAACATCATAAATCTCTTAAAATCTAATTCCAACTATGTAAAAATACTTTTTTATTTATTTAATTTGTAATTTTAGGTCGGAAATTCAAGCGAATCGTTCCAATTCAAAGAAAAACAGCCTGTTGCAAAAAACTTCATAAATGAAATTTATGAAAAGAATAATAAAAATGTTAATGGAAATGAAAAAGATATTCTGACGAAAGAAATTTGCAATAACAAAATAAAAAAGCAGGAGAATAATAATCCAGCTACTTCCCAAACAAAAAACCAAAAATTAAGTTCGCTTTATGGGAGAAAATTTAGCTTGTCAAATTTAAAAAATATGAGAGTCGATGAAATTTTTTCACATAAAAAACCCAAAGATCCATCGACTGAAAACAAGACCATTGGTCTTCAAAAAAATAAACCTTTCAGAGAAGAGATATTTTTAGGTATTTTCTTCTAAAAGATTTCTTTTTAAAATTACTAATTAGATATAAACACACCACAAAACCAAAATCGATTTAATAATTTCATAAAACAAAAAAACACCGCAAATCAAGAATCAAAGTCAAAATCAAAGTCCAAGTCCAAATCGCAATCCAAATCAAAATCAACACTAAAAGAAAATTTGGCAAGCATTATTAAGCCCAAAAAAACTCATTACAAAAATTATTCCAATCCTAACGCGATCCACAAAAATTTTGATGATCAAACCGGAAAAAGAGAAAAAAATACTTCATTTCATTCTAAACTAGATATAAATGTTTCGAAACATGAAATGTCAACCAATTTGATTTCAAATACATATTTACCTCACGTGAAAACAAAACAGACAATTTTAGAATATGAACTCTTCAAAAAACAACGGAAAAGTATAATACATTTTTTATTGTTTTACAAATATTTTTTAGGGGAAAATGCAAATATAAATGTTTTATACGACAAAAAACAATTGCATTATGTGGTCAAGCAAAAAAACCTAGAAAACAACAATGGAAAGTCTGAAAAAAGGCTTCAGAATAAGTCAGTTTTGCTCGAAAATAAAGAAAATCTTCATGACAAAATAAATGAGGCCATAAAAATACAAAATAATCCAAAAATTGAACAAAGGCCATTCAAATCAAGTAATAAATTAACAAAAAAAATATCATCTCACTATAATTTAAGAACATAAAGATAATTTCTTCAAATAAAAAGAAGGAAATTTTTGGTAACAATGGTGAAAATAAATTGAAATCAATAATTTTGTGGTGTTTATTTACTAAACAAAAATTCATATATAAACTATTTTTTGAATTTAGATAAATTAAAAAAACTAATTAATATTTATTTCTTTGAATGACTTAAATTTCCATTAAAGGAACTAAATAAATAATATATAATATATTTCATGTATTCAGAAAAATAGGATGTAGTTCAAAAATAAATATAATTTCAAAACTTTCTAAAACAAAACTCAGAGAATGAAATTCAATTAGATTATAATTTCAAAAAATAGAATTATTTTATAATTAAAGATCTAATTGATGAGCTGGATTAAAATCATCCCTTGGAAAAAGAAATGATGGACAACATGATGGAACCCGAAATGGAGCTTTCCGATTTTTCTTAAACTAAAAAAAAAAAAAAAAAGAATATTAGTGATTTAAACACTAAACATACCTTATATCTGTAAAAAATGACAACTATAATGAAAATAATTCCTGCGGCAATTAAAAAAAATTTCCAGAAGGACAGATTGTTTGCATCTGATATTAATGATGAAAGCAATTCCTTACACTTATCTGTGGTTACAATGTGGTCGAACTCTATTACAGCATTATAAAAAAATATTTTTGAAATAATAAAATTATATCTGACTATTGTAAATGGAACATCGTTGAGAATATTCTTCCTCATTTAAATTGCTCGGTAAACAAAGTCCAAATATCTCAGAGTAATTTGTGGTATTTGAGTTATTGTTTGAAATATTTTGAGAAATTTGACAACTTGTATAAGAGCATCCTTTTATAAAATAAGAACGAATAAATACACTAAAAATGACCTTTAATACAGCTTGATGAACAGGTTATTTGATCAATATTGCTACACATATAAAATTTTTGATAGGCAGTATCCAGTGTGATAATTTTCGCCAAAATCGTTTCATTTGTTTCACATCCAGAGCCTATTTGTTAACTTTTTGTTAAGAATTTATTTAATTTTTACTCATATTCAAATAAGAAGAAGTGGAGTTATAAACGATTTTCTGTTGTGGATTGGTGATGATATAAACATATAAATTTTTGATGCAATCGTTGATATGGAAGGACAATTTCTCATCATTCAGATTCTCAAAGTCTAATAATATAATGATGTATTTATGACAAGGATCAGTAAAGACTCATGCAAATTTTTGAGCCATTGCAAAATAAATATTTTGTGTTTCCATTTTCCATTTGTAAAATGTCAGGATAATAATTGTTAGACAACAATATGTTCGTGGCATTACCTGATATGGTCACTTCAAGTGAAATCTTTTTAAAATAGACCTATTTTTTAATTATTTTTATCTGGTGAATGAATCTGATCTAACAATTTATTACTTCGTATTGAAGAATGGTGTTTTGATCTACTTCAATACTTGAGTTTTCGTTGATCGATATTATTTCTGTTGTTTCACTCAGCCACAAAAATTGAATGAAATAACAAACGATAAAAACATCATATTTTAAAATGGAACTCATCAAAAATCTAAAGAAATATGTTTTTGAATATTAATTTTGGAAAATTTTTTAAGAATTAAACAATATCAACAATATATAAATGAAGTTTTTAGATTTAAATATAATCCCAAATGAGTAAAGTTTTGTCATCACCACTTGATGCAATAAAATTTGAATTATGCAGTCCCCAATCCACTCCATTGATCTGAAATAAACCATAAATTTTTTAATTAAAAAAAAAATACTTCTCCATTATGTGCATTTTTTATCACCAAAATTGGTTTTTTCTCTTTTTCTTTGTCCTTTAAAAATTAAGTCACTCCACAAAATTTAAAAATATTACATTATATTTCCAAATGTATAAATTATGATCAGTTGATCCACTCAATATATATTGTGAGCAGGGACTCATTGTAGATTTTACATAATAACTTGTTTTGTGACCTCGAAATTCTTTCGGTTTTTGAAAGTCAATGGTATTTAGGTCATAAATTATAATAGTATGATCGATCGAATTAACCATTAATTGATTTTGTTTTTTGTTCAGAGAAATAGAGCCAACTCCTTTTAACAAAGCTTGATTTTTGTTGGTTTCCATATTGTTCAGAAGATTGCTGAAATTGTTTTGGAAATATCTATCTCGAAAGTTTGAGAAAAATGAAGATAAAATTACAATAAAAAGTACATAAAATAAAAATAATCAATATTTGAAATATTGATTTTCAATGATTCAGCATCTTCATTCATTTTTCTAATTTTATTCTCCAAATAGCTAAAATGGTTTAATGTGAAACTGGAATTTGAGGGTTTTTTTATTTTTGTTTTGTTTATTGTCATCTTTGGTCTTTCCAAAGAAACCTTTCTCAAATCCCAAATTTTTATGTTGCTATAATCAAATATGAAATAATGTGAATTTATTTTTTTCTTAGCATACTCTGTATTAGCTTGGCTTGTAATCAAGGTGCTTTCATCATTATAGAAACAAATCCCAGTATATGTGGTGTCATGAGCTTTTTATTTTTATTGACTCTTTTATTTCATAAGAATAAAAAATTATGACATACATTTCACATCATTTATTTCGAAATCAGTTACTTGCATCGCACCTGATTTTCCAATTCGATAATCCCACAAAATTAATCTTCCATCCCTGCCTCCACTGACAAATATGCCTAACAAAGATTTATTTTCTTTTAATTTTTAGAAAGCAAACTCTTGTTATAAACGCAGGATTCTATTGTCCTAAAAGCAAAACCATTGAGAGAAGAGGTCTGAATCAATTTTTCTCCTGTCTCTGTATCCCATAATAAACTGTTTGATTGTCCAGAAGCAATCAAAAACTTTTTTGAGTCATCATGCCATTCGACATCAAAAATGGCTCCATTATCACATTTATATTGTTCTGAATTATAAAAAGGATAAAATTTATTGAATTTACTATATTCGAACTTTTAGGAACGAGATTAATGGGTCTCAAAATATCCTTTTCTTTTTTTAGTTCCAGTTCCATTGAATTAATCAAATAGACATAACCAGACTCATCACATGTCAGGATCATTTCAGGCAAATCATGAGAGAATTTAGTTACCAAACTAAGACCTTGTAAGTCAACTTTTCCAACAGCATGAAGTTGCCCTAATTTTGAATCAAACCATTCACTCTTTTGAGTTTTAGTGTTTGAATTTCTTTGATGTTTCCCCCACATTAAAAGATGTTCTAAATTTTTGAAAATATTAAATTCCCCGGTTTTTATTTTAGTTAAATTTTTCTAGTTTTTTTAATTTTTTTTATTAAATTGCTTAATTTTTGTAGTTTTTGAAAATTTTAAGAAATATAAATAAGAGGCTAATTTTGAATAGGAGATTCAAAAACAAACTATTAATATGGAAAAAGATTCTCATGAACATGATGAATTAGTTTTTACTTGATTTTTCTATTCTTTACTTATGAAATGTTCTTATATTTTCAAGGAAATCATCAGTTTTATGAACAGACATATCAATCTCTTGAATGAAGAAAACCTCTCAAATAGAAAAATTGCAATTACTCAAATTTATGAAAAAATAATTGAGGAAAAACTAAATCTAATTGGAGGTATAAACATATTTTTCATTTTCCCTACATTTATTTAATCTTTCAAGTTGTCTCGCAACAATTAATGATAAATTTTAATAAATCCATCCTGAAGTGTTTTTCAGATCCCATTGAAAAAATCCGAGAGCTCGCAATAAAAATCTTAAAAGAGTAGAAATTAAAAGTCATATTGTTTTAATTTATAATTTTAAACTTAGACTAATCGCCAGATGCGAAGACATGTCTCCTTTTCTTCCATATATTATTTCCATTTTGTCAGAAAGAGTGAACTGTCATGATATGGAAGGCATTTTGAATTTACCTGAAGTTATGAGACCTCCTCCATCTCAAAAGCCCCAAATGCTGATCAAATTGATTGAACATTCTGAGGAAGTCAATTTATCATTTTATCTTTCCAATTTTTTAAATTCTCTTGTTTTCAGATTAGGCTCGAACTTTGTGAGTTGATATCAATAATTATTTCCTGTTGCAATGAAGACACAATCATAAAGCACATTGATGATATATGCAATATTTTAAGGGCATTAGCTATGGATCCTTTCTATGAGGTCCAACGGGCAGCCTGCAGAAATATATCAGAGTTTTCAAGATGCTTCAGACCAATCCTTTTGCATTTTAGTGAAATACTCGCAAGATCTCTATTATTGCCTTTAGTTAGCAAGAAAAGCAAAGTGAAAATTGCAGCAATTGAAGCTCTTGGCCAAGTTTTTCAATGTGGAGTTTATAAATACAACGCAAACATCATGGAAATTCTAATTGGCTTCCGTGATCCAAATTCAGTTCCAATCAAAGATTTTTACGAACCATCCAACAAGATCAATTATTTTGCTTTTTTAATCAATGACCCAAAACCCAATGTTAGAGAAATGTTCATAAGATCAATAGGAGATTGGATCATTAACCTAGAAGACAGGTAATTAATGGCCACACAATTTTTAACCATTAAAATTTAGGCACGATCATTATGCACGATGGGTTCCATACTTGCTTTCTGGATTATTTGATCCTATTGACGAAATTCAAAATATTTCCTATGAAGTCATTGAGGAATGTGGAGCAATGCTTGAAAAAGAGAGAGTCTTTTTCATTATTTTTTTATCTATTTCAATTAAATTTTTCTAGGAACAAGAATTTAGAGACCAAAAACAATACGGAGTTGAATCAGAATGGACTATGGGGGGAGTTCTCGTAAATTTGCCTTTGCCTCATCCTTTTATCAAAAGGCCCCGATTTGGATCAAAAATATTTATTAGATCTCATGTGAGAAAATTTTTTCACGCTCTATACAAAGAACTCAAGGATTGGAAAACAGGTTCTTTTATTTTTCTGAAAATCATGCTAATCTAAAAAATAAAAAGAAAATAGAGAAAAGGCAGCCTATTTGCTAATGTTGGCAATTATATATTCTGAAGATTTTATGACTCAATTTCTGTATCAATGCATACCTCCTATGTTGGAATTAACTATTGGAAAAGAAAAAGAAGATATTCCTGTTGCTGAGAAAATCTGCATAAGTTTTGAATTATTGGGACGATTTTGTGATTTCAAGTCATACATGCCAATAATCAAATCTAGTTTATTGGTTATTAACAAAACTTTTCAACTATTTTTAATTCGTTCATTTCAACTAAATAAAATATATAATAGGGTGAATATTCAGAAAATCAAGAGTACTTTAGATGCACATTGAAAACTTTGCAGTGTTTGTTATCAGGATCATTGGAAGCAACTATAATATCTGAAGGACTAGGCTCTAAAATGGTCATTAACAACATTTTGAAAAACAAGAGACTAAAATATTTTTCAATCCTTTAGGAATTGGTTTCTGAATGTCTTTCATTGCTAACTGATCCTCAAATTTTAAAATCTTTTGCCAACTTAAACTGCCAAGAAGCTGTGCAGGTTGAATAATCTAATAATTTATTTTCCATAAAAATTAAAAAAGGTCGTAGAGCATCTATTTTTTCGGATAAAAGAAAGAGCTACCACACTAGAAAAAATTAAAATTTTGGCAACACATAGTCAAAAAATTATGACTTTATGCTTTCATTTAGCTTATATTACGATTTTTGAAAGACCATTGAAACTTTTGACCATAATTGATGACAACAAATCAGATGAAATAATACAAAAATTCGCGGAATTTTCCTTATTTGCATTGCTAAAAGATATTACAGATCAATCTGAAATTAAAATGAACAAATTATTTGATGATTATGTTTCGGATTTATCCATAACACAAGAAAAACTTTCAGGAGATTGGGAAAATGTAATAGTTTTGTAAAATTGTTTATCATTTATAAAAATTTTTAGTGCCTCAAACTCATTGTTTCAATATCAGCAAACCTTTTTTTATTTGAATTGGAAAATGACATTTCAGGACTAGTGGCCAATCTCAACAAAATAATTTCACTTATGGCAAATCCTGATTTTTGTGATTTTTTAATGAAAATCAACCTGTTTTATCTAAGGAAATTATTGAAATTATACAAATCAAATAACGGTCTCAAAACAAAATGCAATGGTTATTTTTTGCAAATTGGAGGCTCATTTTCATTATTAATCGAATGGTTCTCTTTAACCGAAAACAAATTAAAAGAAAATTATTTGAAAGTGTTTTTCCAGAACTGCTATGAATTCTCACTTAACTTCTTCAAAGGAAACCCTGAAAATTCAAGAAATATTTTTGAAATTCACCCTGTGATTTTATGTAGAATAATTTTTTCCTGGCTAAATTTACACAAAAAATATTTCAAATCAAAAGGCATGGAAATGATGAATTTGTACTTTGAATTCTTCCGATCTTTTAGGGAATATATGAGCGATAACAACAACAAAAATGAATTCTTTTATGATGATAAAAAAAATCAAAATAAAAAAATCTATCTGTTTCCTTATTTAATTGATTTTTTCCTCGACCAATACGAAGCTTTGTCTCTCCCAAATCCTTATATTGTGAAGAAAATCTTTGAAATTTTAATAGAATTATTATATTGTTTTCCAATTAATTTGAAGGAACTTTATAAGGGAGATAAAATAAATTATCCTGACTATGATGATCTTGTGAATAGATTGATAAAATTGGGGATAGATTCACAAGATATTGAATGCAAAGGAGGTTTAATGAAGTGTTTGAAAGTTTTATGGGAAAAAACTCCTTTGAACTTTCAAATTCATTTACAAGCTGCCGATTACCATAAACAACACTCAAGATTGGAAATGCTTAGTAAAATCGCTAATATTATTCTTTAATTTTTTAATTTTGTTACCAAAAAAATGGAAAAATCACCAGACCCATTTTATTCCTATTAAACGAATTATTATAAAAAATAAATGAATTCTCTATTTTATTGGATTGAACTTATAATTTTCTATGATTTGATTAATTTTGTGATTAAAATGCAAAAAATAAAAAAGAAATCAAATCATGATTCCAGACCAAAGTCAAAAAATGTGAAGAAAATTAAAAATTAAAAATTTGAAGCTTCAATGTCTTTTCAAAAAAATAAAATAAAGCCAAATAAATCAGAAGAGTTATCAAGAAATATAATCTTCCGCACATTTGAAGGAAATTCTCTACAAAAGACAGAAAATACAATAAAAGAAGATTCTCCTTTTTCATTTACCTCAAAATAAGTCAAAATTATTGAGTGATGAAACACTTTTAAAAATTCCTTCAGCTTTGAAAAGTTCCTTTAATGTCAATCCACTCTTCAAATAAATAATTCTAAAGTCATCCATGCATTAGAATTATTCCTGTATTCAATACTCGAGGGTGTTTGTTTTTTAAACATTGAGGATCTTTGTATTTCCCTATTACAATGGGGGGCAGCTTTTTACCAAAAGAGTTTGCAACACAACATAAATGTGATTCTTTCTTTGCTTACTTTCTCTCCAATGCTCATTAGATATTGCCAAACTTGTTTTATTGAAGCCTAATAAATGTAAATATACATTTTTTATATAGTAGCCCAATGAAGAAGAAATTTAAAAAAAAAAATGATAATCCCCATTCAGAAGATTAGAGACTATTTTATATCTGTTCTTAAATTTCTCCAGACAACCTTGTGATGATTTAAAATCAATGTTTTCTTCCTGCGCAAAAAAATGTGCAGTTTCCTGTAACACAGATCCCGATATTGGAAGGTTTTTGGATCTAGCCAATTGGAAAAATTTCCAGGTCTTTTTATTTATTGAATCAAATTGATGGAGTTTGGGAGCCATTACTATAAATAACTAAATTTTTATATGAAGCCAAATATAATGTATTTGTTGGAATCAAAACAAATGTTTTAAAAATTAAAAGAAAAAAAAAACTATAAAAAAATCTATATTATTTTGAATTTTCTGTTTTTTTTATTAAATTTTTTGTTTTTGATTTTTATTTCCCTCATTTTTTTCTTACTTTATTAACCAACTGTCACGGTTTTTGCCAAATTTTGGTTTGTTTAGAGTAATTCCCTTCATGATATCTTCTGAAAAGGTTGACATGAGGAATTTCAATGTATTCATTGATTTTGTCCTTGCTTAATTTGTTAGGCAATAGGTAATGACCAAGTATGTGCATTTCTTGACTGCAAATTTTCATTTCATACATAACTAAAAATTGAGGGTTTGGTTTGATCTGAACCACTGTTTTATTCTTGATTGGCTTGATTCTTTCTTTGTTGTTTTTGTAATTGGTGGTGTACTTTTCAAAAGCGATTCTCTAAAAACAAAATTTGAACTATTTGCAATTTAAACAAAAATTACTTCAGAAGCAACAAAAATTGCTTCATGATGTAATCCGACCAAAATGGGACTTCTGTTTCTTGACATCATAATCTTATGTGGTTCATCCTTACGAATTACAAGCAATCCCCAGGTCCCTACAATCTTTTCTGCCAAAGTTCTTTTGACGGCATACAATAAAGTGCATCCAAGAAAAGTCCAATATATTGAGCAATGAATTCAGTATCGGTTTCTGATTTCAAGATGATTCATTTTGATTGCAAATCCTTTCTCATCGCCTCAATGAAAAAGTACCATTGTCGATCAAACCTATTTTTTCCTTCATGTCTTGGTTCATTTTTCTGTTTATTGTTTTGATTTAGGAACAAATTAAGTGGGTTTTCCACAAATATCTCCTCTGAAGTCAACGCCTTCTTGAACATTTTCTTTGCTTTATCCATAGGCAGTTTGCTTGCTGAGATTGCCATAATTGCCATCCTATTGTCCAAAAATCTCAGGTATCTACTGTATTTCACTATGAGGATAGGGCAGTAGGTTTGATGGAAGTCCTTTTCCCCAGTATTTATGTATTTCTCCTTCAGCACATAATACCTTTCAAAAGGACTCTCGACCTGTAAGAAACAGTTCCCAATTTCTGAACTGCTTGTAGTGTCTTCTAGTCAGGTAAGGCTTCTGATATCAAAATTGGCCTTTGGCAGGTGATCTTATCAAATTCCAATGGGTTTTTATTGATTTAGTCATTCTATTTTTCTTGCTTTTCATTATCACCATGAAAGCAGCCCTCTTTTCACACGATGATCCATGAAAGTTGCAAGCACCGGCCTCATAAACCAGATGTTCCATTCTCCATAGTTCTGGAATGTTTGATTCTCCAGGCATTGATCGTTTTAATATTCCCAGCTTTTTTATCAGTGATGGTCCTCATGGGGTCGTTTCGGTGCCAAACCCATAGCTTTCCTAACAACCATTGCCCTGAGACCATCGGTGAAGAGCCTTATTTGGGCGGTAAAGGTTGTTGCTGCCTTTGCTAAAGGTGTCCAGAGTACCCATTTGATCGAAACATTGAAGCTTTCAGATAAGAATGCCTTGAAGTATCAACGATGATAATACCTGTTGCAACTGTTTTGGAGTCCAAATTAAAGAGATTTTGATCCGTGTGAGTTTTGCGGGAAGAAGTATTGTCAAGGTTGCAAGATTAATACTAAAAACAAAAAATTTTATAATATTTATTTGATTTGTATTAATATTTGTTTTCTGTGCCGAGAGACCATACGAACGTTTATGTAAGAAACTAACGATTATTAAAAGAAATATAAAGAATAATGTTCCTGCATTCAGTCCTGCTTCCCCTTGATAGTACCGGTATCCAAGATAAAGTATTGCGATAACGAATATGAATAAGCAGGCGTAATATGGGCATGTGCCCAATGGACGACAGCTAAAAGAATGATTAAAAAAATCAAAATTTCAAATTTTTAAGCACTACAAATTACAGGTGATTCTCCTCATAAAGGTTTGTGAAGGTCTGATCGCAAATGTCACTTGCAATTTTTTATAATCGAAACAGTATGTAACCCAATCATCAGAATGAATTGGCTCATATTTTTCCACTGTATTTAATAGTTGACCAATTTTTATTCTTTTTATTCCTTCCACATGCAGATAAGTGCTTGCCTCAATCCAGTTCCTGTATTCATCCTTCAAATATGATTCATAGAAATCTTTCATTATTGCTTCTATTGGAGTTCCACTCTTGCAAAGATGCCGTGCTTTGGTCTCATCACCGTATTTGAATAAAACTTCAACTAAAAACATTTTGAATAATTGAATTGAAACTTTTCTTACCTTCAGCGTCAGGAAATTGGATAATTATGTCATCAAAGTCATTGACTGATTGGATCTTGAGTTCCGAATAGGTCATCGCGTCGTCCCATGTCGCGTAGTCCAATTTTTCTTTGTTTTTGATCATCCCCAATTTTTTCATTTTACCTTTGATAATTATGTCTTCTCCAAAGTCTTCAATGGATTGCCCCTTAAATTTTTTTTCAAAAATCTCATCTATTATGACTCCAATATTTGTCCATGTAGAAATCCGATAACTACAGAGTTTTTCACCAATTTTATATTTTACCTTTTTAGATAAATGGAGAAAAAAATGAAA
>Ga0302186_10001846_pt1 | contig 16952 bp, 11 predicted proteins | sample II_Bog_E1_2_FD_198782 | JGI IMG/M metagenome (GOLD analysis project Ga0302186, IMG submission 198782) | Peat permafrost microbial communities from Stordalen Mire near Abisko, Sweden - II_Bog_E1_1 | ecosystem: Environmental > Terrestrial > Soil > Wetlands > Peat | place: Sweden: Abisko... | reverse complement strand
ATTGCTGCTTCCATTGCTGCTTCCATTGCTGCTTCCATTGCTGCTTCCATTGCTGCTTCCATTGCTGCTTCCATTGCTGCTTCCATTGCTGCTTCCATTACTGCTTCCATTGCTGCTTCCATTGCTGCTTCCATTGCTACTTCCATTGCTACTTCCATTGCTGCTTCCATTGCTGCTTCCATTGCTGCTTCCATTGCTGCTTCCATTGCTGCTTCCATTGCTGCTTCCATTGCTGCTTCCATTGCTAGAGCCGTTGCTTGAGCTGTTGCTCGAATTGGAAGCTATTGCTGGACACGACCAAGCTGCACAGTCTATTGGGCAAGTTGTAGCCGTTTCACCTGCAGTCGCATTGCAATATCCATCTCCGCAAAAAACTTTGCAATGTCCTGCCTCGCAGTTCAACCCACTCTGATAGAAATCAATCCCGAATTTCAAATGTTGAGCCATATTGAATCCTGGCAAGGTAGTCATGCAAAAGCTCGAAACTTGAACTGCGGTATTCTTAGGGAAGGTGACTGTGGGGTTTGGGTAGAGGATGTCATCAGGATTGTTACCTCCAATTTGTCTGAAGCCATTGATTGAATTGTTTGAATATCCTTCATTAAAAGCTACAAAGACATTCGACCAAAGTGCCCCAGTATCAATAATACCATATTCTGTGCATGTTGCTGCTGAGAAAAGATATGCTCCTGCAGCGATCGAGTTGGGATTCTTTACAGTTATATCCATACATATATACCCGGTTCCAGATCCATCGTTGGTGAAGGAAGAGGAAAGCCAATGTGTCAAACCAGCATTAGTTTGTCCGTTGGTCGAGGTGTTGCTTGGGTTATACCAATTCCATTGAACTCCCAATCCAGGCCATCTATCTGGACATACAGTGCCGCAGAATTGGACTGAATCATAGGCGTAGTTGCAGGTGATCATTCCCTCGAGACATGCGGTGTCTGGAGTAATTGCGAAAGGGTTCTGGCATTGGAACATGGGTAGAAGTTTGGTTGCTGCGGTGTTGACGGGATTCTGCATCCATTGGAGTACTTGGCTTTCAGTTGCAAATATCACATCTGGAAAGGTTGTGGTGATCCAATTGAACAATTGCACTAGGAATGAAGTTTTAGTGGTGTTCAGTGCTCCAAAATTTCCATCAGTGCTTAGATATCTCCAATGCCAATAAATGCCTCTGGGTGCCTTGTTATAATTGTAACTAGCAAGGAAGTTTGCTTGGAAATTGGCTAATTGGGCTGCAAAGTTCGTGATAATCGGATCCATTACATTATCAATATTGCTGACGTCAGGGTTGGTCATTGGGAACTCCCAAAGTCCTGGATATGTGCCTGTAGTGCAAGGCGCAAAGGCACAAAGACTTGGGTCAGGGATTCCGTAATCTAGAGTGAAGGGCCAAAATGGATTCACACCATTTGCTTGTGTCTGTACGAGGGAAGAATCGTAGGTTAGGTGCTGGTTATTTAAGATCTGGTTGAAATATGCGTCGTTGAATTGCAGATATGGGGGCCTGGATCCCTTGATAGTCCTAGGCAGTTTACCGAATGCCTCAAGATTTTGGAAATCGGTTGTTTCTTCAATGGCCCAAATAGAAGCGTTAGTGCTGCTACTGGTGTTGTGTGTGAAGGTATGAATGCCAACATCACCAAAGGAATCAACCCAACGAGGCATATTAAAATCAGTCCCTATGGTTTAAGAGGGGTTTAATAGGAAAAATATTAAAAAGGATTACATGTCTGCATCGTGTAATAGGTCAATTTTGGGTGACATCCATTAGAATCTAGAATCGAATTATTTTGCAATATATAGCTGAGATTTCCCAGAGTATGGAAATCTCGTTCATAGATGGAATCGTCCAAGGTGAACAAAATGAATTGCGGAGTTTCAGCTAAAGTTAGATTTCCTGGAATGCTTGTGCTGGCGCAATTGCAAGTTGGCATAACACAAGTATTGGGACAGGAATATGTGCATATACCAACAGAGAAAAGGGAGAAGAAGAAGAAGAAAGAAATTATTTTAAAGAAAGAAGACATTTTATTATATTTATTATAAAAATAGAAAAGGATTAGCTATTTTAAGTCCTTGGAAGATATTTCACGTTCTGACTATAAAAATTATAATTTTTTGAAGAGGTCTTAATAAAAATAATTTGAAAAAAATTTGTTGACAGTATTGAAAAAATATTATAATTTCACAAACACTTAATTGCAGATTTTTTCAAATTATATTTTAATATACTTTGTTTCAAGCCGGCACCAGATTGCCACTTTAAACCTCCAAAATCATCCAGAAGAATTTCCAAGTAAAAATGGGAACGTCCCTGTCGTTATTTTAAAAGATTTTCAAATTTTAGGGAGTTTTAAAAAAAAAAAATTCAATTTCTATTTCCTCACGAGTGTTTTTGGGGGTTTTCTCTTGATTTTTTAATTTTTATCTCTATTTAAAGTATTTTTGTTTTAAAATGTTGATTTTGAACATTTTTTAATTCAAACAAACTCTTGTCTTAAATAATTTGGTTGAATTTTATCTAAATTGTTTTCTAATTAAAAAAAACAAAAAAACTCATCTAATTGTTTTGTAAAACTACGTCACACAACCGAAAATTAATATTAATATTCTTGCTCGAAAAAACAATATAATAGAAAAAACAATATAAAAATTCATGATGGCAATATTTTTCTCTTATCTAAAAATTATATTTTTCCAACAATATCTGAATACAAATAAAAATCCTTCAATTTAAACCATAACAATCCTATCCCAATTCAAAGCTAACCCTTTTTCCTCCTTCTCTTTATAAAAGATCTTCATTTCTTTTTCATGATCAACAGCATCCTTTTCTGTTAACTCATCGCTTTTATCCATTGCGAGTCGATTGCCGAATTTAACAATTCTGATGAATTTCTTCAGTTTTTTCGCAAATACTGATTTATCCTCATCCAACATTTCATGCAAATCATTATGACCAAAGCCATCTGCTATAATCAGCCAAATTTGATTATTATCGTTTTTAGATTTCACATATTTATCATAAAGCATCAATGAATGTTTTACTCCGATTGTTATATCATCCCTCCCATGTATCAAGAAGATTTTCGCCTTGATATTTTCAATTTTGTTCAAATTGCAGAAAATATCCTCCTGTTTATATTCGAAATCCCAATTCTTCGAATTATCAATCCAACACATAATCGACGCCAAAGGGGATTGCAAGATCACCCCTCCTATACTTTGAAACCTCGAAGCGATGTCAACTGTGGGTCCAGATCCCAACGAATACCCCCAAAGCAAAGTCTTTTCCAACTCAAAGCCAAGGAAATTAAAAGAAAATGATATCATAGCTTCAAGATCTTCATAACTCGATGCCTCTGATGGCTTAAAAAAGCGAGAAAGTCCGTATCCTCTGTAATCGTAAGACAGAAAACTAACATTATATAGCAATGCCAGTTTTTCTATGTAGTGATATACGTCAGAGAGGTCCGAAGCGTTCCCATGGGAGTATATTACCACATGGTTATCAGTACACTTGAGATTCTTTAGGTAGATCACAGGTATATATGCTGGAGATTTTTTATGAGGCAGAAGCTTGTAGCAGGATATTTGGATGTCAGGGTGCGGTTTCGGGGGGTCAGCAAAAGTCTGAAAATGATATAGGTGTTTTGCTCCTGATGGGTCTGTCTGGAAGGAATAAGCTTGAAAAATGATGTTTTTCTAATTAAATTTATAATCTAGAGTTTTACTTGATTGTTTTGGGGGACGGAAGAGGATATATTTATAGATTAAACTCCTCACAGGACCCAATTTCAATAGGATTTGAAGGAAAGAACTGAAGGGGTTGGATTTTTGGTCTTGATTTTCCATTATATTAATATTGTTTCAATCGATCTATCTATATATAATACAAAAATAATATTTTTTTTCTCGTACTTATTATATTTTGAATATTTATTAAAAGTTCGAGTATTATAGTTGCTTATGTGTTTTTTAAAAAATTAACAAATCATTCAAAATGATGGACTCTAAGGATTCGGAAACGATTACTTCCACACTCTTGAAAAACCAGAACACCAAATTAAATCGCAGCAAAGATTTCGTCCTCGTCACCATTGTGCTCAATGTGGTTGTTTTATTGCTCACTTTTGTGCAGGAACTTGTCACTTTCCAAGATGTGGAAGATTATGAAATAGTCACAATTTCAGTCATTGTAAGTCAGTTGTTTAGAAGGGATAAAAAAAAGGGAATTTAAGGGAAATTTGTTTTTATTTTATATTTTTAATTTCTAAACGGGTTGTGAGAGGCTTTGGGAGGAAGAAAAAAGCATTTTTTAAATTTTTGTTTATCCTTTTTTGTAAACAAACCAATTTTTTTTTTTTTAAGTTGGTTTGATTTTATAATGGAAAATGAAGATTATCTATTTTTTTTCAAGGTTAGATGTTTTTTAGGGGTCACAATTTAAAGTTTTACACATTTCTTTTAAATGATTTTTCAAAAAAAGGGGGATCATCCATTTTATGGTGAGAAAAAAAAGTTGTTAATTTTTAGATTGGACAATATATCGGTGTGGAATTATTTGCAATAACAATGGTTTTTTTCCTCAAACAGACCGTCGTCAACTACTACCTTTATTGGTTGATTTTCCCTAGCTTTTTTATCCGATTAAAATTTTCTCATTAGGTTCATTCTTTCCCAAATTCTCCTTACAGGAATAGAAGGGTATCAAGCGTTTTCTTGTATGTTTCTTACTGATATCCTAGAATTCGTTTTCAGAGTCATGCTTCTTGGCATTGGGTTGTTCGTAAACATTTGGAAATTATGGGGTTTGCTTATAATGAAGAGAAAATTCAACCAATTTAGGCTTAATTCTTCAATAAAATTGGGAGGCAGTGACTCAAATAATTATACCTGTGTGTTGGAAAACAATGTGTTGAAAAATCCAAGCACTGCTGCTATTCAGGGCCAAATTTGAAAAACAGGTGACCAGTTTGCATTTAATATTATTATTTTAATACATCTTATAATTAAAACATAAAAAATTGATTTTTTTCCATTGTTCTGTTTTTTTTAAGCATCGAAAAAGCAAAAATATTTCTCTCTTCCTCGAAAAAACATATAACAATCACAAGATTTTCAATTTATAAGCAAAAACCATTCAAAACTAAAACTAATTCATTTATTCCCCCTGACTTATTCAAATAATTTTTCCGAACCAAAAAAAAAAAATTTTCCCATCTAAAAAATAAAAAACCAAAGATTAAAAAATATGATTTAACCCCCTTCCGAATAAATTCATTCTAAAACAATTAAAAATTTATTTAAAAAATTCCTTCCAACTTTCTCCAAATGAAGCTTATCTTGATCCTGCCCCTCCTCCTTTTACTCACCAAGGCACAGCTTTCCACGACGTGCCATCCTCAATGTTCTTGGAAATGCGATGACCCTCGTTGTGACGCCATATGTGATCCCGTATGTGAGCCTCCGAAATGCCATACATCATGCCAGGAGCCCAAAAATGCGGTCTGTGACGTGAAATGTGAAAAGCCAGATTGTCAAATCATGTGTCCAGACAAAGCTTGCGAGGCGGAAGATTGTCCAAAATGTGTGACAATTTGCAAGCCTCCACATTGCGTGACCCATTGCCAAGTAATTTTTTTTCCTAATAACATTTTTTGCGAATTTTTGATTTGATCTTCGAACGATTTTTTCGTGACATAAAAAGTCTCCCAAACCGATTTGTGAAGCAGTTTGCGAGGAACCAAATTGTGATTGGAAATGCCATAAACCAGAATGTCCTAAACCAAAATGCGAGCTGGTTTGTGAAAACCCTGGATGCAGACCCACGGTGGAATGTTGCAAATGCGAAGACCATTTGACTCATTTGGATTTGGCCATGCCCGTGTTCAAAGAAGTAGAAAAAGACCCTAGATGCTGCTCATGCGATAAGAGATAAAAGAGATCAGGCGTAGAACGAAAAATCTCGTTAATTTTAAAATAAAAATAGTAGTTAAGACTTAAGAAATTAAAAAAAAATGGAGGCTTTTTTTTTATTAGAAAAAAAAAATAAATAGTTTTTTTTAAAAAAAAAATTGTAAATTAGACGATTTTTAAATAAATAAACAGTTATTTACATAAATTTTCTAGATAAATTTGTTGGGCGTTTTCAAAGGGTCGTCTTTCAGAAAATGCGGCTTTAATTCTTTCAATAAAAATGGCAATTCTTTAGGAATTTCATTAGAAAAAGAGTTCTCTTGGTTATGGTCTCGACTATTCTCTTTATTTCGCTCCAAAAGCGCAAATTTCCTCTTTATTTGAAGCAATTTTTCGGCAAAAACATCAGAAATTTCCTTATTTTTGGCTTTTTTCTCATTAAATTCCCTATTTTCATCAAAATTATAGGCTTTTTCTATGTAAATTGGCTTTTTTTGAGCTTTTTCTTGAATTTTCATGAAAAAAGGCTGCAAATTAATCATCAAAGCCTTTTTCTTGAAAAAAGCAATGATTTTTAACAAGCCAAAAAGCCTTCTTTGTTCATTTTCTCTGTTAATATCTCTGATTTTCAAGGTTTTTTCCTTTAAAATATCGAAAAAGCTTGATTTATTGAGAAATTCGAGTTTCTGAAGAGTTTTTGACATGATAATAAAAAGCGAATATCCTTGAATTATGTAATTTTTGGCCTTAAAAGCGTTGATTTCTTGTTCTTTTTTCGATTTTTCTCTGAGAAAAAGTGCAAAAAGCTTTATTTTCTCAAAGATGTGTGATTTTCTCTCAATTTCGAGCTTCTCCAATGAGAAGAAAAGCCCATGAAAGCCTTCTTTTTTATTAGAAAAAGCGATAATTTCATGGAAAACTCGAGCTTTTAAGCAGGAAATCTGTTTTTTTCTAAGTAAAACCGCCTTTTTCAATAAAAAAGCGGCTTTTTTTAGCTTTTTCTCATTGATTTTTGCTTGGAGGATTCTATAATTCCATATAAAAAGCCTTAAAAAAGCGTTTTTTTTCAGGTTTTTCTCATAATTTCCTGTGATTTTCTCAAAATTATTGATTTTTCTCTTAAATTCGATATTTCTTTCATTAAAAATCCTAATTTTCTCAAATAAAATGTGCTTTTTCCTATTAAAAAGCCGAAATAATAGTAAAAAGCCCTTTTCCCCTATTGCTTCTCTTGATTTATAAGTCCGGATTCTCTCAAAAGTCGAAAACATTAGAAATCTCTCATTTTTTCTATTAAAAACCCTCGAAATCACCTTTTTTCTCAATAATATACATAGTTTTTTTTTATAAATCGCGGAAAAACTCTCAAAAAGCCTCTTTTTCCTATGATTTTCCATAATAAAAGCCATTATTTTCAAGCCATTTTTCTTCAAATTCCCCATGTTTTTCCATTCATAAAAAGTCCGAATTTCTCTTGTTTTTTCGATTTTTTCAATTTTTTGTTGATTTTCATGGTTTTTCCATATTTTCCATTGGATTTCCCCTTGAACAAGCCGATTCCAAGCCAAAATTAGCCTTTTTAACTTCAAACCTCTGAAAACTCTCGAAATTTGAGTCAAAGCCAATTCAAAATAGAGGAAATCTGAGAAATTCCTTTGAAAAATGATTTTTTCAGGGCTTTTATCAAGGATTTTCTTCAATTTTCTCAGCTTTGCTTCGAAAAAGGCCTTTTTGCTATGAAAACTTTCATTTGAACTCTGATTTTTATGTAAATCAGGGCTTTTCTGAAGAATTTCTTCAGAAAATGGGCTTTGTTTCAAAGGAGAGATCGAAGAAATGCGGTTTTCGATTGAATTCTCGAAATTTGAGCGTAAAGGGGTCGAAAAAGTAGGGTTTCTGTCATTTTTCAGCTTTTTGAAGGCGAACAAGAGGGGAATTCTGGAAATTATTGAGGAGAAATGAAGGATTTTGGTTGTGAAGATATTGGGTTGAAGCCTCGAGTTGAGTTCTTTAAGCTTGAGCAGAGGCAACATGAATTCAGGAGGGTTTTGAGACATTTTTTATATTAATTAGAAGTTTTTAACTGTATTTTTTTTAATTTTTTTTTTTGATAATTTTGAAGTTTTTTTTTTTAATTTCCTTTTTTATTTTGGGTTTTTATCATATTTTTGAACTTTTTTTTTATCTGGTTTTTATGAATAAACAAAAATTACTCATTGAAATTCAATAAATTTTTTTCGCAAATCGAATCCATTGAGGATCCTTCACATTCTCTATATCCACTATGCTGACCTTATCTCCTTGCGAATACAGGTCGACAAAAGGACATAACAAATCAAGTTCTTCATCCATAAGAGATAAAGAAAGAATTATTTGATCTATTTCTGAAATCTCCGTTATGTAAATATAAACCAAAAGAAGCATTTGTATTATAATATCCTGAGGAATGATTGGCATTTTTTAGACACCAGCCAATCATTATATAGCAATTTGAATCCGTGTTGTCAATTTTTATTGAAAAAACCATTTTATCTGAGATTTTGGCTGGCGGATCGCAACGGAAACCAAACCAATTATTGCCTCCTGAGATTTTTTCTAAGGTTTTGTTTTTATTCGAAAAATTCCCATTATTATTGTTCGTGTAGAAGGAAAAATCATTAAAAGCGACATATTCTTCTGATTGTTCCTGAATTTTCTCCAATTTATAGATTTTCTCCTCCAAAGCCCTTAAATGTTGAACCATTTCTCCAATGTGTTCTGCTATCTCGCCTTGTTTCGGCTTTAAATCCAATGAAAAAGATTTTTTTTCAATTTTGAATTGAAAAGTTCGTTGATTTTCAGAAGATTTCAGAATATTGATTGATTTCTCCTCGATTCCTTGGATGATTTTCTCGAAGAACTCTCCATCTTCTTCGAAATACCCCCAAATTTTATTTACCGAAGCTAAGCTTTTTAAAGAAAATGCGTTCTCCCAGAAAACAGGGTTGAATTTTTGATTGAGTTTGAAAAGAAATTTTTCATCCTTATAAATAAGGATTAAATTATAGAGGGAGCCGTCTTCCAAATTGATAGGAGCTTGATAATCAGTGTTGTTTTTAAGGGCAGGGCGCATTTTTTCTATATAATTTCTTTTTATTAGGTGAAGAAAAATTCAAAAAAGTATTTATTAAAGGATTTTTTGGAAAAAATGCGAAATTATAAAAACAGTAAATTTTTTGGGTAGAAACCAAATTTAAAATCAATAAATTCATTTTTTAAATTTTTTTTGACTAATTCATCGATAACTAATAAATTTTTCCTTGATTTTTTTTTGCAATAAAAAGCGCAATTTAAACATTTTAGCAAAAGTTCATCAATTAATAATTTTTAACTCAAAATAAAATCCTCGTGCTTGAATCTCCCCTTAATAACCCAAATACTTCTAATAAATGATACCGAACATCCATAACAAGGCTGTTTTCGAAAACGAGTTCGATCTCGAAAAATCGCAAATTCTTTATAAAACCTCAGACAATTCTCATATTTATTATAAAGTCAGGCGAAATAGCGATCTCCTTGAATATTCCTTAGTCCTTATTGATTATAAGCATTCCAGCTCTTATAATAACTTCCTCCAAAACGTCCTTAATATGATCCCTTTAACAAAAAGTGGTTATTTCTTAGAACTTTATACAATTTATGCCTGGGAACATCAAAAATCGCCTAAAATCGCGATTTTAATGGAAAAATTCGATGATTTTCTAATAACCCATGAATTTATGACTGAAAACGAGCTTTTTGAGACTCTCGGCAAAACCTTAAAGCTTCTCATCAATAACAATAACAACAATTCGCATTATTTCCTATTAGAAAACCTCGTTATTCGCAATAAAACAGTGAAACTTTTGGCTTTGGACCTTTGCAAAAACGATCAAAAACTAGATAAATTCCTGCTTTTGGAGCAGAATTCAAATGCCTATTTTTTATCTCAAATCATCGACTTTTTCCGCATTAAAAACCAGTCTTTTCAAAGCCCAAAAACCATTAAAGTATTAGATGTTTTATCCTCGAACCCTGGCTTAGCGATTTCTAATACAAACCTTGAAATATTGATAAATCCTTTGTTAGAAGACTTCTTTTCCTTGGAAAGCTCGACTTTCATCAAAAACCAAGTGAAAACCTTGTCTTTTGCTCCAAATTGTTCGTTATGCGATTTTGAGAAGAAATCCGCCTATTTTTGTAAAAGTCCAGATTGTTTCAAGCCTTTTTGTTCAGATTGTTTGAAAATCCATAAGAAAACTCATCATTCCAAGGAAATTCAAGAGTTTGAGGAGTTTCTGAAGAACGAAATCACTGCTGGAGATTCTTTGAAATTGTTAGAAGATTTGTTATCGAAAATTCCTGATTTAGATGGCTCGATTGACGGTAATTATAAGGGTTTGATCAAGGAAATCGAGAAGTTCTTCGGGTTTTTGGACTCTCAGATCTCTAAGGTCCTGAACGCAAAGAAAACTAGTATTATAGAGGCAATTGAGAGGAATAAAGAGGAAGATCAAGAGAAACTCAAAGTTATTGAAAAAGAGCTGTCTAAACAAAGGAAAGAACTAGTGAAATTAAGGGAAACCAATGAATTAAAGACACCATATCTACAAGAAGATCTAGATAAGATAATGCCTTTTTTGAGCGAGTTCAGGTTTTCGTTCCATGGGGACTTTCTAAGGAAAATCGAGGATTTGAAAAGAGAAAATATGAGAAATCGCGATTTTGTGGGGAAACTGATGCAGAGAAATAGCGAATTTTCTAATATTATGCTTAGTTTCGCTGGAGTTCTTGAAAATATCCTCAAATTCCCTAATGCTTATTTAGAAAACCTCGATATCGAAAGGCTGAGAAACGCAGTTATTGAGGTAAAACCGGTGTTTTATGCAAAAAATCCTGAAAATAGCAGGGTTTCTTTGATAAATATGGAGGAAAAAGGCTTTTTGGGGATATATGAGCCAGGGAATAAAGCTAGAATTATGAATACTGCGAGTTTTAATCAGGATTTTAATAAGGGATTATTGAAGAATAATGGTTTTTTGATAAATGCGATGAAAATCAGGCCTTTTACTAAGGAAAGAATCTTGATTCTAATAGAAAAAGGCTTCATTATAGGTGAAATCTTAGAACAGGAGAAAATCGCTATTATCAGGAAAATCGAAGGCTTAGAAGCGAAGAAATTCATTGAAATAGAAGGCTTTTCAGAGGAAAACCTGGTGTTTTTAGGGTGTAGCGATTCTGAGACTATCCATTGTTATTCCCTCGATACCGATCAATGGTTGAGTCCTTTAAATCTATTGAAATCCAATAAAAATGCTCATAAAACTATAAATAATGAGAATTCTATAGGCAAAATTGCTCATATTACAATTCTAAGGAAAATCGATAATGAAAGCCTACTTTCAATTAGTTCAAATAACGTTCTTCGATTATGGGATATCAATAAAAGACAAATTTTGAGGACTTTCAATTGCGAATTCATGGTTTCTAGTCTCATCGCGATAAATCCTGAGGAAATCGCCATCGGAAGCCAAAACAACAAAATCATCGTTTTCTCTCTAACTTCCTTCAAAGAAATCAAAGTCATCACAGAAACCGCCTTTAAAGAAGATATCTTGATTTCCTTAGAATATTCAAGGAAACTCAATTTTTTAATTGCCTGTTTCGCCGAAAAGGGACTCATCCTTTGGGATATTGAGAAATATTACTCCAGATATCAAGTGAAACCCATTTTCCCATTAGAGAAAAGCGAGGTTTTCAGGTTCTCAGCTATTTGTTGGGCCAAAAAAGATGAGGTTTTGGCTTGTGGGACAGAAAATGGAGAGGTTTTCATTGTGGATTTGGCCTGGGAAATGAAGAAAACAGGCTTGGGATTCCTTGGAAATAATAGACAAAGATCGATTTTTTCGAAACATTCAAGCGATATGACTGATATGTTTGAGGAAATCAAAGAATTCACCAAGGAAAAGGAGGAATTTAAAGGAAAAGAGAAAAAAAGGAAGATTAGTGTAATGGAAACGAAGAAAATCGAAGTGCCAGGAATTAAGAGAAGCATGGATGATTCGATTTTTGAGACCGCGAAAGCGAAAATTTGGATGGGCAAGGATAAAAGGAAGGGGTCTTCGATTTGCAGGATGTTTTAAAAATAAAAAAGGAATTTAAGAATTAAGAAATATTTAGGTTTTTGTCTTGTTTGGAAAAAAAAATATTTTTCTAATTGTAAAATCGTTTTTTTTTTTTTTCTTGAATGCGTATTAATTAAAAAATGCTTCACAATCAATCCTAATTCAATATATCAGCCTTTTAATTTCTCATAAGTCATAATTTTAAAATCAAAACAAACCAAAATTCAAACAAAATTAATTTATCAAAAAATGGCCTATATACCCAAAGAACTCTCAATGAGTGCCGAGGCTTTAAAATTATTCCAGGCCTATCCGTTCTATTTCAAGCCCAAGACTCTTATTCTGATCCCAGAGCTCGTCCAGAAGGAAGTCCTCGAATGGCTTAATTCCCTCGATTTCTCTAAACGATTCGAGGTCTTCATGATCAATGATTATCAAATAACTCAAGCGATCCTTCAAATGACCAGGAAACAAGCCTTGGATTCAATGAATTACTTCATTAGAACCCATAAGGAAACTCTGAAATCCATGTAATTTTCATTTCTAAGCTAAAATTTATAATGTAAAATAGAGAAAAACCAGAAGATTTCGACCGTTTCTTCCTTTCTAGGAAGGATTCTGATTCTGGAAACAAGGCCGCATCTTTAGCCCAATACGAATCCTTGCTTCTTTCGAACCTGAGAGTCTTCGAAAGGGAAAGAAGATTTGATTCTTTATGTTTTTCGAAGACTTTGTTAGAAAACTTCCAAAATCTATTGGAGGTCTTCACTTTGATATCAGAAAATGGTCTCTTCACTCATCAATGTAAATTTGATATGCCAGTGAATGATTGGCTTTGGGAGCTGCCATATTGGTTCAATTTGCATAGTTATCAAAGTTTGGAGGCCTGGATTGTCGCTTTGATGGAAAGAGAAGTTTGGAAGAAATTCTCAATTGCGAAACAACAAAGCAAAAGGAAGAATTTGGATTGGAAAATGGGACAGGATTCGCTTTTATGGAAGGAAAATGAGATTTTGGAGTTTTGGAAATCTTTGGATAAGCCAAATCGACGAAAAGTATTTTTAACTATTTTATATAATATATTTCTCTATAAATTGAACAATTCTAATTGTATTTTTAGGTTTTAAGCGAAAGTCGAACTTTTCTTCATGAATTGGAACAATCAAGAGGCTTGAAGCCAACACCTGAAAGCACATTGGCTTATTATTGGCAATTTCTGGATAATGGGAAAGATCGAGAATTTATAGAAAGTCTCTTTTTCACGAGGATTCAACAATCTGAAGAGTTGATCCCTTTGCTTAATGGTCTTTTATTGAAAGCGATAAACGCTAGGTATTCTCAGAAAGTGGCTGAGGAATTGATAAAAGCGGAAGAAAATGAGAAATTAGTGAAACGGAAGAAGAAAAAACATAATAAAAAGGTTCAAGAATTGCAACAATGTGCGTGTTGTGCCCAAAACATTAATGCCAAGACTTCCATAATGAATTGTGAAATCAACAAATTCACTAAACAATTGGCCAATTCATTGATTCATAAAACCCTTTTAGCCCTGAATGCCAATGTTTCTACCTGCAATTCCTGCCATAATAACACAATCAATACCCCTAATCCTTCTAATCATAATGAAAACACCAGCACCATCAATGATTCTTCCCTCAAACAACATCGTCTATTAGAATATGAGACCTCCGTCTCGGTGGTTTCGGATACAACCCGCAAATGTCGTTTTCCTTCTAGTCTTATCAAGAAAAACAGGTGCACATCAAATTCCAGAGAAAAAGGACAGAAGCAACAAGAAGCTCAAATCAGCGAAATAACCACACTTTTGGATTCAAACACGGATTTTGAAAGCGTTGCGGATTCGGTTTATGAAGGGTCTTTGAAGAATAATAAGCAATCGAAGAATAAAGTCGAGCCTCCTGTGTTTAATAATAAGAAAGAAAGGAACCTGAGTCATGAGAAATATGAGCCTGATCAAAAAGAAGACAAGAAAGTGAATGAATGTGAGGATTTCATTGAAGTGAAGCGGAAAAGAAGCGTGAAGGAAGGCTCTTATATTACCAATTCCGCATGCAAATCCTCAGTGTTAAAGTCGAAAAAAGTGAAGAATAGCACTAATAACACTGTGGCTGAACAGAAAAATAAGGAACGGTGTGTCGTCACTAATACCATTAAAGAAGAAAAGAAGAAATTGGAAAACAATAAGAAAATTGCAGAAAAAAACCTCATCATCACTAATAATGTTGGGGTCATCGTCAATCCCAATGTCATTAATATCAAGAAAGATCCTGAGAAAGTCTTGGAAAAAAAATTAACCAAGGAAATCTCTTGTTTCATGGACACACTTAGACCCAAATTAGAGGAAATCAGAGTGTTCAGAGGTTTGGTCCTCAAGAGGCTTCGCTTCATTTTGGCCTGTCTTTTTCCTCGTAAAAAATCGTTATTTTCTCTTTAATTTATCTCATTTTCCATAGATTTCGCAACTGATTTAAGGATCTTCGGTTCCTGTGCCACGGGTCTTGATCTCCCATCAAGTGATCTAGATTTAGGTCTTCGTGGGTTTGAACGAGTCCATAAATTGGAAATCCCGAACATTTTGCAATTTCTGCTTGAAAATCTGGTTTTCTTTAAATGGATAAAAGATGGCAAATGCATCCCGACAGCTAGTGTTCCAGTTCTGAAGCTAGAAATCGACCCGTTGATCCCTTTCAAGGAATTCATGTATCCCAATCCACCGTTATATTATTTGAATCTGAATGAGGATTTTGGATTTCTCGATTTCAAAAAAAGTTGTCCCACCGAAATAAAGATAAAAGTCGATATTACGGTGGAAAATTGCTGCGAATTCGAAGAGGGGGGGTTCACTGGGATCAGATCCACCGAATTGATCAATCAATGGTTGGGCAGTTTTAAGAATTTGAAGAATGTCGCTTTGATCGTCAAACATTTGTTCAACACTAAGGGATTTAATAATGCTTATAAAGGTAATATATTTAGATTTTTCTATGAAATAATTGATTTATTGATCTAATTTATATAAATATATAGGGGGCTTCAGTAGCTATTGTTTAATGATAATTTTGGTGGCAAGTTTAAGGAAATTGGGCTGCGAATTCAGCTCTGGGATGGGCATGTTGAGATTTATCGAAGTTTATGGCAAAGACTTTGATAGCAAGAAGATGGGCATCGATTTGAGTCTTGCAAATTCTGAGTAATTTAAATAACTTTTTTAATTTTCGAGAAAAAATTACGCTAATTTCTCTTTTTACTTCAAAAATATCGCTTTTTTGTCGTTTCAAGCTCGTTTTTTCGATTGACCGAAACAAATACTGATAATTTCACGATTATTGATCCGATTACAAGAGCCAAAAACATCACGAAAAACGTGTATATGAGCGAGGAAATATTGAAGGAAATTAGGAGATGGTGGGGAATTATAGAGAAAATGAGGGTGGATATCGAGAAAAATGGCGAAATTGAGGAAATCATCAATGAAAGCGAAGATTTGTTGTTGCAGTTCTTGAAATAAGGACTTTTCATTTCATTTTAGTCATTTAAACACTCATTTTTTTATTAGTCGTAGGCTTTTTATTATTTTAATATAAGGAAATGTCTTAATAGTTTTATTAGTTAGTTTGTTAATTAAGATCAAAAAGAGGGAACCTTTGCCTCAGACCTCTTTTAATATATGGTTTTATATATTTTATATAATGTATGTTTAGTTGGGGCATTAACATTCGATTTTTTTTTTTTTCTCTCTCTTTTGCAAAAGTTTTTTGGTTCTATATTTTAATATTATTTCTTGAAAATTATTTAATTAGAAATACAAAGAAAATCTTTTGTTTACTTCTCGTTTGGATCAAAATTTAAAAATTTTTGGTTCTAAATTTTAATGTTATTTCTTGAAAATTATTAATTAGAAATGCGGCTTTCAAAAAGGAAAAACAATAAAAATTTTATTATTTGAGCATTTTTAATATTATTATAAAAGACTTTTAATTAAAAATGTCAGGAAGAAAAAATTTTATATTTAAGAATGAATTCAAAAAACCAAAATTTTTAGAAAACATAATAAAATTTTCAATCCATTTGATGTTAATTATTATATGTAAATATCATTTGTTTTATTTTTGCTTATATGTTTTTTTGATTTTCTTTGTTATGGCTTCCTTTTTATTTTGTCCTTTTCGCTCCCAAGAATTTCTTTGATCCCTTACGAATTTTTTTATTTTTTTTATTTAATTTCTTTGTCATAAACATAAACTTCATTTCAGAATCATTCGAAGCAATAGCCGCTGTTAGTTGTGGACGAAACCTTCCCTTTTCGTTAAGAACATTAGCAAATCCGGCTATAAACTCCATCGCATGACTTGTATCATCATTGAGAACTAATTGAAAAGGGACCTTTGCTGCATAATTAGGAATATCTTCAACAGACACTTTCAGTTTGGAATAATGATTCTTCAATAGTTTCTTATCATTTTTGTCGTATGGAAAGATGGCCAAAATCCATCCACTGATGGTTATAACACTTCCTGACCCATTGCGAGCATAATCATCACAAAAGATGTTGTTCCAAAAATCCTTGTTAATTTGACCACTATAGGTTTTGACAAATTCCTCCAAAACTGGCACCAATTGATCCATCCAAAACTCACAATCATATTTTCTTAACAACCTTTTCAATGACACCAGTGGTTGAAAAGTCTGAAGTCAAAACCTTAGTAATATTATTTTTCGTATTGGCAGAGATAGCCATCTCAAATTTGTCTAGCAGGGCATGCCATTGGAAGCCATTTGCAAAAGGATCTTCATTTGGTGGAAATTTAACAACCAGGTCTTTTTTTCCTTTGTGATCCACAAACATGGCACGCAGTTTTT
>Ga0302186_10001845_pt1 | contig 16954 bp, 14 predicted proteins | sample II_Bog_E1_2_FD_198782 | JGI IMG/M metagenome (GOLD analysis project Ga0302186, IMG submission 198782) | Peat permafrost microbial communities from Stordalen Mire near Abisko, Sweden - II_Bog_E1_1 | ecosystem: Environmental > Terrestrial > Soil > Wetlands > Peat | place: Sweden: Abisko... | reverse complement strand
ATAAAAAAAAATAAGAAAACAAAATTTTGGAAAAACATTTCTTTAGAAAACTTAAAATTTTGGATAAATATAAAAAAAATTTTGGAAAAATTATTAGAAAGAATAAAAAAAAAAATCGAAATATGAATTAATAGAATTTAAAATGTTTATTAAATCCCTTTTATTTTATTCAAACATCCGACTGATCGCCCCCGGAACTTCCAAAGGAATCAAATCCGTCCATTTTTCTAAATCTTTATCACTTTCCTTATACAAAAATTGCATACTGCTTGCTAAAGAGTTTTGCAAGCTAGAAGGATCATCTTCAAATAAAAACATCACTATGCTCCAAACAACAGCTGCAAGCAACGGGTAAACATTGACATTAGGCAGCAATCCCTTTTTAGCGAAGTGTTCAGCACTGCCAACAATAACTCTCGAAAACAAATATAAGATTATTTGATAATTCACACTCGTTTTATTGCCAAAAACAAGAAATCCAAAGGTCCCTCCAGAAATAAGAATCCTCACACTATCAGGTATTTTTTTGAATCTGCGCAAGATGCACAATAAAGATTTGTAGCAAAAAGCGAAAAAACCCAAAGTTTTGCCATGTTCGAAGGTCAGCTCGATGATATTTGTGATTTTTTCGCGCAACGTCCCTTTTCTAAACAAAATTGTCATCACCAAAGAATGCATGAATCGAATCCTTCCTCCGTAAAAAAATCCATTGCGAAGGGCCTTCAAGGAACTAATCGGGCATGAGTCATGAACACATAATTTGCAACTCATTGAAAAAGGAAAATAATTTTTTTTATGAAGAAAAATGATAATAAGAAAAATATTAAAAATTTAATTTATTTCATATTTCGAAAGAAAAATAATTTGAGACAGCGTTTACTAAATAAATAATGGAAAAACTTTAAGAATTTGAATATTTATTCTATTTTAGGTCGCAAAAGGCACTATTTCATTTTTTTTGATTAAAAATATTAATTAACTTCCTTAATATTTATCCCTTCAAGTCTCTCAATCGTTTTTCGAAATCATCCAATTGTGGCAAATCGTCGCATTTTTTCTCGTCTTTCTTCTCATTTGCATTCACAGGAGGAGGAGGTCCATAATTTCCAAAGGCCATATTATTTCCTCCAGCATTGAAATTGTTATTACCACCAGCTCCACCAATGACATTAGTTTGATTACCTCCATTATTATAAGGATTCAAACCCCATCCAACTCCAAAACCATTGTTACCATTATTATTGAAAGTTCCCCCATTAGGTGGTGGAGGTGGACCTCCAGTTTTATAGAATTCATGTCCAACCTCATTGATTTTTTCCAATGGCAAGTTGTTTCTTATTGAAAGATCATTGAAATAATTGTTCATTTCAATCGGTGTTGGAATGATATTTTCGAAACAAGCTTTGAGGTCAGGATCTACCCTTTGGCTTTTTTCAATGGATTCAGAAAATTCATTTCCGAAGAGGAATAAAATATAATTCTGGAACTCAATTAAATTGTCAATGCCCATATATTTGACTGACCAAATCATGGTTTCAATGAAGGGAATCAAGTCGATGATTTTTTGGTGATCCTTGCGGTTTTCTATGATGTTCATTGAGTTGTTTCTGATGATTTCACTTAATCGTATCAAAATGTCACAAGCCTTGACATAATTCAACCCATTTATGATGATCCGAGCTTTTTCGATCTCATCTGTACGGATTCGTGTAGGATTTGTGATTTCTTTGATTAAACCTTTTTCTTTAGCTCTGGCATCGTTGAATTTCCTATCTCGGTAGATTTCAAGATAGCCTTTGATTTTGAAGCAATTTATCTCTAATTTTTTCTTTTCTTCGTTGGGGTCGAAAACAGGAGGTGAGTTGCCCATGATTTTTCTATCGATTTTTTTAAAAGAATGAGAGGGACTGATAATTTTTGATGCTTTAAAATAATAATTTATCTATTTCAAGATTATTGCTTTTTATTTTATACAAAAAATAATATTAATAATCTCAACAACAAAAAAAACCAAATATTTTTTTCTCCATATTTTAGTCTTCCATCTTTTTCAAATGACTAATAAATATAGCCATCCAACCGATCTCAATTCTAATCCTAATAAATACCCTGAAATGCCTGGAAATTACAACCCCCAAAATCATTCTGATAATCAAAATACAGGTTTTAGAGAATTTTCAGAATATGCTCAACCCACCGATCTAAACCCACAAAAAAAGCAACCCTCACAATATCCTGACCTATATAAGAAAGAACCCCAGAAAACAGACAATGAAAAAAAAGCCCATAAAGTTAATTTTGAGCCTGAAGCAATCAAAGTACATCATTATTTTTTAAAACCCAAAGTCTACAAATCTAAATTTAGGGCGAAGAGAAAAAGGCTAATGAGAATTTCGGACAAGAAGACCTCGCCAAATCGATTTTCAAAGCCAATCAGGCCTCAACAAATTTCCGCAAGCTGCAATCTGAGAATTATCGATCGATTTATAAAAACAATCCAGTCAAAACAAAATTATTAGATCATGCGATATTCCCTGCTAACGATCCCAAAGAGGCCAACCATCTTTTAAATGAAGGAGCTACGAATTTAGCTCGATCATTTATCGGAGGAAAGGAATCACCCAATTTTAAAAGACAAAATGGTGCTGGTGGCGCTTTAGGTATTTCAGTGATTAATAAAACTAAGGGCACAGAAAAAAAAGAAGGGTATCTTTTGAAGAGAAATAGGTACTTTTTCCAAAAATGGACCCGACGTTTTTGTAAAGTGAAAAACCGGAAATTTCTGTATTATGATGTGAATAATCTGGATCATTGTTTAGGATGCATTGATTTCGATGGGTTAACAATAGAGATGCAAGAAGTAGTCGCTTTTTCTTAAATTTTATTTTCAGTTTTGTTTAGTCAAAAAAAGAAAATACAAATATTACTGATGGTTTCACGTAAAATTAATAAAATATTATATATATGTAATTTTTTGTTTTTAGATTCCATGCGAAAAACAGCTATAAGGTTTTCACTTTCAAAATCGCACCTGAAGATGAGAAAAAGGAAAAAATCGATGAATGGATTCGGGTCCTAGCTTATAATTTGAAACATTCGGAAGGGTTGGTTAAAGAAATCCAAAATCGTGATATAAAATACAAATATTGGAAGGTTTTTCATATTGTTTTTCAATTTTTAGTCTTTCATTTAATTTAGAGCAGAGTTATCTCCTTGAACAATTTCAAAAATAAAGTTGACACCTTTGATATTTTACTTTTCAGAGGGCTTCATAATATGGCCAAAGTGCAAAGGTTCTTCACAGGCAGCGATTATGACCATGTGGCAATATTTTTACGAAGTGGAATAGATGTTTATTTCTTAGAAGCCACAGGCACTGATGTAGATGATTAATAAATTTTCATTTGCTAAAAGAAATATTTTATAGGGAGTTGGGTTATGTAATTGGGAAACTTTCGTGGAAAATAAATGGAATTTACTATATGAAAGGTTAGTTTTTAGACATTTGAAGGTTGAGAGAACACCTGAAATGTTACAAACATTTCAAGACTTTATGTTGGTAAATTAATATTTAAGTTGCAGTTTTTAATCTAAGAGAAAAAAGTCCGTCATTCAAAGTGAATATGAGATTTCCATAAAAAAATTGTTGAAATTTCAATCTTCGATTGGAAAACCGGAAGATTATAAGGGAAGGACATTTTTTTGCTCGGAACTTGTGGCAAGTGGTTATAAGATTTTGAAGTTTTTGAATGAAAACATATCGGCAACTCAATATTGGCCAGGTTTACAGTTTTTTAATGTGATTGAATGCTAAAATCTTTTCTTTTAGGGTCATTTTCAAAAGAGAACAAATCGCTTCCGTTGAGCAAAAGTTGCAAATTATGCGATGAATACTTAATTGAATTTTAAAATCCATTGATAAACCGCTTATTTTTTCAATTGTTTATTGATTGAATTATTTTTTAAATAAATGAATTTGTTTCAAGAAAATTTCAATATTATTTATTTAAATAAGGAACCTTTTAGTGTTTAATAAATTTGTAAAATTTTTCAAGAAATTTATTATTATGAAAAATTTAGTTTTAGACAAAACAACTAAGTAGTGTTTCTGGGCCACTTTATAAAAATATTTTTTCAAGACCATTTTGATGCAAAAATCTCCAACATCCCAAGAAAAATTCTTCAAAGAGATAAATACCTTAGAGTTGTAAATATAGATAAATGAAAACAGAGAAAATTTAATCATAAGTTAAAATAATTATTTGGTTTTATGGAAGAAAAAGACAAAAAAAAATATTTTTATTAGTTTTTTTCTTTAATAAATATATCTTTAATGTTTTCCACTAATAAAGACTTCTTAACCCTCTTGAAACGTTAGTTAATTCTAGAAACTTTCTACTAAATGAAACTATCTCCTTCTTTTGGAATTTGCATATTTCGGTTTCCGTTATGGCTTTTAATTTATTTCTCAAAGAAATTCTTTACATAGTGCTCAAATGAAATTCCTTTTCAATTGCATTGTTTTCATTGTTGTCATAAAAGGTTATGATTTTTTTAAAATTGTCATATTTTTCGATGACAATTTTCTGAAACTCCAAATTATTCGTTAAAACTTCCTCACACCAAGCAAAAAAGAACCCAAACTTAACTAATTTGTCCAATTCAAAATTTTTCTCCAATAAACCGTTGAAATAATTTCTTTCAACAGACAAATTGTTGAATTTGTAATTCGAGTTCTTTTGTCTTCTTGCTGTATTTTCACTTTGGTTTTCGAATTTCTGAGATCAATCTTTTTCTTGTTCTTCCAAAAATTTAATTTTTCCTAAGGCTTTTGTCTTCTCAGATATTATATTGCTGAGGATATTTTCTAATTTTTGTTTTTCAATCAACAAATGCTTCTTTTTTTCAAGAAGCATATTCTTCCACAGCATTTTCAACTTTTATATTTTCAAAATTCTGGCGAGAAACCTTTCAGAAGGAAAGAATCACTGGAACAACAAATATGAATATTTCATATTCTGTTTCGGTGATTTCATTCGGCATTTTAAGATATATTCTATAGAGCTCATTATATTTTTTGTCAATTGTATCTATATACTCATTCCATTCTTGTGTTTTTCTCATGACAGTTTGTTTATAATCCTTCAATAAACGGTTCATTACGAAAGAAACGAACCTCAAATTTCCTGAAATTACTAAAATGTCTGAAAAAAAATTTCTTGTAGAGTTTGCTTTTCCTCAAAACACAGACTTGCCTAAAATTATTCAGGAAGACATTCTTTCGATTAACGATTTGATTTGGCCTAATTTAAATCATTAAGCAATCAAGAGCTCTTAGAATTGTTTAATCCATTGCTTTCAGAAATAATTTTCTCAATGTGCAAGATGTTAAAGATCAATTCAAATTAAAACAAATTGAAAGCATAGAGAAAATGACAAATGGAAGCGTTTCAAAGATAGAGAAATCTTTTAGAAAACAGAGAGTTTCTGAAAATTTTTAAAAATTCCATGAACTTTGTATATTAAGCCTGGAGTATTTTCTGTGTGTCTCAGCATGGTTTGGATATTTGAAAAGGCTGTTTGTTATTGAATTGGAGAGTTTCTGAAAATTTTAAAAAACTCCCATGAGCTATGTATATTTGTGGCCCGTGTAGTCCAAAACATGGTTTGATTTTTGAAAAAATCCTGTTTTACTCCATATCTTGTTATCGAATTGTAGAAAAGTTGCGGGAAACATTTGAAACATATTTTTTGAATTTATTTGTGTCAAGTAATAAACAAAAATAAATTTCAATATTGGCAAAAAGAATGCCCTTTCCAGGATTTGAACCCGGGTCTTTGGGGTGTAGGCCCAACGTCATACCACTAGACCAATAGGGCTTTATTATTAATGTTCTCATAAATATTTTTTCCAAACTGTGCTCATATTATTATTAAAGTGAATTGTTTCATCAACAGAGTCGTTTTCAAATTATAAAACCATTTTTTAATTTAATGTAGATAAAAAAAAATTCTAAAAATAATTTTCTTTAATTTTTTTTTTTTTTTCCTGTTTGAAGAATTTTTAAATAAAAATTGATTTTTTTATTAAAATATAATAATTATTTTTAAAATTATTATTTAGATAGTCCTCTTGTATAAAATTTTTTAAAAATTTTCCAATTGCGAAAATATTGCATGGCAACTATTTCATTGAAGAAGGTCTTATGACAACAATTCACGCCTCAACTGCAACTCAAGTTGTTGTTGATGGGCACCAAAAGGTGGGAAAGATTGGAAAGCTGGATGGGTAGCTGGACTCAATATAATTCCAAGTTCTACAGATGCTGCGAAAGCAGTCAGAGAAGTAATTCCAGAATTAAAAGGAAAATTAACAGGAATGGCATTTCGAGTGCCTGTGGCGGATGTTTTAGTTGTTGATCTGACAGTGAGATTGAAAAAGAGTGTGAGTTATGAAGAAATCTGTGGTAAAATGAAAAGGGAAAATGAACGGGGATCTTGGGATATAAGGATGAAGAGGTGGTTAGTCAAGACTTTGTGCATGACGAAAGATCAAGTATCTTTGACCAAAGGCTGGAATTGCCTTAAATAAGAATTTTTTCAAATTGGTGGCTTGGTATGATAATGAATGGGGGTATTCAAATCGGATTTTGGATTTGGCTCACCATATTGCTAAGGTGGCAAATTTAAAATAAATGGAATTTAAATAAATAAATATTGGCGAAAAATTAAGCAGGAATTATAAAAAAGGGGGCGTTCCGGGAATTGAACCCGGGACCACCATGACCCGAACATGGTATCATACTACTAGACCAAACGCCCTTGTTGCTTTACAAGAGCACTTCTAAGAAATTAAATGGCTATTTATAAGGAGATATGCTCATTAGTTTGCCTAGTGATGACCATTTTATAAGTTATCATTATTTTTCATTGATGTTTTGAATGAATTAATATTTTTTAACAAAATATTATATACAAAAAATTAAATTTGTTTTTCATATTTTTGTTTTGAGTTTTTTATTAATTTTCGAGTTGCAAATTTTTTCCAAAAAAAATAATTCGAATGTTATAAATGCATTTATTTCCCAATATTCTTAAAGGTCAACGCCAAGAACGCCCCACACATCATCCCTAAATACAGTCCATTATTCATTATAAATCCAGTTGTTTCTTTTTCATCTTTTGTGCTCATTTGTTCAGGACCGAGAACCATCACAGCGCTTGTTGCATATCCATTGCTGAGAGCAAACAAAAACATATTAACAAAAGCAAACCAATCCGTATTAATCACTTGTCCATTTGGTACAGTTAAAATCACTATAAATGAGATATAAAATATAAATCTGCCCAATATCATAGCAGTGGTGCTCACTTTATTGTAATAGCTTCGAAAAGAACATAGATATTTCCCCATAAAATCACCAACATTATAAGTCAAAACTAGTAGGGTTGATCCCCAAGCAACATTGACTCCTACTATATTCTTTTGTAAAGCTAAACCAGGAAAGACCATGAAAGTTTGAACATAAATGAGCCAGACCAAAATGGGCATTGGTTGGATTTTCTTAAATACATTCCAAATATGGCTTTGACTTTTTTTCTGTACTTCCTGATTAATCGACTTGCCTTCTTCTGTTTCATTAATCCGAGTGATGCAGACTTTATCTTCAACTTCTTCATTTATTACACTAAGGTCTTCTGGTTGTATACCATTTACAACTATTTGGTCCATGATATTATCTGTATGATTCATTGTTTTCCTCAAAGATCTCGTTATGACCTGCTTGCAAAAAGGAGAACGATAAAATGAATAAAACATGCCAATTGAGAAAATAAGGAAAACTCCCGCCACAATGACATAGATTAATGTACCCAGAAACAACTGAGAATCATCTTCAGCTCCTATTATAGCCAAAACTATCAGTCGAACGCAACATATCAAAACACCGCCTAATCCAGTTCCTGTGAAAAATTCATTTATGCATTCTGAACTGATCAAGGCCGCAAATGCCACAGTGCTTGATTGCATCAAACTGATGAACAAACCTTCCACGAAAATCAGAAACAACGCGAAATAAAAACCAGAACTGTTGGAAATAAAATTCGCTTCAATTGGAAGGATTATTACTAAAATAGCCTGTCCTATTAAACCTACAGTGATTCTTTTGCTTATTGAAAAATATTTGGAAAGACTATGGATGAGAACATTTTGGAGATTGGAAGCCACGAACATTGGAATCGAAAAATAGAACCCGACATCATATCCTGAAAATTTGCGAAGGAAGAAATCAAGTCCGATTAGAATTGCGTTCCAACCTATTAGTGACCCAATACCAAGGACAAGAAAAGTCATGCGGGCATAAAATGGCAAGGGAAGAGGAGCGTCGCTAAGCAAGGATAATTTAGATTCTTGTAATTTGACTTTGTTGGAGGACATGTTTCTAATTTTTAACAGAAGGGTTCTTTTTTTATTAAATTATAATCCTTTTTTTAAGATAAAAAAAAAATTAAAGACTTTTGGCTTTTTGATATAATAAACAAAGGTTTTAGTCGAATTATTTTTCGTAAAATTTAAAATATGGTGAATAGAAAAGAAAAGTGCTAAGCTTAATAATTTTTACAAATTAAAATATATTTTGAATAAATTTTTTTGCTCAAACTTAATAAAATTAAAAATAAAAAAATACAGGAAAAACTAAGGTTATTTTAATGACCAAGTTCATAATTAAAAATCTTCCAATTAATAATATTTTAATTTAGGATCTTGATTTCATTTTTAAATGAGATATCAAAAGCCCCTTAATCATACTCAGTATTTTTGAAGATATTCATATTAATTTCATTTTCAAGTTTATTCATTCATGCAAAAACTTTTTTTTAATGATGAGATTTTTGTTCAAAGCATTTTAACATAATAAAAATTTGAATAGGTCTTGAATTATCAAAATGAATCGAATTTCATGTAATTTTTAAGAAATCAAGTGTTTTCATTTATAATTTATCAAAAACTTTCTTACATTCCTATAAAAAACAAAATTATTTTTTACAATTCAAAAAAAAAATAATTAAATAAAATAAAAAAACTTCTGAACTGAAAATGAAATCCAAAGCTCAGGCCCAAACAAAGTCTTCCAAACTCGGTAATTATGTTTTTCTCTCTCTTTCTAACAATAACTCCTTTCAGAACCCATCACTAATAAAGAACAGCTAATGTCCTCTCCTCTCGTCAAAGAAAACTCCAATTTCACACCTGATCAAATCGGTGATCTATATGATGCTTTTGAATGTTTCGCGAACCCCTCAAGCAAGCTTCTCAACATGAAAGATTTCGTAGAATCCCTTCGAATTTATGGTTATGAACAGACCAAAAGTCCCATTCTTAGAATAATGTTGTCTATCAGTGATGAAAACCAATCTCCGATTAGTTTCGAGCAGTTCTTGGGATTGCTTTGTATGAAAATTGTAAAGAAAATAATGAAAAATGGTTAAATTAAATGGTTTATAGGGTCATACGTCTTCTGTTTTGGGAAGAGAAGCCATATTTAAATTAATTGATGCGGAAAATAAGCAATTCATCACTCAAGAAGATATAAAAACTACTGCCCAAAGCGTCGGATTGAATATTGGCGAAGAGGATTTGAATGAAATTTATTTGACATATAAGAAAACGAAGGATAGTCAGGGAATCACTATGGCTGAGTTTGAAAAGTATCTGGAATCAAGACTTAGCATTGTGAATCCAAATTCCAGAAGAAGAATTACAGAAATTAAATAAGGAATTATGAAATTTAGAAACTATAAAACCTTAAGAATTTCAAAAAAATGTTTTTTTGAAAAATTGAGAAAAGTTTACAGCAAATTAAAAATTCTGATTTTTTTTTTTTACATGAATTGTGATAATGTACAAAATATTTTTCAGCATTGTTTAAACAAAAATTAAGAAATTTTAAAATGGAAAAATTCCATTGAGATTGGGATTATGTTAAAACAAATATAAAAAGTGCAGAAAATTAAAATTCATTTTGAATTTTGCTTTATTTGACAAGAAAAAATGTAAATTTTTATCAGAATTTTTACAAAAATTTAAAAAACAAATGAAAAATTCTAGTGAGGAGGTATTTATTTATATTAATTTAAAAAATAATGAGAAAAGTTAAAGGAAACTGAAAAATTCCCATGATTATTTTTATTTGACATTAATTGTGAAATGTAAATTTCATTAGAAATTTTTTTTTTAAAGGAAAAATTAGGAAAAATTAAATGAACATTATCATTGAGGGGATAATTTTTGTTTACAATGCATCTTTCCTTTCATCTTGATTCATTTTACTTTTTTCTTCTTCACTTTCATAATTTTTCTTGTCAATCAATTCTTTTTCTTTTAAAATAGATTCATTCCCATAATTAGTTTCTTTGCTTTGATTAAGGGTCTTGAGGCTTCCCATGGTTGATTCTTCTAAATAAATGACTCCTTTGTTCACACTAACAGCAAGACTTCCTTCACTTTTATTCGATTCTTCTATATATAAGCATCCCTTTGACATATTTTCAACTATTTTCATAGGCTTGATATTTGTATAATTCCACACATTATAAAGCAAACTTGGATTTTCTTTCAATGCGTTTATCGGAATCACATGATCTAAATTCCATTTAACTCCATAACCATCCAAATTATAACCAAAATCCAGCATTTTGAAAATATCTTCTTTGAATTCCTTTCTGTTCCTATTGAAAATTTGCTTGAAAGTGATGATGAACCCAGGATTTTCACTTCTAAAACGGTTTTCCAAATTATGAAGCATCAATTCCACTGTTTTGTCGTTTTTTGATGTATGTCCATCATCGAATATAAGCTTATTAAAGTAAAGACAATCTTTAAAGAGCTTGAATGGCAGGTTAAGGATTGAATATTTACAATGATTCATGGGTGTGGTTTCTTTACTTAAAGCTTCTGCGAATCCTTCTCTATTAAAATCCAGAAATTCTTCTTTAACAGATTTAAGAGTTTCATCTTCCCTATAATTTCTATAGAAAAAATACGGTCTCATGAAGTAAAATTCATTGATTATATGTGAAAAAACATAAGTTTTCAATGGGTTTTCTTCAGATAATGTTATGAGACTTCTGATTTTTTTCTTTTTAGTTTCTGAAGTATCACAAGTGTATTTTATAATAACTCTTTCGAAGCTCAAATGCACTAAGGAAAATTTCTGAATAACAATTCGTCTAAAGAACTCATTGGTTTTACCGTTGAGCATCTTTTCACTACTGCTTAATACGATGTTGTTGATGTTTTGTGGGTTGATCAAATACTTTAAGATGGCATCTATGTTCATTAGATTCAAATAGGACATATATACAAACGCCATGATTTTAAACACTTTCATTTCCATAGATTTGGGCTTAGAGACCTCATGACTATCAGCTTTGAAATCAATGATTCTTTTGTTTTGAGCGAAATTCTGAGAAAAACATTCGATTTCTTGAACTTCCATAAGTTTTTCTGTGTCTTTATGAAATAAGTTCTCCAAAAACACGGATTCCGCTTCTTTAGTATAATTTTCAGCGATTTGTTCTTTTAAATCATAGTCAATCCTGTCTTTTTTATCAACAAAATTAATGGTTTCATTATGTATTGGCTTGAAGAAATCCAAATATAATACATTACTAGTCTTTGGGAAGCTGACGAATCCTTCGATTCTCTTAATTTCCATGATATCATTTTCCAATAAATAAAACAATAAATCTGATAAAATAGTATAACCATTGAGATCATCAAACACGTTTTTCTTCATTTTATAAGCCGATCTAATATTATTATCATCAGGGTTTCTGAATTCCAGCCAACTATTAACTGGCAAAACTGGGAATTTCTTCTTCAGGAAATTCTGATCTTTCTTATATTCCAAATCACATTTTATCAAGCCTCTAAACCCATACGGGTTTTCATCTTTGAGGCCTTTTTGATATTTCATCAATTTGAAAGTATATCGATGAGTGAATTTCAACTCTTTTTGTTTAATCGCGACATCTTCTATTCTTTTCTTCAATTCGATCACCTTATCAATGCCTTTTTCGAAATCCTCAAGGTTTCTTTGATGGAAGGTAAATGCAGATTGCAAATCCATAGTTTCAAATTGGCCACATTGTTTGAGCAATTCTTTGGCTTGGAATTCGCAAAGGAAATCCGTCGGATTTTCGAATTTAGATCGCATAAATGTCTCGTTTCTGAAACTAAAAAACGGTGAATCATGGATGAAATCATCATAAATTTTATTGATTTCTCGCGTTTTCTTCTCATTTGAACGTGGGGTCATTTTTAACACGACATCTTTCATGAATCTCTTGAAAATATGGTTTTTTAAGGTGTTTGACCCTTGGGTTTTCGGATAAATTGAAAGCCTTCTCAAAATGGTTTCTTTATTTGGTTCATCGATCCATTTTGAGATTGGGAAATAATTATTAAGGTTTTTTTGATATTTGGAGGTATTGAAAGGGATATTATTAGATTTTTCCATGGAAATCGTAGTGGTGGAAAGACTCATATTATCTTTATCTGAATCTTCTTTTCGGTCAATGAGTTTTTTGGCTGTCCTTTCGTTTTTTATGTATTGAGTTCTGGGTTTTCTGATGGATTTATAACATTTGATATGATTGTGTTTACAGGAAAATTGAGGAGTCATTCGTTTGAAGATTTCAACATCATTGATCAGATCATCTTTCATCTTTTTTTCTCTTGTGTCCTTCATTTTCCTCAATTTGCATGCTTTATAATGCATTTCGAAATTTTCTTCAAATTTCAAACATCTATAACAATAAACACAGATATAATCAATTATCTTTAAAGGGGCATCTTTAACATCTTCATTAGAAGTCATGGTTTCTATGTAATTATCAAGAGAAGACTCTTTGAGTTCTTGATTTGTGAGGAATTTCCTGGTTCTATTATGAAAGAACAGAATCTCTGTTTCTGGGTTTTCTAAAGATGGATCATTTGGAAAGACCTGAAGAGGACCTATACAAGTGTATTTTATCGGGTTTTCTAAAGAATTTTCTAGATTTTCTATGATGCTTTCCTCTTCTTTTTCTATAAGAAAGATTAGCAGATTTTTGGAGGATTTGGAAGTTTTCATAATGTTGTTAATTCTTGCAATTTCTCCTTTGTTAACATAATTTTTTGTTTTTTTTCCTGTTATTTTTTCTTCGATTTCTTTTTGAAAATCCTCGATGAATTTAGACAAATAAATCTGTCCAACATTGGTAAAAGTGAGCATATTTCTGAGCTTTATTTTGAACCCCTCAATTTTATTAATGGTTAATTCGTAAGGGTTTTTTATGCATGAATGGAATTCCAAAAGCTGCATATGGATCTTCAAAAGCCCCTTTTCTAACATTTCCATATCCCATATTTTGAAACATTTCTTTCTGGGCATTTTTATCTTCTCTTTTCTAGGGTCATCGCCTCTAAATCCATCAATTATTAGGTTTATTTTGATAGAAACGGGGAAAAAGAGGAAATTATCAATTAGAAATGTTTTGATGGTATTGGTGATGTCTTTTATTAAGTCGTGGATTTGATAAAAAGAATATGTGTCTGATGGGTCTGAAGAAAGTTCTGCATAGAAATTGGATTGCTTTTGAAAGGAAACAGGGTCAGTAGACGGAAAAGAGTCTGATAAGGGAAGATTTTTAGAGGATTTTTCAAATTGCATAATTTTTTTAATTTTATATAAGAAAAAATTATTTTGATTCTTGCTCCTTAGCATTTTTAAATTTATATGAAAAATTTTAATTTTACCAAATTTTCGAAAAAAAATTTAAAAATCTAAGTTTAAACAAATATCAAAGAATTTTTTATTAATTTTTTTAACAGTTTTTTATATTATTTAGACGAATTGAAAAATTAAAAAAATATATGTTATCAAAGTATAAATTAAAAATATACAAAAATAATGAATTTTATTCCAAATTTTCGGAAACATCAAATCTTGTCTTTTTAAATGAATTGGTCATTTTATCGAGGTAACATTTATCTTTAGCGTATTCATTGGGGATGTGCCCCAATTTAAAAAAAAAAACATTTATCTTCTTTTTTTATTTTGTTGAATTTTCTACACTTGTAATTTCACGATATCTTTTCCATTATTCGTGACCCAAGGATCTTTCTATAATAAAAGGAAAAGAAGCAATTTTTCTATAGAAATTTATTTAAAACAATACAAGAAGTTCTTCTAGAGTAATTCTTTTTTTGGGGTTTTTCTCCAAACATCGATTTATCACGTTTTTCAATGATTCGTTCATGTTTTCATTGAAAATTATAGGATCGTTTTTTATTTGATCCTTTAGTTTTACAAGGTTTGCGTTATAAAATGGCACTTTTCCAAGGAGAAAGTAATATAAAGAAACGCCAGAAGCCCAAATATCTGATAATGTGCCATTATATTGATCTCCTAATAATTATATTATAACTTTATTATAGGTAGATAAAGAAGAAAAAAAAGGAAACCTTCCCAAGCCTCAGGACATAAATAAGCTTTGGTCCCCACTGTTGAAGAAATATTATTAGATCCCTGGTCAGCAAGAAAGGACACCCCAAAATCAGCTAGTTTCACATTATCATCTTCAGAGATCAAAATGTTCTCTGGCTTAATATCTCTATGAATCACATGAACATAATTATGAACTATTAGATAAATATTTTATAGATAAAAATATGGTTTATAGATAAAAATATGGTTTTTTTTTACGATAATTCAATGCTGATAACAATTGGCTGAAATATTTTCTAGCCTTTGCCTCTGAAAGGACGTTGGGTGGTTTTTTTGTCGAGGATGGTAGCTCTTCAGCCCAATAATTTGAAGAGAAAATAGCTCCTTTTTTCATATATTCCATTACTAAATATAACTTCTCATTTTGAACATCATCAATCACTTCGAATAATTTGATAATATGAGGGTGATCCTTTACAACAATCCTTTTATAAATTATATAAAATAATGAAAATAATACGAGTTTTTTCATTATAGCGATCTCCTTCTCTAGCAATGTGAAAGAATTTGAATTCATTGAAATCACTTTTCGTTTCAACTTTTTCTTATTCGCGATTTTTATTGCATATTGCTTCTGATCTTGTTTATTTAAACCAAGCTTCACTTTTCCAAAGCTCCCTCTATAAAAATTAAAATTATTGAATACTCCTTTTTTTATTTCAGGGAAATTTACTTTCCTAATTGCTGCAAAATCGTGTATTGGTTTATGATTTTATTTCCCTGTGAATCTTTCTTTTTTTCAATGAATTTAGTCTCTGTGAAAATCTTTTCTGTTTTCGGCTTGAGAGCAATGACTGGTTTGAATATAATTTCTGTTTCTTTTTCTTGTTTTTTTTCATCCCTCGCCACATATTGACTATCTTCGAGCAAATTAATCTGTTGCATTTTATCAATTTCTCTCATTTTATCATTATTCTGTGGTTTATCATTTATTTCATTTCTCTGGTTATTTTCATTTCTCTGGTTATTTTCATTTCTCTGGTTTTTTTCATTTTTTTCATTTTTCTCAATTTTTTCATTTTCTTCTATTTTTTCATTTTCTTCTATTTTTTCATTTTTTTCATTTTTCTTATTTTTCTCATTTTTCTCATTTTTTCCAATTTTTTCATTTTGATTATTTGCTTCTTTTTGCTTTCGTTCTTGTTTTCTAGCCAATTCGATCAAATTCACATTATAAAACTTTGGATCGATAGTATTTGTGATTGAATAATTTTTTTCAAGTTCATCGAGATGGAAACTGTCTGTTTCAGTTTTTTCCTTCGGTTGAATCTTGCATTTTTCTTTGATGATGGGATTATAATAGAAAGGAATGAAAAAGTCCTCAGAGTTGGATTTTTGATGACCTGGGTTTTTTGAAGGAGACTTATAAATAAGAGGCTCATTCATAATTGAAAAATAATGTAATTTTATTAAATATCAGAACAATTTAAACAAGTGACAGCAAATTTGAAGAGGATATGACAAATTGTGAAATGGTCTATAAAATGAATGCTGTTTATTCAATAATTGATTGGGGATTATTCCAAAGGAAAAGTTTTATTAATTTGTGTTCTATGATTTTTTTAATATTTTGTTTTTAAATTTGGCTTTTTTTGGTTTGATGAAACATGAAAATTTTTTAATAAGGTTTAGAAATAGATTATATTATTTTTTTGTTGAAACCTCAAAGGAAATTTAGGTCATTCCTGCAGAATTTTCACGAGTAGCTCCTAAGAAAAAATGAATAATATGCAAAGAAAATATTAATATAAATTAGTAAAAATTGAAAAAAAAATTTAATAAAATTTCATTAAAAATCATTTAAACAAGCTCCAAATAATTTTACAAAATTCAAAAATATAATTAATGTCCGAAAAAACAGATAAAGTTCAATAAATAAAAAAAATTAATGACCTGTTGTTGCACATTCAAAATATTCCCAATATTGATTTTGATTTGTGGGTTCGAGCAAAACTCATTAAACTTCACAGCGAAATATTTTTCTTCATCTTCGCAAATTCCCGAAACTTCAACCTTAAAATTCTTTAAAAACCTCCTTCAATTCAATTCAAAATAAACCTTGCTTTCTTTCAAAAATGACAATTTTTGAAATCCTGAATTATTCCCCAAAATGACATTTTCACCATATGCGATATGAGCATCTGCTTTATATCGAACTCTGACATTTCTTCTATTGCTGATATTTTGGACCACTTCAGACAAAAGAAGAGCCCAAAGGTCAGGACCGATGTTTTCATAAGCATAGAAAAGAAGACTTATCAAACCGATGAAAATAATTTTTCTTTCCCGACCTCGTCGTTGAGTGGTTTTCAAGACCCCGACTTCATTTTGGAGGAAAGTCTTGAAAATGCCGTTGGAAGCTGGTTCGCACTTAAAATTAAGAAAGAAAATAAAAAAAAAAG
>Ga0302186_10001844_pt1 | contig 16954 bp, 19 predicted proteins | sample II_Bog_E1_2_FD_198782 | JGI IMG/M metagenome (GOLD analysis project Ga0302186, IMG submission 198782) | Peat permafrost microbial communities from Stordalen Mire near Abisko, Sweden - II_Bog_E1_1 | ecosystem: Environmental > Terrestrial > Soil > Wetlands > Peat | place: Sweden: Abisko... | reverse complement strand
TATGTTACGATGATCCTGTCGTGAGCAATCATATCCTCTATTTGCAGTTAATTTCCAATAGTTTTCAGAGAAACAAAGCCGAAACTTCAGGTGGTGCCATTTTGCTCTCATATAAGATACCTTTAAATTTCACTCCTGATGATAGCATCTATGAAGAGAACATTGCAGGCGCTTATGGACACGATTGTGCCTCAGAACCAGCTCGAATGCTATATTTGGGTGATGTTCCAGTAAAAAAACAATATTCAATTAATGATTGGAATGACCCACCTTTCATTACTTTGAGAACTGCATCAGGGATTCCAATTAACATGGTTTTCAGTTTTGTCTTGGTGGATTATTTCTATCAAACGGTTAACCGGACTTTTGTAGAGTAGTTTTTTATATTTGAACCCATTGTGATTTTTTCATTTTAGTAATCAGAAATTGGATCTGTATGAGGGGCTCTCAGATGTAATTTCAGGGGATGATGCCCAATTAAGAGGCACAACCATCGGAACGATACAAAATGGGGTGTTGGAATTTGATAATTTGATAATTTATTCTGAAACTTTCAAAACTTATAATTTGCGTGTTTATCCTGACATGGTGCTAAGAGGCCTACCATTTCTAGACTTCACCTTTAAGAATGAATTGGTGACAAATGGGGAATACTATTATTATTTCCCTGTAAATATCGTTGATTGTAATTATGGACAAATCCTGGAAATACTCTCTGGAACAAATTTTACTTATTGCGATTCATGTCCGGCAGGAACCTTTTCATTGATCAAAGAAGGTAATTGTCTTGGGTGCCCAGAAGGTGGTAATTGTTCATCTGGAGTTTTGATTGTAATTGCAGGGTATTGGAGGATTGGAGAGATAATATTAGCTTGTACTCCAGATCAATCGACCTGCTTGTAAATAAAATAAAAATAAGATAAAATTGATAAAAATTATTAATTGAAAGGGGAGGAATTGATGAAGGGGATATGAGCTGCTTACAGAATTACTTTGGCGTTCTGTGCCAGAACTGCATTAAAACGTACTACAAAGACCCGATCTACAATGAGTGTAAAAAATGCGGCTCTGTGTTAACAACTTCTCTAATAATGGGAGTAGGCTTCTTGTGCTATTTAATTTGTTATTTTTTCCTGATTAAGTATACTTCTTCTTCTTATTGCCATTAAAATTTTTTTTTATAAGAACTGAAATTAATGGCTTTCATAATGACACCAATAAAGAGAAGCTTGTTTCAGATTACATCAAATCTTTATTGAATTTCATTCAGTTTTGTTCCGTCATCCTTAATCAATTTGGGTTTCCTAGCAACGCATTTGATTCCGCCTCCTCCCAAACTCTTCAATTATTCAGCGGCTATTTTTTCAGTTTCTTTTCTCTCGATTGTCTCCTCCAAAATTTACAAAACTATCCGGCTTCCATATATGTCAAAGTCCTTATCACTTCAATTATTCCAGTATTATTGATTTGCTTAATAGGCAGTTTTTTGCCAAAAATGAAAAAGTCCAGCCGTTTTCTCGTGTGTTTATCGACAACTGTCTTTCTTCTCCAACCAATCATCATTCAATCCCTATTGACTATCCTTAAATGTAGAAATATTTTTGGGGACACTTATTATCTTTCTGATGATATGACAATTCCTTGTTACACTAAAGAGCATTTCTATTGGATATTCATATTGGTAATTCCCTCCTTTGCTATATATGTCATAATGTTGCCAGGATTTTTTTTGATGAAGGTCTATATTGGCAAACGAAAAATAAAAGATGACTATGATTTCAGGCAAAGAGTCGGGTATCTCATTCATGGATTCAAAAAGAAGGTTTTTTATTGGGAGTATTTCTTGTTGTGGGAAAAGCTTATATTGATATTAATTGCGATATTTTGGCCTGAAATTTATTCAAAAGTATTTGTCTCATTGTTATTCCTCCTATTGGTCACAGGAGTGGAACATAAGGCCCAACCCTTGTTGACTAAAAAATTGAATGATTTGGAGCTCAATTGTCATTTATCTTTGATTGGTATTCTATTATTTAGTGCTTTAAAACTTAACAATGATGAAGCAAGTTTCGATTTCTTGCTTTCGATTGTCGTTTTCGCAATTCAGTTGCAATTCCTCTTCCATTGTGTTTTATCAATAGTTGGTCATAAATTAGACGCATCCACTATAACCATCAATGAAAATTCACCAAGGCATAAGAAATTATTGGCACGTGCTTCACAATATTTCGACAACGATGGCATGAAGAAGGAGGAGAAAGAATATAATGATAATATATTGGGAGTTGAACAACTCGAAAAGGTATTGTGTTTCAGAAATGCGATGAAAAATTTTAAGGAGTCAAATGAAAAAGAAAAGAAAGAGATTGATGAACATGAAGTGATAAAAATGCTTGGCTTAAACATAAAAAAGCTTAAGAAAATCGTTAAGTGTTTACAAGAGGAAAACAAAGCTTTAAAAAAAGAACTATTAGAAATGAAAGAAAACATGACTTTGAGTAGTCCAACTACAAACCCGAACCAAAACCTCTTAAAAAAAATCAACGAATGCAAGGAGGAAAAAGAAAAATCATCAAAGGAAAACAATAATGAAAGCAATGATCAGAAAAAAATAAAATGGGCTTGGTATAGGAAAAAAATAGAGGAGGATTTCTGTGATTTGATGATGAATGTAACCCGAACAAACATAAATTTTAAGAATAAAGAGGTAAATAAAGGAGAAGTAAGGAAATGCAAGGTTCTGGATTTTAATTTTATCAATATTGGCAATATTGGAGAGGAGTCAATCAAGAATCTGAGAATAAAGTTGAAAGTTGCTGACAGTTATATTTTTATTTATGTGTTTTTATTCTTAATTTTCATAAAAGATTTAATTTCATGTGGCAAATCAGAATTTTTCTTCGATGAAATCGCAGTTAATGATCAACGAAAGTTTAAACTCCTTTTGAAGAAATTCAGAGTTGATGAAAACTTAAATTATCGCATTGCTCTCTCTATTTCATATAGGTAAAAATAATAAAATATTATGAGAAAGTATTTAATTTTATTTTCAAAGTTTGAAAAAAATCAAGAAAAAAATCAAATTGAGTTTAATTTTTGATGAATTTTTCTTCAAAATTCATAAATTCAAGTCATTAAGTTTTACGCAAATTCTTACGAAATACGATCGCATAGCCTGTAATCATGAAAGTTTAGATATAATTCCTGAAAAATTAAAAGAGTTCCTCCTTGGTTTTAATCACTTCGAACCTATTTTCCAAGAGTTAAAAGAAACTAAGGAAGAAAGAGTCTTATTTTTCACTATTTTGAAGGAAATAATTTCATCCAAAAAAATAAAATGTTTGGTCTTATTTCGTCCAAACAAATTTTGCATCAATGTTGAAGTCTATATAAAAAAGGCCAAATTGAATGAGTTAGAGTCATCTTTGAATAATTTCACTGAGGTGTTGAAAAAAAGTGTTGATGACTTGCTGAATTTTTTAAGAGCCCGCATTTCAAAAACTCAGATCTTAGAATTCACCACAGCAAACGATTGAACTCATTTAATTTTTGTCTTAACCCTTGGAAGAGTTTTTTGACACCGAAAAATCATATTTTTTTATTTTGAGTTCATTTTGTTTTTATTTTCGGAAAAAAAAACTTTAGAAATAATTTTTAATTGTTTTCGATGCTTTTTTTATAAATAATTGGCTCAATATTTTTCCAAATTAATTTATTTTAGATCAAATTTATTTTAAAAAAAATCCTTATGTTAAACGAAACAAAGGAAGAATTATTTTTGAAAGCAACTTTGATTGCTAGCAGCATATCTGGCTTCTTAGGAAAATTATTGTCCCATCCCTTAGACACTGTCAAAGCCAAAGCTCAAGTTGCTAGCTAAATAAATTTCCTCATAATATGCAAAAAAAAGGTGGATTCCGCTAAATTGAATATCCAAAATATTGTTTCTGGCAGAAAAATCCTTAACACAATCCTCAATACTTATAAAAATGAAGGAATCAAGGGATTTTTCTCAGGTGTGGGAGTGGCTTCGGTTCTTTATTTTTCTAATATATTATTTATTGAAGCTTAATCTAATTAGATAGGAGGAATCCCTGCAAATATAATGTATTTTACCACATATGAAAGCGCCAAAAATTATTACAGAAAATTTGAAGTAAAGTCTGGTTTTTGTAATTTTGAAGCAAATACAAAAAAATAAACAGATTTTTCATGAACGAGATTCTTTAAGATATTTCTCAGCTGGGATGACTGCCGAAATTATCAGTTGTATGATTTGGTTGCCCATTGATATAACAAAGGAACGTTTGCAGGTTGAAAATTGGATTATTTTTCTTAATAAATTTTAATTCAAGGTCCAATTCAACTTGAAGACATACCATTATAAAAACTCGATAGATGCCGTCCAACAAATCATCAAAAATGATGGGTTCTTCGGTCTTTACAAAGTAAAATTTTGTTTGTTTACAAAAATATATAATAAAAGGCTTATGGAGCAACGATAGCTTCATTCGGCCCATTTTCAGCCTTAAATTTTATGTTTTATGAGAAATTTAAATGTAAAATTATGATTTTTTCCTTTATTTCATAATTATTGTTCAGCATTGGTTTGCAAAGATCCTAAATTGCCAGGCCTTTTTGAATCATTAATTTTATCAACGCTTTCAAGTTCTCTTTCAACATTTATCACCAGTCCTTTGGATATGGCTAAACTGCGAATGCAAATCCAAAGAGGAGAAAGATCTGTTTCAGGAAATTTAAATAGTTCCTTAAGCGAAGGTAGATTCGGATATAAAAACATGTTCCATGGCATTTATTTGATTTTGAAAAATGAGGGATTTTTCGCTTTATACAAAGGTTGTTTTTTTTAAATATTGCGATTTTTATGATTATTTAATTTTAAAAATAGGAGTCACACCCAAAATTTTGCAAGCCTCTTTTAATGTAATGTTGAGTTTTACTTTATTAGAATGGCTTCGTAAATACATTTTGTTAAATTTTTACAATTATGAATAATTTAAATGAGTGTATTGAATTTTAACTATCAAGAAATATCCATTAATTTAATAATTGATAATTATTTTTTTACACAAAAAAACTTCCTTAATTTAAGCTTCTTCTTCCTTTGATTCATTCCTCACTTCTTCCAATTCCCCCAACAATTTATCAATCGACTTTTTAGTTTTTGGTTTGAGATTATTCGAGCTTTTCTCTTGAAAAAATAAATCACCATTATTCTCATTATTTTTTTCTGCCGGAAGTAGACTAACATAGCTTTTTTTCTTAAAAATCAATGAATCACCCCTGAATCTCGGAGTACTACCCGAATGACCAAGCGAATTTCCTTTATGTGAACTAGAGAAGCTTTGTGGTGATTTTAAAGAGATACCGAAATTTTTATTATATGAGGAATCACACATAAGAGAAGCCATTTTCTTAATCATTGGGGGTTGTTCGATGGAAAGATTTTGGGCGGAATTTTCAATGACTTTTCGTGAGAAAATTTCGCCTTGTGCTTGATGAATCGATGTAATCAAGGACATTTTTTGAGCAGAATCGAGTTTGTTGATTTCAGATTCCTCATAATGAAAAGCAATTTGTAGGATTTCCATCAAATCATTTAGAATCTCGTTTTTATCTAAAGACTTATCTTTATTGAAATCGATCGCAACGAATTGTTGAGCCTGGTTCATGAGTATTTGATCCTTTATTAGAGATTTTGAAGAATTTCGTAAATGGGTAAGGATTTTGCCAGCCTTTTCATTATGTTCTTGGGCTTGAGACTTTTGATCTAATATCACAAAAATATGACTAATTATAAGATTAAGCCTCATGATATGTTCAGTCAATTGATCAGAGGAAATGTCACAAATGAATTTGAGACAATCTTGGAAATGTTTCAAACTTTCATCATATTTGCCTGCTATGAGATAAATTAGCCCTATTTTCATCAAGATATCGTTCATTTTGCTATCATTATAATTCGAATCCTTTTTTATTTTAAGCGCTTGAAGATAGAGTTTCAAACTTTTCTCGAATTCGCCTTGCATCATCAAAATATCTGCTAAATTTATTGAAGAATTCACTAAATTTCCCTCTTCGTAACGGGCGATAGTTGCTCTATTTTTATTGATTACAGAGTTTTTACAATTTTGCTCATCCGGAAATAAGTAACTTTCAACAGTATATTTTGAGGTTTTGGTCATTTCATAATTAACAATTGTGATTTTTTGCAAAATATCGTTTAAAATCAAATCATCTTCCACCAAATTCGAATTATAAATCGATAAAGCTTCGAGAAAATATTTCCGAGCATTTGCACAATCATTCACTTCCATATAACAAATTCCTAAATTATACATGTTATCGGCCAAAAGACAAGTTTTCTCAAGAGTTTTGTTCTTTTCTATAACATCCAATGATTCTTTGAGCAAATTAATGCTTTTATGAATATCTTCTGCCTCTTTATATATAAGACTAAGGTTCTTCACAGCCTCAATAACATTATCTTCCTCTTCCATATAATAAATTCTCATAATCCTCAAGGCCTTCGCTCCATTGCTGATGGCTTTAGAGTAATTGGCTTTATCTTTATATATTTGTGAGAGTTGCAAGAGAATATAACCAATTACTGGATGACTTTCACCATATTTGCTGGAATAAATAACCAGAGCTTCAGTTAAAAAAGCTTCTGAATTTTCCACTTCTAATAAACATTTATAAATTTGTGAAGCGAAAATCAAGGCATCTGCCAATTGCATCGAAGTATATTGTGTTAATTCTATATCCCGATAATAACTCAAGGCCATTTGAATATTAGTCATCGCTTCGCTATTTTCATCTAGGAGAAAATATAATTCAGCTATGAATTCCTTTGTTAAGGCTAAATCGTAAATACTGCGAGATTTGTCATATTTCTCTATAAAACGTATCAATCTTTGCGCTGCCTTCAATGATAAATTAAAATCTCCTTTGTTCTTATAAATGAGCATTCTCAATGTTGACATTTTCTTCTTCAAATCAATTATTTTGTCTGTCATTTGAAAAGGCTTAATCATCTCCCTGACATCATCTAAAAACGACAAAGCAGTCCCATATTTCCCCATCACCATATGCATTCTTGAAATCTCGAACGTTTTCTCTGCTAATTCCAATTCCCTGTCAAATCCATTTTCCTCATTATTTTTCTCTAAATATTCCTTAGTTTGCAACAATTCTTCCAAAGCTTTCTGATTGTCCCTAAAATTTTAATTAGAATTTTTCATTTGCTTTTTTTTTTTAAAATATAGAAAATTACCCGATTTCAACGTAAAACTTAAAGAGGATATTGTGTTTTTCTATCCCTCCTTCAGTTTCCAATATCTCCGTCAATTTATTTTTCAAAAATTCGTTCTCATCTATTATTTGATGTGTGATTTTCCTCATATACCCCAATAAAATATTAATATTCCCCTTTTTATTCTTATCATAATCTCGAAAAGTTTGACTCTCTTTTTCTCTCGAAATTTCCTCTGTTTTTTTCCCAAAAATTTGTCCTGCTAACAAAAAGTTTTTTTTTTTTTTGAGTCTTTCGAATTTCGAGCTGTTTAATAATATTGAGGTTTTTTCATCGAAATTCGCATGTTCTGATTTTGTGGGGGAAGTCATTGTTTTCCCCATTATAGTTCCAATCTTTGAGTGGGCTTTCTGCACCACATTTTCTAAATTTACCTTCGCATTTAGGATCTTTAAAAGAATCGCCTTTAATGAATAAACCCCATATTTTGTTCCCAAATTCTCCTCAACTAAAGCCTCAAAATTTTTATACTTCTTCAAACTCTCCAATTCAAACATCGACAACGCAAAAGCGAACAAATCTGAATAAAACAAACCATCAAGCAATCTCACACTTTCTAAATTTTCCTGATATGCTGCCTTTAATGTAGGGTCCATATAATAAGGCGTACCCACGACTGAATGGTCAAATTTGTTATATTCTGCTAGATCACGATGGTTTATTGTTTTAGTTACGAATTTTTTCGTAAAAAATTCAGTTCTTCTATTTTCTCGTGACACATTTTCCTCATTTCGCATTGGAGAGGAGGGAGATTTAAATTGAGCTGCCAATTTATGAGCATTCGTTACTTTCGCTTGTCGGAAGTTACCGATTTTGTATTTTTTTGTCGAGTTTACATAATAAATATTCTTGGGATTCAGATTCCGATGTGCAATTTTGGCGTTTTTTAACACACTCAACGCATAAAGCAAACTTTTGGCAATGTACACCAATTCATCATCCAAATAATATTTCTTATTCATAATTCGACTATCCATGATCTGTTTCAAATTTGTGTCCCATTCTTCCCAGACAATATGCAACCATTTTTTTGGCCGTAGCGTGTGTTGGAATGCCTCTTGATAAATGTAATAATCCATAATTTGAAGGATTGGTGGGTCATGAAGAAATTCTCTCATTTCAGATGAATCCTTTTTTTTCCTCTCTATATGAGCATCATCGATAAGCATTTTTTCTAGAGTATTTTTGATTTTATCGCTCAGAAAGATTTGATAAGCCATTTCTGCAATTTGAGACTCATTTTCGCTTTCTAATTCTATGATTTGGAGGTTTGCTCTTGTGCCGGACTTTTTACAAAGAACCTTATAAATCAATGAATCGTTAGGACCAATCATTATATTAAGTAATTCCCATTGCCATCGAGTGATTTCCAATTCCTGTCGAACCGTTATTTTGAAATCAAACATTTTCTTATATGTGAAAACCAGTTCGAGAACACGATGGTCTTTATCGCCATCGACTTGAAGGCAAGATTGCTTCAATCCCACTTTCTTTTTCAAAGGCATCATTTCGAAAGTTTCATCAAAATCTGGCATTTTGGATTCGGGGGAAAAGTCATCCATGTTAAAAATTTCAGGTTGAAAGGGAGCCATTTCAGGTGGAGCCACGAGGTTTTGATTTGGTGGAGCCACGAGGTTTTGATTACTGAGATTGATTTTTTCCTTATCAATAGACAAAAAAGTTAAGGGTTTTGAAGAAGCGCTTAGGATATGTTTCATTTTGAGCTTTGAAGAAGAATGACAGGCACCCATTTATAACTTGATTATGAAGAAAAAAAAATGTTTTAGAAAGAAAAAAAAATAATTATTATTTTGAGATTAATTTCTAAAAAATCGAAAAAAATTTAAAATGGCAAACAAACTGGATTTCAAGGAAAGAGCCACTTCCATCATGAAAAAAAAAGACGAAATGAATAACACTTACATGAAAAACCGTGGGACAGTGAAACATCAACTTAGAGAAGATAAAAAGGAAGATAATGAGGAAGAAAATAAGGTTTTTGAGGAGAAGAAAACGATTCCTTTCGAAAACAATCAAAAAAAAAGGGCTATGAATGCGGAAGAGGATATAGATGAACGAGAATATTCGAATTATCAGGATCCATCATTGAATGATTCACCAAAATCAATGCAAAGCATTGTTTCAATAAACGATCGCAGGCATTCGAATTTCAGCATTAAGAAAATGATTGATTTGATAGAGGGATGTTGCACCAACCCTTTGAAACAAGTCGAATATATTGTTGAATTGTTTAAAGGAGTCGATTTCATTTTGAATCATGAAAATCTTTGGCCTGAAATCTTCAAATGCGATTTGAATGAAAGAAGTTCTGTTCAACGCCTGGTAAAAAAGCCATTACATTACTAATTAGATTAATATTTTATCAAAATAGTCTCGAGATATGGATTATTTTCTGCATAATTCCTTGATTTTGATTGAAAACCAGGAACAGATGCGGACTTCTTTATTAAGTCTCATTGCTAATATGACCGTGATAAATTATCCGCCAAGTGAGAGTTTCGGTTTTAAATGCCTGAAATCTTTGAAAGAATTGATAAATAATGACAACCCGTTTGTGAAGAATCTCGTGATCGGAACTTTGAAGAATGTGGTGGTGCCTCTTATAAAGAAACCTGATCTTATGAAGATTTCTTATAATATTCTGAACGGTGTGAATTTGATTTTGACCAGCTCTTTTAATAAGGAAAGTTCTCTTTTTGAACCGGATCTAATGACATATGGTGCTTTATGGATCCAACAAATCAAGAAATCAGTGGCAAAAATCGAAGACACGGAATCTCTCCAAAGGTATTTCCTCAAATATGAACAGTTCATCTATCATGATTCGATCATGAAGTATCTTATTTTAGGAGATCTCTCTAATATTATTAAAATTTAAGCTTCCTGGCAAATCTAACCATGAAAAAAGAATTCGCAGAATCGTTATCCCAAGCTGAAGGCTTCAAACTTGACCAATTGACCTCATTATTTGAGCGTTTTTCTTTTTGGAAAACGTTCAAATTTGACGAAGATCAAAAAGAAGATGGAAAAAAATTCAGAGGGTTGCTTCTTGAACGAACCAATTGCATCCTTCAAATTATTATCAACATCGCTCCTTTTTTTAGTGTACACTCCGAATATAAAATCCCTGTTCAAGATTTTGTACGCAACGTTCTTGAAAAACGTCACATAGAGCCGCTCCTTCGAGAATTCAATGGACGAAGTGAGGCATATTATAACGGATCCAACATAAAGGATTATGATGAAGATCCCTCGGAACGTATAGAAGAACTCAAAATATATTATCAAAACCTATCACAACTCATAACGACATATTCCAAACTTTTTCGGTTCAAAGACATTAATATCCTCGAATTCACAGGAGAGGCTATATTTAAAACATGCAGCTACCAAGTGTTGGATCTTCTAAACATCTCAAAGCTCAATCCAATAATTTTAAAATCCTGTGCTATTTTCCTCATTAATCTCTTCAAACATCCGAATGTTGAATATTCAACTGACACAAAAATCCATGTAACCATTCAAAACACTCTAATGGATTATGTGCCACTCTTATGGTTTTTGGGAGGAATTAATTATGAGACTCTTTGTTGGATGGGAACATTATATACGAAACCGTTTTTAACTTTGGATGATGAATTTGAATTCGTTGAGGTTTGTGACCAAAGATCGACACAAATCCAAGAAGCTTTTTTTCATGTGATCCGAGTAGTCAAATTGCTTTCGAACTCGAAAAGTCAGAATACAAGGGGAACAAAAACTGCGCAATATTCTGCAGAATTGTGCCAGAAAACAAGTTTCGTGAAGGAAAGGAATTCTTTTTTGTTTAAAGCATGGGAGATGCCGAATGATAATGTGAAATTGTTGATTTGTCGAACTTTTTCTTGCTTACATCCAAGAGTGTGGATGTTGGAAGATTTGAAGATTTTTCTCGATATTTTGAGGGAAATGAAATCTTTCAGCAAAAAGAATTGCGATGAAGTAAGAAAAAAAGAATATTTTTGTGATTTATTAGGTAATTTTAAGATGATTGCCGAGATCTTCCTGATTTTTAGTAAGATCTTAATGTTTTATGATCAACCATTAGAAGAAGTGTTAACTGAAGCCGTGGATCTCTGTTTTGAAATGTCCATTTAATTTTTCCTTTTTTTTTCTTTTTTTAACCAAGGACTTTTTAAGCCTACTCAATAATATGGAACGAAACTTTCGGGAATTACAGGAAATGAATAGTCGCAAGATACAAATATCAGTTTCCTGTATATTTTTCCTCAAACGAGCATCCTCGATCAAGGATTTACATAATTCCTTTTTAACCCCTAAGATCCTTTTCTTAACTAAGAAATTCTTTTATTTTGAGGAGAAATACATGCTCGAAAATATGACCCCTCTCCTCTTAGAAGATACTTGGGCCTGTAGTAACATTGAGCATCTTTTACAATCAACATCAGGCAATGAACAGATTCAAGCCAATACTTTATTAGGTTTCCGATTAATCAGTAGAATTGCTGACATTTTGCAAGATAAAACAAATGTTGATAATGATGAAGATGTGGATATTTTAGAAAGAGATTTCACTGAAGAAGAGGAGAAAATGGAGGAGGATTTGGAAATGTTTTGTCAATGGTTTCAACCCAAACCTTCAGTGCTGATAAATAGGATTAGGCAATATTTTGAGAAGAATTTGATCAATAAAGTGAAGAATGAACTATCAACTTGGAGCCAGATTCATAAAGGGAATTTCTTAGGAAATGTATCAAATGCAATAAAAAATGCGAAGAAGGATGAATTTTCTAAAAACCCCGAACTTTTTGAAGATAATCTGAGTTTCAATGGTCAACAAATAATCTATAGATTAGCGATGTTCGTACTTATGAAGGAAAAAAATTTCCAAAATAAAAACGATATATCGAATAAGACATCTCTTTCGCAAAAAATTGAAGAATTCTTAAAAGGATTGCAAAGGGACAAATTGGCCAAAGAAAAACCTAATTTATATGAACAAATGAAAATGAAAAATCCTTTAGATTTCGATCCCAAGAATCTGAGAGGGAAAGAATTGTTGGAGATCGTGCTTCAGGGAATTAAAAGACCCGCAGAGACTGAATTGTTGGCTTTATATAGAAATCAATTCTTTGATATCAATAACCATGTGTTTTTAGATCAAATGATAACAGAAACTTATCTTAAGAATAAGTGTGAAAGCCCATTGAAGAAAAGAATAGCTTTCGATCTAATGGATAGCTTCAATTCTCTTGATAAATCAAACATTTCACAATTAAAGGAAAAGAGCATCATTAAACCAATAATCGAAACACATACCGGGATTGAAAATGTCAGTATTCTTAATAAAAAAGGGGTGGAAAAACTCATTGAGAACCTTAATAATAAACCTTTTGAAGATATCATAAATGACAATTTTGCAGGTTTTCATTAATTTAAAAAGAATTTTCTTAAAAGTAAAATTATATTAAAAACAAAATATTAGGAGCAAATGCAATCAATCTCAATCGAAACACAATCCTATTGTCTGCTTTGTTCCGTGCCATGTATTTTGCCAACAAGAAGTCCAATTCATCGGAGACTGAAACCGTAAAAAACCAATTGAATTCAATTAATGTTCTACGAGGATTGACCAAATTATCCAATGACATTGGATGGGTAAATTCAAACATCGGATATAAATACCTGCGTGCGGTGAAATTCTATTACACAATGCCCGATACAGCAGCAGGACAAGATCCACAAATGTTGGCAGTCTATGAAATAATCTTCAAAAGCGTGAACCATATGTTGAAAGGTATCAAAAACAACTGTTTAGATGTGAATGAAAAGGAATTATTAAAAATGGAGGTGATGTTCTTGATTTCAGAGATCAGCCATTGTGTGAAGGTGTCTTTAGAACAAATAAGAACGATAACATGGGTCAAAAATGATGATTTAGTCGAGGAGAGGAAACATAAGAAGGTCAGAGATAAGAATTCGCAAGAGAAATGCATAGAGTTCGTGATTTCTAATTTGTTTCCTTTGAAGAATTTCCGAATCATCGTGAAGATCTTGCTGATTTATTATAAGATTTTCTCAGATTACACAATGTTGATTAACTATTGAGATTATTTAATGAAATGTTTTTATATAGGATCGATCAATATGACAATAGGGCAATCAAAATTAAGAACAAAATTGTGTACAATTTCCAAAAAGTAATTGCTGAATACACCACTATTTGTGATGATAAAAAATATGAAATACTTAATCTTTTTTGCGAGGTTTTTTCTATAAACTTATCATCAATTTCTTTAAATTTCCTTTAAATTATAGTTTGAAACTCTCCTTCATCAGCCAATAAGACAGTCTTTTCTCAACGACATCCTACAAGAAAGTGACAAATTCTACTTGATTTTAAGTTTGGAGCGTTATTTTGCTCGGGAAAACATCTTTTTCAGCAAAGAAAAGGAACGCATTATTCAATTATCTTTTTGTGTTTTCCACACAATGAAGGATTTCCCTGAGGAAGAGATGCTTTTTGTGCTTACGAATCGTGGAATGTATGTCTTGAAAATGGGCTTTTCAAGTTGTGCAATTTGTCACAAATATGAATTTTGCAAGGAGGGACCAATGGTTTTCGTTCGACATCGATATAAAGAAATCGCAAATATCATGATTTTAGAGGGGGATCAAAGACTCGGGTTTCGAATAAATGATGACAAGGAAATGCTTTATTTTGTGCTTTTTACAAAATTCACTTGCAAACAAGTGATCGAGAAACTTTTGGAAAAGAAATTACATATTATAAAATTAAAGGACACAATGTTTGAAGAATCATTAAATTTGCTAGTATTTACCAATTTTATATTCATTCATTAATTTTTCTTAGTCTGAAAGCAATAAAAGTGATGTAAAATCAGGTTTTTGGGTTCTTCTCTCTCAAGAACTCAATCCAAAAATGGTTAATAAAGGCTTGCATTTTCATCGAAGACTTCTCTTTTTAACCTTTAACAACGAAATCCTAATTATAACAGAAAACCCAAAAGAATACACATTTTTCGTCCCAAAGGTTGTTGGCAAGGGTTACGAGAAAATTTTTGATAAGAAGAAGAAACCACGTGATAATCCAGTGGTTGGAGTGAAAAAGACTTCCACAAAGAAACTACTCGAAATAGAGAAAAAGTTCTCCATCAAAACTGAATTATCAAAAATCATCATTGAAAACGACGAAGAAAACATGATTTATTTAAAATTCGGAAAAGATGTTCTGAGCATGAAGTTCAGCTGTGATTATAGTCGAGAGAAATTTAAGCAGGAAATCATGCAAGATCTACCCACTGATGAATGGAAGAAATCTCATAAAAATCTCGATTTAAGCTTCATGAGGAAATCAAAAAGCTCGCAACCAGCTGCACCTGTTAAAAAAAGCCTGATATTAGGAACTTCAGATCTGTCAATTAATAAATCACTGAACAAATCTGCGAATAAATCGATGAACAAATCAATCAAAAAGATCCTTAAAAACTAAAAACACCTAAAAATTAAAACGAAATATTTATGTATTTTTTATTTTTGGAAAACTCAATATTTTATTTTTCTTAAAATCAAAAAAAAAATGAAGTTTTTGTATATTGCTCTGATTTTCCCTCAATTCCTTTCGTTAATCCTTCCAAACAAAACCCCGATTTATTTCCGGAAATCTCCTATGAAAGTGGTTGTAACCGATCAGCCTCCTGATCAATCCTTACAGTCATTAGACAATGCCCCCCCAACTTGTCCATGTTTGCAAGAAGTTCGAAAATGTCCTCCATGCAACCCATACGAATTCACGAAATCCCAGACAAATTGTCCATGTGCACCAAGGCAATCCTGTCCCCCTTGCATTTTAGCCAAAACACAAAAATTCGTTCACGAACAAGCCGAAAAAGAAGTCGATAAATTTTCAAAATTCATATTTCTTTTTTACCGAACTATTTTGAAAGGGGTTTAGGCTAAAGCCCAGGCACAGACTGAAGAATCCCTTTCTCGGGAGGCTCAGCTCCAATCGAAGCTTTTTCAATTGGCGATGAAATTTGCGAAAGAAGCTTCAGAACAGGAGGAATTGGCTCGGAAAGCAGCTTTAGCTTTACAACAAGCATCTTCAAAGGCCCAAATAGCTAGGAATAAAATGAAAAGGGTTTTTTAATTAGGATTTTTATGTTTTAAATTTTAAAAGGCCACGAATCAAGCCAGACTTTTAGCGATTAAAGCGATAAGCACGATTTCGACGAATCAATTGGATAAGGCGGCTGTGACAGGAAATACACCTAAAGGAGGAGTAAATTCACTAGATTTAAGAGCCCCGCAAACTTACGAAGAGGCAGTCATGAATAATGATTTGGATGCTTCGATGGAAATAGCGAATGATGTTAATAATAATCTAAGTGTCGAGTTGGAAGGGGATGGTAAACAAAAGGCCGAATCTTAAAATTATTTCTCTTGAAACGAACTTTTATTTGAAAAAAATAAAATATTAAATTTAAATATTTTTTATCTAAATAAATGAAGTCTATATTTTTTCTAGCAATTTTCGCATTATTTGCAAGTTCAGCAATTTGCTTTCAACATAAAGCAAGATCCCTTTCGAAGATCTTCATTCCAAGTATCGTATTCCCCGATGTCATTCCCATTGGAAGAGGGCTTTTTTTTCGTCGACATCATTCAGAACCGAAAAACCTTACAATCCTTCATAAAAACTCGACTCAATTAAAAAATGACACTTTTATAAATGAAAACAGCAGACAAACTAGCAACATTACAAAATCTTTGATAAATTTAGAAATAAATAAGGATTTACTCATTACTTTGGCAAATAATACAAATCAAAATAACATTTCTGAAAATAGGACGAATGAATATAATGGGAAAGATAATAACACTGTTCATAATGCGAAACAATCTTTTCACTTTCTGGGATGCCTCGCTTATATTAAGAAGGAAACCCTGACTTCACAATTATTATTGTGTTTGAGCATGTTTGCCCTGGTTCTGATCGTTATTTTTTGCGTGCAATGTTTCATTCAGGCCAAAGAAAAAAAGGAAAAAGAATTCCAAAGGATTTTTAAGATGGCAGTTAGCGAAAATTGTTAGATCATTCGAAAATATTAAACCTTTACGTTTTTCTTCTTTAGACATGTAAAAAACAAAATTTTTTTTAAAAATTTTCTTGCAAAATATATTTAAAAAATGAATGTTCTTTATTACGAAAAAACCTTGGGTATTTTAAAAAAATAAAATAAAAATATAAAAATAAAAATTATAACGAGAAAGACTTTGGCTTTTCTCAATGCAAAACCAAAATTAAAGAAAAAAATTTGTAAAATCATCTGGATGGAAAATTTTCTGAATTTAAAAAAAATCTTTTTTTAAAAAATAAATTAAAAAAAAAATATTTTTTTTGAGGTCCATGAAAAATTAAATTTAGCTAATTTATTTTATTTTTTTTTAAAAAAAAAACCATAAATTTCTTATTTCTGAAACAAAACAAAAAAAACCAAAAAAAAAATAACAAAAAGCTTCCAAATTAAAAGATTTATAAAAAAAATCTTTGATTTTTTATTATATAAAAACAAA
>Ga0302186_10001842_pt1 | contig 16976 bp, 21 predicted proteins | sample II_Bog_E1_2_FD_198782 | JGI IMG/M metagenome (GOLD analysis project Ga0302186, IMG submission 198782) | Peat permafrost microbial communities from Stordalen Mire near Abisko, Sweden - II_Bog_E1_1 | ecosystem: Environmental > Terrestrial > Soil > Wetlands > Peat | place: Sweden: Abisko... | reverse complement strand
TTTTTTTTTTTTTAAAAAAAATTAAAAAAAAATTTATAACAAAAAAAAATATTTTTTTTTTTTTTAAAAAAAAATTTTTTTTTGATTAAAAAAAAAAAAAAAAAAAAAAAAAAATTTAAAAAAAAAAAAAAAAAAATATTTTTGATGATAAAATAAAAATTATGTAATATTTCCTTACACTCGAGGCTGAAATTTCATAAAGACTGTTCACCACAAAGTAGGATTCCTCAACATATTCACTAAGATCACTGATGATATTCCTCATTCTTTTTTGTTCATCATCCTTTTTCCTTTCTATTTCCTCCACCACGAAAATCCTTGAAAAAACCGCCTGTTTATTCAAGGCGCCATTTATTACCATATCAAGAAACTCTAGATCATTTTCATTAAAGAAATCCTCCATACTTCTATGCAAATAAGATTTTATGTTTTCTTTTTTTCTCGTTGAATTTTCTAATGAATCGAATAAAACCGTGCAATATCTATTAATGAGTATGATATTCTTATTAGCATCTAGCACCATTACAGGTATTGTGAGATCCTCAATGAATTTCTCAAGGTTTTTCTCTGATTTTCTTGAAGTTTCTATTAAAATCCAAAGTTCCTTATACATTTTCTCCTTCAAAGCAGCCAATAATATAGAAAACAATAAGATTTTCATTAGAATCACATTATTCACTATGAAACTTTTATATAAAAAGGGGTCGAAATAATATAAATAGAGATAAATCATAGATATATTCAAGAAGCTAAAACATATATGATGTCTCCAAGTCACGAAAATCACGAAATTCGACATTGAAATCAATACAATCATAACCATCCATATAGTTTCTGGTATGATATCCATAGAAATGGTCCAGATATTTATATAAAACGTCCCAAAAATCAAGCAAACTCGCAAAAAAACCAAGTTTTTCGACATTTTCAAACTTTTTTTTATCAAAAAAAAAGTGAAAATCAATGAAAAGAAACTCAAAATATAGAGATATTTATGAGTACAGCGAAACACTGTTTCTGAATCTGGTTCTAAACAATTTCTAAGGAAATTTGCTAGGACCATAATAAAAATGAGGAAAACTAGAAGGATTTCAATGAAAAAATGTTGGTTTTTGAAATATTGTTCAATGAATTTGTTTGAGAGGGCGGCGTTTTTGAAATCAAGGAAGAAATTGGTCTGATAGTAATTAAGATAATTATCATCGAGATTGTTTTTCCGTTGTTTTTGATTCCCAGACATTTAATTTGTGACAGACAACAAAATAATTAAAAAAAAGGTTGAGTTTTTTTATTTAACGAAAAAAAACTTCGAATAAAAAAATGAATAACAATAAATTTTCCCATAAAAAGAAGATTTCAACTGGGCCAACTTTCAGCAATACTTTCAACAAATGGCGTCATCAAATCAGTATTTTGAAGGTTTTTGCCTAATTTTTCTTGAAATTTGAGTTTTTTCTCAAGGCTAAAGGCAAGAAAAAAATCACCATTGAAGTTCATAGAGCAGCAGGCATTTATGAATATGAGAATACCTTGAAAGCAGTGCGGAAAGCTATAGAAATGGGTATGGAAAGAGTGGAAACAGACGTAACTCTTTTTTTTTTTCAAGATAAAAGAGTAAATCTCTGTCTAAATGAAGGTCTGGCTCACTAAGGATCAACAGGTGATAATTCTTCATGGTGAGCACAACGGTTATATAACAACAATAGAGAAAAAGAAGGATTTGATAGTAAATTTCGAATATTCTGAACTGAAAACTAAGGTCCATTTGCCCAATGGGGATTATATACCGACTTTAGAGGAATATTTAATGGCTTGTAAAGGGAAACTTAGGGTAAATATAGAGCTGAAAGGAAAAAATCTGGAATTATTGAATAAAGTGTTTCCTATCCTTCAGAAAACCAAGATGTTAGGGTCTATTGGCTTTAGTTCATTCCATCATCCGTTTTATGAGAGGTTCCTTGATTTGAAGAGGAATTTGAAGATAAAAGAGGAAATTTGCTTTGGGTTTTTGATGTGGAAAGAAGAAGAATGCAAGCAATTTTTCGGAAAAATGCCCAAAAGGTTCAATGAAAATAAGAACAGCGTTAATTTGGAAATTACTATTTTGTTGAAATTCAGATGGATTAGAGAAAAAGTCAAAGAATTGAAACAAAAAGGGATAACTGTAGCCATTTATTACCCATTTGTGCTCAAGGAAACGTTTCAAAATTGCAGGTTCTTATCGGATTTAGGGGTCGACACTGCCATTTGCAATGACCCGATGGTTATAAAGAAGTTTAATGGGTATTTTGATTAATAAATAATAGAAAATTTTAGTCACAAAAATTAAAAAATAGTAAAAAATCACATAAATTAGAGAAAAATAATATGAATAAAAGTTTTTCCTAAAAATAGGAATTTTTTTCTAAGAAAATTAAAGGTTTTTGGAATTCTTCGTAATTGCAAAAAAAAAATGTTTAATTAAGACACTGTGGCTGAGTGGTTAAAGCGTTAGACTGCTAATTTAATCCGATTCGTCGGGCATGAGTTCAAATCTCATCGGTGTCGTAATTTTTGTTTTAAATAAGAAAAAAGTTTCAAAATATGTTAATTCCTCCAAATTTTATTAAATTTTACAAAACCCCATATTTTTTTCAAAAATGGATCCGAAAACTTTTAAAAAGAAATCAGTCTTTAGAGTAGCTCCCAACATAGCACTTATCAAATATTGGGGTAAATTTGAAGAAAATGATATCCTCCCCCTCAACTCATCTTTGAGTTTGACTCTTTCCACTGATGATCTTTACACCGAAACCAGCGTCACGATGTCTAACTCATATTTGCAAGATTCCTTACTTTTAAACGGTGCCGCGCAGACTTTACTCTCCCCTCGTCTTCTCAAGATCCTTTCATATTTCCGTGCCACGTGCAAGCTCCCTGCTGATTATTTCTTCAAAATCAAGTCCCACAACAGTTTCCCCACAGCAGCTGGTTTGGCATCATCAGCGTCTGGTTATGCGGCCATAGCCATATGTTTATCGGATCTACTGAATTTTGTTGAGGAGTACCCAGGACATTTGACCGAGATTGCCAGGATCGGGTCCGGAAGTGCATGTAGGAGCTTGCATGGGGGGATGGTGGAATGGCAAGGAGTGCCTGAGGAGTATTTAACTGAGAAAAATAGAGAATTTTTGATGAAAGAGAATATCGTTTTCAACGAAGTGGAAAAAAAAAATCTGGATTCTTTTTGCATAGCCACTCAAGTTTTCGAGCCTAAAGTTTTTGATGATTTCAGAATTTTGGTGTTGGTAGCGCATCCTAATGAAAAAGAAGTAGGGAGCACTGATGGGATGAAAATCAGTGTGAAAACGAGCGATTTATTATGGGTGCATAAGACTTAAATAAGTTTTTCTATTGATTTATGATGATTTTTAGCATAGAGTGACTAATATTGTTCCTGAAAGACTAAAAAAAATGAAGGAAGCGGTTAAACATGGGAAAACTAATGAGCTGATTGAACTTATGATAAAGGATAGCAATCAATTCCATGCGGTTTGTCTTGATACCTATCCCCCATTAATATACCTCAACGATTTCTCCAGAAGTGTGATCAATTTAATCACACAAATCAATAAATTTTCGAATGTGAAAATTGGGTATACTTTCGATGCTGGACCTCATGCGGTTTTATTGGTACATCATGAGATTTTTGAAGATTTTTTCAAACTTATCATCAACATCACAAATGCATCAAATGATTGGTTTGTTATTTTTATAAAAATGAAATGTTAGAAATTATAATTTCATAAAAAGTTTAAATGATCGGGCATTGAAATTTTTGGAGGGTCTCCCAAAAGAAGAAATAATTGTTTATAAAGAGAAGAAATTCAAAGATCTACAAAATCTCTTCAAAAATGGTTTCAAACCTTATAAAATCATTCAAACAAAAGTACCAAACCTAAATTAAAATCAAAGGCTCATTTAATATTGAAAGGTTGGAACTGGTCCGATCAAAATTTCCAAATCAAAGCCAAAAAAATGAGAAAAAATTCTATAAAAATCCTTGATTTTTTCTCTTTTTTGAAAAAAATGATTAGTTTTTATGCGTTTTTTAATTCATTTATGCTTCTTAATTTTCTTCAACGTCTTTTGATAATTTTCCTTTAGTTTTTTATCATATCTTTGGCTATTCTCTCCCTCATTTTTCTTTAATTGTGCAGCTGGTCTATTTCCCATCCTCATCAGAATAACATCTTCCCTATAATTGCAATCCGATGGCAAAGGATTCTCCTCATATTCCAACAAATATGGTTTCTCCTTCTCAATATCCCAATATCTTTTCCCATCAAATTCCACATGTGATGTCCATTCGCCTTTTAATCTGCTTACAATTTCAATGACATCATTATTTTGATCCAAACTGATCTTATGATGTTTCTTGGCGTTTTTATACTTCTCAATGATTTCAGGTTTGACCTTATAAATGGCTCCTCCGATTTCATCAATGCTATAGCTTTCCTTCTTTTGGAACAGACCCCCGAATCCTCCTATTTCATTGGCATTGAAGGTGATCTCACAAAGCAAGTTGTTGTTTTTCTCAAAGGCGATGGCCTTTGAAAAGAAATTCAGATACCTCGTACTCACTGCAGTGCCATTTATGACGAACATTGGCCATTTAAAGTATATCCTTGTGTTATTCGAATAGAAATGAACAAATGGTGTGCCTCTTTGTTCCACGACCAATGTGTTGGCCCCCAAATTGGCTACAGCTTCATGTGATCCACTGAGCCAATAGTTTTTTCCTTTCATCAGATAATAAGTAATAGCAGGATGATGTGCAATCTGCTCTAAATATATGGGGAACCCATTGATTCGGCCTTGGAATGTCTCTCCTAGGATTGGATTGAAAGGTTTTTCTTGTTGAATACACAGAACAATTGATGAAAGGAAAAAACTGATGGTATATTTCATTTGTTCGACAACATTATTTAGAGTGCCAGCCTTTTCAAGGAAGATCGGGGCATGACCGAAAGATCGCGCTAATCTCTCCAAAAAAGATCTCGGCTCGAACACTTCCAAAGGCAAAGATACATTCATGATAGATCGGCCATGAATGAGATTCGATCCCGCCTGTTTCAAAAGACTTAAAATGACTTTTTTTTGCTCACTCATCAATTCCGTGTTTTGATAATATAATCCACCGTTTTTGCCTCGAACATAATCCTTTTTATATGCAAAATGGCCTTGTATCTCATTACTTTCAATGAATTTATTAGTCTGAGGCATGAAACCGAGGGTATAATTATTGAGAATGCTATCAATAACATAATGATTCGATTTGAAATATTCATAGAAAATCTTCAGATTTTCAGCGTTTGCATAAGTGTCAGCATTCCCCTTTTCGAATTGGAACCTCCTGACCTTTTTGAACTTAATCATCGGATCAGAGTCTGGCTTTTTCTGTTCAAACAAACTTGTGTTATTACTCTTTTTCTCTTCAGATGACAAGAGTTTCTTACGACCATTGGGTGAAGTTATGCTTTCTTCCTTGAGATGACATAATGGTGCTATGAGCTTATGCAAAAATCGATAATTCTTCAGATAAGTCGCCACAATTTTATGATTTTCTTCTGGATTCATCGTGAAAATCATATCCACATCATAAATAACTGTTGAGATATTTCCATTGGTGGATAGACACATGGTGTTTTTATTGATGATTCCTTTGAATTTCTCACTTTTGATCTGCGCATAATGGAATTGCGTACGGGGGAAACTGAAACTTGGTTCTTTATCCTCGAAACCATCAGGAGTCTTGGGCGATTTTGACACTATGAAACAGAAATTCTTCAATTTGCCATGATATCTCAGATATTCGAACTCAGTGTATCGGTTTAATGTCATTATTGGCTTATAAATATCATTCATTCGTATAGTTTTACCATTGTTGTAATGTCTGAACTCAATGGAGAAAATAGAACTGTCCCATAAGCTGTGATATTCTGGATCCTTGAGCTCCTGTAAGGCAAATCCCCCAAATTAAGAGTTTAACCCATGCGCGAAATTATAAAATTTTAAGATTTTTTTAATTAAAAAAAATATTGTACGGCAAAAATCTCCTGTGCGGTCTTTTCATTGAAATTTATGATAAATTTCCCTCGACTTCTGATTTTCCGATGCATGAACACCATGAAATTCTTCTCTAGAAATTCCTCTTTATAAACCATTTCCCAATCCTCATTTTCCTTCTCCACATTGAATTCCTTCAGATTGTCTTTTTCGAACATTTGTGTCAGGTTTATGAATTGTTCCAATAACAAATTCGGGATTGTGTCAAAAATCAATTTCGCAGGGTTTGCCTGTTTCAATGGTGACATGATGTCTTCGCGTGATAGGAAATGTTCATATTTCGACAGATTTTCTCCTATGTCATGTTGAGAGGTAGTCATCACGACATCTCCAGCTTCATCTTGGATTTTCTCACTTTCTAAACTGATATGAGGTTCTGATCCTATGATGTTTTGATGTTTCTAGGCAGAATTTAATAAAAATAATAGGAAAAGTTATAATGAACATCGATTTCTGAGAGGAATTTGCACCATTGATCCAAAACATCCTGATCCTCACAACCCACAATATATCGTCGTTGGGTGGCCTGGCTGTTTTCTAATGAAAAACACCATTTTTTCTTGAATTTGCCGATGCGTTTGATCGAATAGGTGTTCAGATATAACAATTTCTCCTTGCCCTTTTTGCGGATCAATAGGGTGTTGTTGAATAAATTCAAAATGAAATCTTTTTTCTTCCAACGTTTAAGGATGCTGCTTAAAGAATAAAGGATAGATTTCTTCAGGTAAGGGTTCTCTTCCTCCAAAAGCAATTTGGCATGGTTCACGGGAGAAAAATTTGGCTCTGGGGATTGCAATTTGGGTGAACAACTGCTACGGAGAGGCAGATTGTCTTCCTTAAATTTAGCGACGGGGTCATTCTTTTTGTTTTGCATTTGATTTTTATTGGAATTGTTAAATTTTCGATAATAATTTATCAGGTGAGAGGAATTATATTTAAGAATTTTTAATTATTTTATAGTGAGTTGAAATATCATATTTTAGAAAAATATCTTAGACAACAATATACCAAAAAACCATTTTAAAATAAATTATTCATTTTTTTTTAAATTTTTTTATTTTAAAAATGAGGTGATATCATTCCCAAGGGTTTTAATGAAATTGTTTTTAGAATGTTTCTTTCTTTATATAAATTAAACATTTTAAAAACTCATTTTTTTAGAAAATAATCCAAATTATAAGAAATAAAAAAAAAATTAACAAAAAAAAAACAAATTAAAAAAAAAATCATTATTGTAGAAATAATCTAAAGAAAAAACCTTATTTTGATCAAACTTAACTTGAATATCTTAAAAAAATATGGAAATTTAAAGAAAAACCAATTTATTACAAAATTATATTTTTTTATTGGGAAAAAAGTTTATGTGAAAAAAAACAAATCAAATTTTAGGTTTGTTCATTTTGAGTAGTTTGTTCATATTTGGACTAGCGAGCCTAGGGAAAAAGTTGCCTGCTGTTAATTTGCCTCTTTCTCTCAATTTTATTCCTTTTTGTTTATCAAAGTCCGGACTGCCGCTTTTCTTCGCAACAGTCAATGGTTTATCTTTATTCAATTGATTATCTGCATATACAGCACTTCCCCATTTGGGATTATTGATGATTTCATTTTCATTGAATTCCTCAACAATTTGATGCAATTTGGTGGATTTTGCTGTCAAAGGCCTTTTGGGTAATTGTCCATCAAGGAGATCATCCACTTTTTAGAAAAAATATTGAATTTTGTAAGAGAAAGTTGTTTTTTTACCTTTTTTATAAGCTGTAACTCTTTCAATTTTTGCATGAGGCTCTTTGGAATCGGGAGGCAATTTGGATTTCGCCTGGGAAACCATCGATTTTGTATTGATTCTTTGTTCCAATTGCTTCATGTCGACTTGAGGTCCTAACAAGTTGGTGGCCATCATTTTCACGAATTCAGATTCTTCATGAATTAACACTAATTTCCTCTAAAAATATTCAAATTATTTTAAAAACACCGTTTTTTTAAACATTTTTCAAGCCCAAATTGTTCATTATTTCCAGATTCCGTTCAGTGGTTGATTTCAACTCTTTAATTTTTTCGACTTGTTTCTTAAACTCATTGTTTTTATCATTGTCACTTTGACTTTTCTCATCGAGTCTAGTGATTTTCCTTTGATCCTCAAGCATTTTCTTCCTTTCTTCCAACACTTTCCCAAATTCCTCCTTCTTCATTCTGCCTTCCTTCTTAAATTCCTTCCCCTCCTTCAAAAACCCGTTATCAAACACTATGTTCACTCCAGTCTTCGCTTCCAAAATTTCCACCAAAGGCACTTGGCGTGGCAATTCGATGCCTTCTGCAGGCCCGTCATCGTCATCAGTGGGAATTGTTTTTTTGTTGGTTTTGACTGGTTTTTTTTTCTGAACTGAGGCGGCTTTTTTTAGTTCTTTGGCTTTTTGCATTTGTTTCAAAATCTCCTCTTTTGTGAAAGAAGATCTTGCGACCAATTCCTCGCTTTCTTTGATTTTGACTCCGAGACTTTCATATGGTTGTTTCAGCACTTCGGGTGGGGCTTTGTAATTATGGTCAAGAACAGGAATTTCAGCAGGTAATAGTTCAGGACGGAAGGTTTGACGCACGTAAATGAAAGTCCCATCATAATCATAAGTATAATCTTTATTTTTTAATTTGTTGTTGACTAGTTTGACTCTCTCCTTCGAATCATCTTCCTCCTGTTGTTTTTTAGCTTTTTTAGATAGTTCCTCGTTTTTTTCTTTAGCTTTAACCTCACGTTCAGTTCGTAGACGTTCATCTTTATAATAATTATCATCCTTTTTTATGGGATTGGGGTCGGTTGTCTTTTCTACCTTTGGGATTTCAAATATGGGCTTGTTAAACTTCGATTCTGTGAGTTCACCCCCACCCAAAGTTTTTAATTTCATAGCGACACTTATTTTGGATCTCACCGAACGAAGAGTATAAGATTTCGAGGTAGAGAAGCTTCTGTTGCTTTTGGCGTCATCCTCGGTTTTGCCATAAAGACTGATGTTTGGTTGCGGCTTGACCTCCCTTCGAATCGTCAAGGTCCCCCAACTATCAATTTTGGAAGCTATCTTAACGAAAATCAATTAAAATTTAAGCGATTTATTGTGAAGGGGGGGGGGGGAAATTACAGGCTCTTCTTCTTCATTCCATTTGTTTATATAGGTGAATTGGTTTTCCCCTTCATCTTTTGTAATTAGTTCGAGCTGCAAAACACCACGATTTATATCCACGATGTATTGGCCATTATGATCTGCTATTTTTTCATTGAGGTATTTGTAATATAGTTTTTTGGCCCCATGATCGAGAAGCTCGTCTAAGATGTAATCTGTGATTTCAACGGATTCAAAAGAAAGAAAGGAATTGGATTGAAGGGGGTATGGGTCATTTGGTGCTTTTGACATAAAAGCAAAACTTCCGAGGGTTTAAATAGTTTCTAATTTATGAGATTTTATTTAATTTAACATTTGGAAAAAATTGCTTTTATGCACACACTTATATTTTATGAACAGTGCTTGGTGTCCGAAAATGTTAAAAAAGCATTAAAGGTATATTTTTTTTTTCTAAAAATGTTCGAAAAATTTATTTTGCAAAATCTGATTTTTTCAAAAAAAAAAATTTCTTAATTAAATAATTTTGATAATAAAAACTAAGTTGATTAATAAAAAAATGGTTTTTTTATAAAAAAAGATAAAATTTTTTGTATTTTTCAAATTAAGAAAAATTTTAAAAAAATATTAAATTTCTTATGAAAAAAAAGTAAAATTTACAAAATTTTCTAAAATTTTCTAATTTTTCGAAAAATAAAAAAATAATGGGAAAAATACAAACAAACAAAAATATATTAAAAACAATTTGCAAAAGAGCTCGATTTATAAAATTATTCAATTATAAAATTTCTTTATTCTTTTTAATTTTAGCAAGATAATTTTTTTCGGTTTCTTATTAGGGTTTCTCACATTTCGAGCCACTTTCTTCCATCCCTGATGATTTACTGAGCTTTTATAATAGCAAGAGCTTTTTTCATTTCCCAAATGAAATTCTCTTTCGCTGCTTGAATTTTCATAATAAATTTCGACCATCGGATTAATTTGTTGTAAATTAAGAAACGCATCACTTTTCGTTCTTTTCTTAATTCTAAATACATGATTAATCTGTAAATTTCCTGCTTTATTTAAATTTTCTTCATTCTTCTCACTCTTCTTTTGTTCTGTCGTTTCACAATAAATTCTGTTGTAATTTCGTGTTTTCTTTTCAGTCTCGAAATCCTCGTTTTTCACCTTGTTTTGTAAAACGAAAGATGAGCCAATTTTCATGCTTTTTAGCTGATTTATTTGTGGAGTTTGTTTCTTAATTATAGACTTATTGTTGGATTTTCGGATTTTTATGAAAAATCTTTTGGGTTTTGATGAATTAGATCTGCTTTTTATTTTAAGACTTTTTATTTCGGTTTTTAATTTGTCATTTTCGGTCTGATGTTCCTTGACTTGCAGTCTTAAAGTAACGATTTCTGATTCGAGCTTTTTCCGGATTAAATTGGATTGTTCGAGAAAAATAATCATTTTGTTTTTTAGTTCATGCAAAGACTTCATCTGGTTTTCTGATTCTTCCTTTTCTGAAAAATTATTAAACATTTTTGGTATTTTTAGTTTATTTGTTACCATAATGGTCTCCTTGATATTGCATTTTTTTTTTAGATATCAAATGTTTTCTCTTTTCAAATTGCAATTTTTTTATAAATTTTTATTCAAAATAAGGAAAAATAATTATTTTTATTAAATTTAAATGAAAAAAATTTGGGGTCTTTATCATATCTCAAGGAAATTCCATAACGCCGCGTTTTTCCATTTTAAAACCAGCCATTTCACTGATAAAACAGGGTCAAATAGTCTCAAGTTGTTTCGAAATGCAAATCTAAAGAAACAATTACTCATTGACATAAATGATCTGAGAAATGTGATCGAAAACGAACAAAGTTTCCAAAAAGATATCAAATTCAACCAATTTTCACTCAAAATAATTCAAAATTTCTCTCTTGTTATGGAAAATTGGAAGGATTTGGGCTTTTTTCTGGACACCGTTCAATTTCTAGATTATTTGGAAATCCTCAAAAAAATAAAAATTCGGGAAAATAAACTTCCTAAAATGGATAATTTTCTTTGGTATTTTCTCGAAAGTTTCAAATTTTATCTCGAAAACGATAAAATTTCCACTTTTGCCGAATTGTTCCATTTTCTTGAATTATATCCGATCTTATTTCATAATGTATATATCAAAAATGATAATTTTGGCAAAATGAATGAAGTTTTATCCAAAATCAAAGGTTTCTTTAAAAAAGACAACCTTTCAAAAAGCAAAATTACAATTGCTGAATTAAAAATATTTTCAAATTTCTTGAAAGAATTGAAACCAATGAAAAATGCTGACCTGCCAATTTTGTTACAAGAAATTTTCGCAGAAAATAAGCTCGACCTCACAAATGCAAAAAACTACGATTATTTTCTATTAAAAACCGAACTTTTCTCAATTATGAATCATCATTCCTTTAACATTATTGAAAAAGATGATATTTTGACATATCTCAAATCCGAGCCTGATTCGTCTTATATTGATGTTCTTTTAAAAATTTCCAAAATAAAATCTCAAAATTCTGGTTTTACAGATTATTTATCAAATTTGGCTCAGAGAATTTTTCTTGAGTCATATGATAAATGCAACTTTAACAAATTCACCATTTTAGAATCTTACCAAATAATTCTCATGTTAAAACCAAAATTATCAAGCAATCCAGCATTTGGGAAACAATTTTTGGCAATTATTTTAGCGAATCTTTCTGATAAACTCAATGATGGGGTTCCCGAACCGAGAGAGATAGACGAATTGGGCTCCAAATGGTTATATTCAACAAATATGGATGAAAGATTCGATGAAGAGATCTCTAAACTTGTAATACATAACATTCCCAAAATGAACTTAAATTTGTTAATGATCATTGCCTTGTTGCAAAACCATCATATTGTTAAGTTAATAAAATATGAGCCTTATCTATATTATTGCATAACAAATCGATTTTTTGTGGAGGGAAAAATTAAATTGACTTCAGATTTCTTTGAGATATTTCAAATCCTAACAGAAAACCAACCCGCAAAAAAAATTCCCGTTTTTTTGGAGATGTTTATAGAAATTTTGGAGGACATTTTAAATGATATCACAAAAAGAAAAGATATCAATAAAATGTTGGAATTTGTGAATAAACTTATTCCAAGAACCACAATTGCCTTTTCCAATAACCATCGATTTCTTAGCAAAATTGATAATATCTTAGTTGAAAATTTCCTGGATTCACTTGATTTGAACAAAGACAGAGATTTTTTCGAAAATGTTTCTCGTAAAATAACGTTTAAAATTTTCAATTTTTATCGCGAATTTTTGACTCTCGTGAAATCGAAATTCGAAACTCTTAATTTCATAATGAAAACATCTTATCTTTACATTTTGTCGAGAATTTTTTCAGATGGAAATTATCAAGAATTATCTGAAATTTTCATCAAAAACATCCCTATCAATATAAATTCTATAAAAAATATCAATGATCTTTATAAACTGATGCATCTTTTGATTTATGGAGGTTTGATTGAAAAAATAAACTCTGAGACAAAAAAATTAGTTTTCACTTATTTTAATAATTTTATGAGGAAATTCATCGAAAAATACAAATTTACAAATATTATGTCCATTGCTTTGGAAAATCTATTGCAGGTCTTCAAAATTTTATATTCCCAGACTTTTAAAGAGTTCATTTCGGATAATCTGATCAATAATTTGAAAAAGGTCTCAGGAGAAAAAACAAAAATTGAAAAAAAGACATTCATCGGCAAATTTCAATCCGAATTCATCCAGTATTTGAAAAAAGAGTACCCCAAAATTAAATTCAAGGAAAATTTCTATTTGTTTGATAAGGAATTTGAATGTGATATTTGGATTGAAGATAGCATGATTTTGATAGAATTATGTGGTCCACCGCATTTTTTGCCAAATGAGAATTTCGAGCTGGATCAGGTCTTCTGCCGAATTATAAAGGTGAAGAAGGAAATTTTGAAACCGAAAAAAGTTGTGATTGTTCCATATTTTGAATGGAATGATCTCTCCAATGTTGAGAAAAGTAATTATATTAAAAACATTTTTCGGGATGAATTTTAATAAAACAAAATTAATAATATTTTCTTCAAAATTCAAAATGCTTGGATATATTTCTGTTAGAAAAAACATGAAATTGATAATTTCTAACATTGTAAAAAAATATGTGAGAAAAATAACATGAATTTGTTTATTGAAAACCTTGAAAAATATTATAATTTTTGTTTTTCCCAAAAAAACAATAAAGGTTTGAGTTTTTCCAATTAAATAAAAAATATGTTTTCTAAAAAATATAATGGAGGTTTGCAAATTTTCGGAAAGTTTTCTAAAAAATATAGAGCAAACGCCAAAATGAAAACTAAATTTTCTTTATCATTCGAGAATTTCCTATTTCTTTTTCGTTTTGTTCAGACTTTGGACATCCGCCAAAATTTTTGTGTAGGCATATTTGAGGATAACGACATCTTCTTCCTTTTGTGCCAAGGAATCTTCCAAATTCTTTATTTTTTCTATAAAGGGTTGAATTTTCTGCGTGATTTCCTCTTCCAGTTTCGCATTTTCGTTATTTTCCGAGTTCATTTGCGAATTCCTCCAAATTTTTTTTCTTATTCAAGATATAATTTTGAATAATTTTAAAAATTTAAAAATACAATAAAAATATCAGATTTTCGGTTTTATTTTTCTCTTTAAAAATTTCTCTAATTAATTAGCGAGCCAAATGTCACTAGTGCAATCTCCTCCGGGATATCTCATTTCATGGCAAAGAGCAGGTCCCAACGGTTCTTTTCCGAAATCCACAAAGAAATTTTCATTTATTGTAAGTCCTCCTTTCTCCACATCGCAATCAATTTGTAACATATGTGATCCTTTCTGGGCCAAATCTGGATAGAATTGGTTATCCCATGAGCTAAACAATGAATTTGAGACATATAGTCTTTTTCCATCCAAACTGATTTGTATCATTTGAGGTCCTCCTCTCAATTCAGTGCCTTTGACCTTCGGAATATCATGCAATTCTCCTCCTTTGATCACTTTAACAGGTCCTCCCTTTTTAATAGATCCTCCAATGAACACTTGACCGACCAGTTTTGGGTTGAAAGGATCAGTGATGTCATATTGTCTGATGTCTCCATGAAGCCAGTTGCTGAAATATAAAAATTTATCATCCAAAGAGATCAAGATGTCCGTGATGAGTCCTGGCATTTGAGGCAAAGCCCAACCCTCAACTTCTATATTTTCGACATCTATGACTTTTTTCCATTGCCATTCTTTTTTGTTCTCCTCAAGGAAAAACAAAATTATATTAGAGGAAAGAGCGGCTCCCACAAAACCAATTGGTTTCTTGGGATCATGCAAGAAACGCACTTCTAAAGGAATCAACCCTTCAGATCCTAATTCCAAAGTCTGAATTTTCTTCCTTTCTTTCCAATCCCAAACATAAAGTCTGCTGCCATATTTCTCCGCGACCTTCGAAGGGTCGAACCCTGGTCTCAATGTGTTTGGATCTCCCCATTCAGAACTGATCATCACGTTGAAATATGGCTGATACCAATAATCATAGCCATATCTGGTGTCTTCCTTTTTGTCAGCCCAAGTGCCTTTGATTTCGAATTTTTCATCCAAAATCAAAAAGTTGCCTTTGCCATTACCATTTTTGTCACCAAGACTTGAGATCATCAACTCTCCAGAGCCCAGACAATGAGTTGTATGCAGGAATGTGCAATTTGTTTTTTCAGTTATCTCCTCACTTTCTATGGTTTTATGCAGTTTAGGTTCTAATGCATTGGATGTATCAATGATATACACTCGATTTGAGATCAAAGTCGGCAAGATGAGAAATTGTCTTTTTTTGGAAGAGTCTTTGTAGCAGCTGCTGCATGCATTCCAACCTGAATGATGCAATTCATCATTAAGATTTGGCATTGGTAAACGATGAACTACTTTACAATAATCTGGAGATGCAGGGTCTACATTTACTGTCGCGAGGTAATCAGGTTGTTTAACTGGAGTGTTGTTATAAATGGCTGGGACATATATGATTTTTTCGCGTGGTCCACTCATGGCTGCAAGCGGTGAGGCATACCCAGGACCGCATTGGCATTGTTGACATTCAGTTTTTTCCATTTTTTTTAATTTCTTTTTTCCTTGTTTTTTTTTTATGAAAGATTCATATTTTTTTTTTAAGTTTTTAAATTTTTTAGGGATTCGTGATATTTTTTGGTTATTTCTTGTCTTTGTTCTTCAATCATGCTTTCATAAAGCTCCATTTCCTTTTCATCAGCTTTTTCTTCTTCGGGATCCTGCTCTTCAAAATTATTTCCTTCAATGACCTTCTTTTTTTTTATAGGAAGACTTCTTTGAAAAACTCTGTTTTGTTTGAGAAGGTCTTGAATTTCCTGATAGTATTAAATAAAAAAAAATAAATATTTGATGATAGTGAAAAAATTTAAATTTAAAATAAAACTTCAATTATTGAATCATCTATTTCATTTCCCTCCAAATTTATATAGGTCAAGGTTTCGTTAAATTCTTGCAATAAGTTGAATATTTCCCATCCTCCTTCATCATTAATTTCATTTTGATTAAGATGAAGAGTCTTTTTTAAATATGAGAAAAATACAATTTTATTTTGTAACTTTTAATGTCGTGTTTAAAGTAAGACAATATTTTAACTCTTTGAATAACGGATTTGAAATGTGGCAATTTGACAAGTTTAAGTCCTCTAAACTTGTGTTTTTTGTGAGAAATTTGTTGATTTCTGTAATTGTCTTTTCATTCATTTCCATATCATTCAAAGTTAAACAGCAAAGAGTCGAATTTATCTATAAAATTTCCTCATAACTCTTTAATATTATGTTTTTTTTACTTTAGTGGACTCAAAAAATGTTTTCAAGCCATATTCAGTGAAATAGTTGGCCCCTAAATAAAGCATTTTCATTTTGTTTTTCTTTTCATTGATGGCCAAGCTAAAAATATTAAAATTTTAAAGAACAAAAGTTTCAAAAACCTCAAACAAATCAATCCATTATCCGAAATTTCATTATTATTCAGAAAAAGCATTTCCAAATCAGACAAACTCTTTTCAAAGGCTTTAAAACAAAAAAATTCCATCATTTAAAAACCTCAAGACAATAGGATAAAAGAATAACATTTTCATCTGTTATGCCACAATGATTTAATCCTAAAATGCGTAAATTTGTAAAAACTGGAAGCACTTCTATCAATGCACTTAATCCGATTTCAGTTAAATTATCATTATTTCCGAAATAAAGCTCCTTTATGCATGTGGCCCATTGTAAGTTTGATAAAATGTCAATTAATCCGATATCAGTGAAATCATTATTACTTATTTGAAAAATTTCCAGGGTTTTAGAGTCTTTTAAAGAAAGAGAAATGCTCGAGGCGTCTATATCATCAATTTGGCAGCTATTAAAATCGATTATTTTTTTATTATTTGCAAACTCCTTCATCAAAACTTAGTTAAAAACCAAAATAATAAATATGAAGACTTGGGTAATTGCTTGTTTTCTTATGCTAATATCTTGATCACATTTATTCATTAATTCATCGGTTTTGGGGTCATTATTTTTGGACATGTTTTTTGAATGTTTGAATTTTTTTTTCAAAAAATAATATTTTATTTGTTTGTTTTATTATTTGATTTTTAGAGTGAGAGTACATAGGCTTAAAAACATTATTAATTCTGATTTCTGCAAAAATTTAACAAATTTGTG
>Ga0302186_10001841_pt1 | contig 16981 bp, 11 predicted proteins | sample II_Bog_E1_2_FD_198782 | JGI IMG/M metagenome (GOLD analysis project Ga0302186, IMG submission 198782) | Peat permafrost microbial communities from Stordalen Mire near Abisko, Sweden - II_Bog_E1_1 | ecosystem: Environmental > Terrestrial > Soil > Wetlands > Peat | place: Sweden: Abisko... | reverse complement strand
AATCTTGAGCATCAGTGAAGGAATGGGAAATGGGAAAAAAACAAAATTTACATGTTGTTGATGAATGACACAGCTTCAAAAGGAAAGCAAGGGTGAAAATTATGAAATAAAATAAATGTTTGACCATTTTTGAAAAATATTTTTATTTGTTTTATTTTTAATGATGAATTTTTTCTTTAAATAACCAAAAATTTGATATTGCGCATTCCACATCTTTAAAAACAAGGGTTTTCATCCTGTACTGCTAATTTATGTAGGCTTTTATTAATAATCTCAAATCGTTATCAAATACCAAATCTGACTTTGGAAATTTAAATATAGAAAATATTAAGTATGTAAATGTTTTCATTTTGTTACAAATATTCGATTTTTCATTAAAAGCCAATCCCATGAATTTCCTCTTCGAGAATCCTATCCAAAACTTGAATTCGGGGGGCCTCCCTTTTTTATTGAACAAATTAGACCCAATTAAATAAAATTTCTTCATATAACAAAAAAAAAAACATTTTCTATAGTCTATTGGACAGTTTCTCCTTCTCTTGTTTCAAATAGCTGGACCAGGGATGTTTGCACGGATAGGAGCTATGCAAATCCCGCAGGCGATTTATCAAAGCCGTTTTGGGTATTGGTTTTTGAGAATAAATTCTTAGAAATTTCTTTTTATGTTAAAAATGAAAAAAACAAGGTTTTTAATTTAATAAATTCATCATAAGGTCGTATAGCTTAATGGTTAGAGCAGTGTACTTATCATGCGTTTGATGGGAGTTCGAATCTCTCTGCGACTATTTTTTTCCCATCTAAAAACTCTTCATAAGGACCTGGATCAGGAGTTCGCCTAAAGAGAGAGCTGATTCGTTTGGTAGCTTCTTCTCAGAATCTTTACTTCGGGCTGTGTCTTTGCCAACCTTTATTTGACTTTTTTATTAGAAAAAAAATTAAATTATGAGAAAAAAACCTTAAAATTCAATGTTTTTTCTTCTTGATGATTGCCTGACCTTGCCATTTTCACAAACTTGATATTTCACGCTTGAAATTTCAAAGAAAAACTGATTTTAATATTATCAAATGCTTTTTACTGTTGTCTTGCTCAAAAGGGACTTTGAAAAAAATAGCCACCACTTCCTTCGTCAAAGTTTCATCAAACCCCTAGAATGCGAATTCCTCTATCATTTTTACCACAATCAACGAGCTGATGTTCATCATTAACAATTCCTTCAACTCATCTAGTTTCTCGATTTGTATTAAATTCGTTGAAATATAATTGTTCCAGGTTTTTCAGGATTACTGATTTATCCATCAATAGGTCCAGGATTTTGGTCAGATGATTTCTTCTGACCAAGGAATAGTTTAACATAAGCTTGATGATTTTGAACGATATGATAGCTGGTGGATATCAAAGGAAATGGAGAAAATGTCTTTCATTTGCCAAGAGATATTTCTATAAAAATCAAAAAAGGAAATTATGAAGTTGAAGCTCCTGGATTGTATTTTCAACTGCTTAGCAATGGAACAGCTTATTTAAGGGAAAAAGATGGAAAAACCACATATTTTGAAACGGATGAGAAAATCACTACTATTTTGAAAGATGGAACCAAATTAAAAAAGAAAATGAGTAAAAAAACTTAATTTTTTTGATTTTTTATCTTTTTTTTTTAAATTAAAGATGGACTCACGGAGATTGATCATAATGGAGCGATAAGCATTTTAAAACTCCAGAATCTAACACTGAATAATTTAATCGAATTTCAAATACGCTTTGAATTTTTTTGAGGTTTTTTTATTTTTTATTAGAAAAATCTAACAAAAAATCAAATAATATTAATATGATAATTGTCAAAGGAATTATTAATATTCTGCTTTTCTAAATTCTGTGTTTAATTAAAAAAAAATAAAAATAACTCATTTTAAAGAAAGGAGGTCCTTCATATTGTCATATTCTTCCTTCAATAGTTTATCTCCAATAATAGCGGACTCTTTCTCAAAATAACTTAAAAATTCTGTTTTGCCTTTGGTTTCTTTGACCTTTATTTTCTCTTTCTCCAAAAACTCCTTAACAAAGGTAACATATCGACTCAACAATAAAGCCTTCCTGACTCCTGAACTTGGAAAAAAATCGCCCTTTTCATCAATTTTTCCATTCATTTCCTTCTTCACCACATGTTTCTCGCCTCTAATGTCTTCAAACTCAACTGTCACAAAAATTTGATGATCTTGATTGTCTTCATCATTTTTCTCTAATTTGTCTTTCAATTTCACTAAAACCACCCCTCCTTTAATGCCACCTTTTGTTTTCTCATAAGCTGATAATGTTTCTACTCTTAAAATTCCTCCTTTTTTCATTTCCAACAGAGAATCAGCCTTCTCTTCACCTTCAAAATCAAATTCTGAACCGAAAGTCCTTTCGATCATGAATCTCTTTGAATCCACCTTCACATAAACATCAAAACAAAGAGGAGTTACCATATAATTGAAATCATCATCAAGTGTTTTCACAAATTCATCATCTGAATGGACTGCGAAATAGTTCGACCCTCGAACCTTTGTTAATTTAGCTATCAAATCTGTGTCGAAATCAATTCCAACACCAATGAATGTGGTGAAAATGTTAAAAGGCTTTGCACTGGAATTTTGATTCAAATTATAGAGAAGATCACTTTCATCTCCATTGTTAATCATGGCATCTGTGATGAAAATTATTCTATGATTTATTGGCAATGAGTCTTTAGTTTTATATTCAACATCTTCAGATATTTGTTGCTTTATCATATCAATCGCAGGTTTGTAACCAGCCTCAAGACTTGTGCCCCCACCAGCTGTTAAACTATCAACATTCTTGAAAAACTCACTTTTTTTAATATTTTTTTTGGATTGCATCTTCAATATAATTTCCGAAGAGTCATTAAAGCTTAAGACTCCTAATCTTTCATTATCTGAAAGTTTAGAATAGATATTTTTGACACATGATTTCGCCAGATCAAGCTTTGAATTGGCTTTCTTATACCATTTATCAACACCTAATGAGGAGGACATAGAACCTGAAACATCTATCACCAAAACTAGATTCAATGGTTCACGATGGTTCTTACCATCTTCAGAACTTAATAATCCTATGCTAAGGTATTTCTCCATTTCAGAATTGAGTGGGTTAAAAGATTGAGCAACTAATAGGCTCAAATCTACAAATTCTTTGGTTTCGTTTTTAATCAGGTCAAAGATGTATTTGGAGAAAATTGATGTACAGGAAAGAGAAGAAACCTTGGGGGATATGCCAGCTTCAATGGATTCTTTAAAGGTGGTATTTCCACCTTTGATCTGACCACACATTGCCATCATTTTTGGAAACTCGTTTGTAAAATAATTCCAATTAAAGACTTATATTTTCTGATAATTAATTTGGAACATCTGAATTAATGTTCAAAATGAATAATTTTAAAACAAAAATTATGTTTTTATATTACCAAAATATTTTTAATTAATTAATTGACAAAAATTGATTAAAATTTAAATACATGTACAAAAAATTTAATTTTCTTCTTTTTAAAAAAATTCAATGTTTAAAATAACTTAATTTTTATCCGAGAAAAAAACAATCACCCAATTATTTTCATGCGTATTACATAAAGCCAACCTCAACATTTTGTCCTCCACTTTCTTGAAGAATTCAACTATTTGTCCCACTCCATTGAATTGCGATGATAAAATTGAATTTGGCTCCAGAATCTTTGCGTTCATATTATGTCTCAAAATATTAATACTCGTATAATTCTTCATTAATCCAATGGTCACATTCCTTGATTTTTCCCCCAAAAAAACATGATTTATTAATTAATTTTTTTCCATAATCTCACCATTCTTCAGGTTTTTTGTCCTCATATTTTGAATAAGGTTCTTGCACATAAAGTTTGATTTCATCTTGAATTGCGAAAAATTGAGATAAATTTTCCTTGCAAGTCTTCTTATCACTCGTGGTGAAGGTTTGTTCAAATTTCATAAAGAAGGTCAAGACTTTATTTAGGATATCCTCTTCCTTTTTCTTCATCATTTTCTCCATTTTCAAAACCTTCTGCATTTTTGATTGGAAGACCCCCTCGACAAATTCTCCTATTATATTATTTTTCTTTAATAAATGATTAGTTCTTTTTTTTTAATTTCTAACCATCCCATCTATTCCCTTCTCTATCAATAAAACACCCTTCACCATGCATTCTATGATTCTTCCATTCTCCATCATAAATGCATCCATCAGGAAATTCATAAATACCCTATTTTCTCTTAAAAAATCCATATATACTTTAAAATAAAACTACCTTTCCATGATGTTTACCATCCTTCCATTCACCTGAATATATCGCTCCACTCGTATATTTATAAACCCCATATCCTTCCATTTTATCTTCTACCCAGGTCCCTCGATATTCTTCATTTCCCTTCTCATGAGCAGTAGTTCCTGCATGTGTCAAATTCCCTTCCCCATGCTTCACTTTTATATTGTTCCCCACAATCTTCCAATTGCCCTCATATATCGTTCCATTGCTATATTCAAATCGACCGAAACCTTCTGTTTCAATCTGCATATTTTGTTGAGGCTTGGAATCTGGAGTTTTTTCTGGAGGCTTCTCTTCAGTTCGAACTTTTGATTCTTCTGGCTTGGCTATTGGTTGTTTAGATATTGGTTTCGGAGCATTTAGGTTGGGTGTTGTAGGTTTTGACATTTTTTGGGATTTTTTGTTGGTCGGGTAAAAAAATTTAAAGGAGTTATTTTTATTTTGAATTTTTTAGGTTTTTTTTTAAAAACAAAAACAAACGAATTTTTTTCGATTTCGAAAAGAAAAATGTTGCTCAACCCTTTACCAAATGAACCCAAAGATCTCTTCTGTGAAAGTGATAAGGAAAACAATGAATTTCCTCTGGTAAATTTTCTCCCATTTCCTTATTAAAATTTTATCTAAAGGAACATCAAAGACTTTTCTCTTGGGTTTCTTCACTTCCTTATAAAAATTGCTCTTTAGTTACAGAAATCGATGATTTCCGCAATGGTATTTACCTTTTCTATGGATTTTCTTAATATTTCTAAATTCCAGGCCTTGTCTTCAGTGAAATCTTAGTTGAACTTCTGCCAGAAAACAAAGATTTCCTTAAAATCATCGAAACTTCAGATCTCAGTTATTCCAATTGTCTGAAAAACCTGGATATAGTCGTTAAAGAAATCCAGACCAGATTCGAAATACCTCAATATTTATCAATATTCACAGCTTCTGATCTTTTCGAAGTCCTTAATTAATAAAATCCAATAATTATCTAATTTTCTCTCATTTATTCCTCTCTAGAATGATCAAAAACTCATCATATTACTAGCCTTTCTTTATAAGGAAAAACGACATCCAACTGAAAACCCCAAATCCTTCATTTTAAAACCTCCTTCCGCTTCAAAATCACAAGCCAAAACACTTGGAAAACCCCCTTTAGGACCTACTATAATCCCCTCTTCACTTCAAAGCATGAATATTAAACCTCAAATCTCACAATCAGCCTCAAAAACTCCTGAAGAAAAAAAGCCTCAAAATTGTCTAATTAAAATTATCCAACCGAAAAACCCAGAAAATTTCCCTTCACGAAATTTAGAGAAGAAAAATGAAGATATCAATGAAATCCAGGAAAATTTCGAAAAAATCAAGAATTCAATGCCAAAACCGGAAATCTTATCAGATTTCAAAAAACCCTTGATCATGAATAATTATATAAAACCAGCTTCTTTGGGAAATTTCAGACATTTCAATCAAATCGCAGAACTTTCAGATCTGAAGCCCTCTCCTTTGCCTTATTTAAACCCTATAGAAAATGAAGAAAAAACAAAAGTAGCCATGAATTTATCAAATAAATTCAATACCGAAAGTCCTGAAAAAAGCGAATTTTCAAGCATTTGGTTCAATCCGAAGCCAAATCTTAACAAATTCTCTGAAAATCCAGGGAAAATCAGCTTCACTAAAGAAGTTCTTGAAATAGATGAGAAAAACATGAAAAAAGTCAATCTTCATTCGATTTTAAAGAACTCCTCTCGAAATCTCAAGACTTCTAATAATAAATCCATCAGTGTTGATAATTTCGATATCCCATCAATGAATTCCTCTTCAAAATCCAGACTTTTTAAGTGGTTGATTTCTATAGATTTATTAAAGGAAAATCTCAAGAATATCATAGAAAAACTGCCGAAAATTTGTAGAAATGGAGTGATTTATGCTGATATTATCAATAGACTCGAGCCTCGTGGCGAGATCCTCAAAGGAATAGCACGAAAACCGAAGAAATCAGCTGAAATTCATGCGAATTTCCAGAAAATCTTTGATTTTTTCAGCAAATTCGAGAAAATGAATAAGCGATTTCTCTTCAATTATCAACCATTTTTAGAGGGAAATGAAGGAGCCTTTTGGGGATTTCTTGATGACATTTGGCATTTTTATCATATGAAAATTTCTAATGCGGATATGCGATTTCAAGACAAATTCAATTCCAAAAGGACTTCTTTAAATGAAAGTTATAATAATAAGAGATTTTTCAATAGTTCCAAGAAATCAGAATTTTCCAATGCGAGTTATGATGAAATTTGCCAGGAAAATCATATTAGTAATAAATTCATTAAGCCAAATATTCAGGAGAAAAACAATATAAATACACATATTTCTAATAAAACTAAGGAAAATTATGATACAAGAGCTTGGACTTTGCCTCAAAAAAACGAAGAGCCTTTGGAAATCAATAAAATCAATAAAAACATTGAGAAATCTAGAGAAAACACGAAAAAACACATAGATTCGAGTTTCCTTAGGCCGGAAGTCTTAGAATGGTTGAAATCTCTGGGTTTTTCAAGCTATTTCCCACGATTTTCTAATCAAAACCCTTATGAAAACCCATTGAAAAATGGCATAATTCTCAGTCAAATCCTCACAAGACTTCATCTCGCGAAAGTGAGCATTAACAAAACCCCGAAAAATCATTCAGAATGTGAGAAAAACCTCGATTTCATTTTCCAGGCCTTACGGAAATTGCCTGTTTCTTTGCCTCCTGAATTTACAAGGAAAATCCCTGAAATTCTACGTTCTGATGATTCTTTAATTTTTGAAATCCTGGCTCAATTGAAAATCTATTCAGAGAAATCATCGCGAAAAAGCCTATATAATAATACTTCTCGTCTTAGTGTGAAATCGCTCACGAATTCGCCTTTACAAAGAAGTCTTTCTCATAACGATTCCTCCAGATTTTTCTTCAAAATTAACAATGATATCGAAAACCTCGAATCCAGATTATTCCTTTGGTTGAATGAAAAAGGGCTTCTATTTGAGAATAAATATGAAGACTTTTCTGATCTTTTCCCTAATCTGAATAATGGCGTTTTATTCTGTGATTTAGCTGAGAAATTATGCGGAATTTCTCTTATTGGAATTACTAGAAAGCCTTTGACTGAAAAAGCCAAAAGGATGAATATTCAGAAAGCTATTGATTTATTAAAGGAAAGGAAAATATTAAGTGTTCAGGGATGGAGTTTAGCTAATGAGGAAATTTATAAAGGAAATTATATGTTTATAATGGAGATTTTAGAGGCTTTATATCAACATGATAAAGGGAAAATGAATGATTTCCTAAGTAATAGAGAAATTAATAATAATAAGATATTGGAGGAAAAGGAAGAAATCATGAAAAATAAGGATTTGATTGAAAAAAGCACGATTTTAAAGGGAAAAGCCTTTAAGGAAAAGAATATAGAGAAAACAGCTGAAAATACTTGTAAAAAACTGCTGGAAAATTCATCGAAAACAATTAGATTTAATCAGGAAAATATTGAGGATTTGAATATGAAAAATCTAGAAAATAATGAGAGAAAAACCTTGGATTTATGGTTTAAGAAATTAGGCATCATTGGAATTATAGAGAATCTTGACTTTAATCAGAAAATATGGCCGGAATTCAAAGATGGGTATTTTTTTATAAAAAAAACTGCTATTGATTGATTTTTAAATAACAATTTACAATTTTTTAGCTTGATTTTCTGCAAATTGATTGAAAGACTCGAAAATAAAGAAATAATCGGAACGAATTATAAGCCCAGAAGCTCAGCTGCTTGTAAAGCGAATATAAAGCGAGTATTGGAGATTTTACGAATAAAAAAAGACATGAATTTGAAATATTTATATGATGAAGACACTTTATATGAAGGTTTGGCTCTGCATATATTGGAATTCCTGTTACAGATAAAACACGCATATCGGCTGACTTTTAAATATTTTGCGAAGAAAATCGTTTAATTTCATGTTTTCTTTTTTGTTTTTGTATTTTATAAGAAAATCTCGAGATTTTAAGAAAAAAAACATTAAATAAAATGTATTTCGATTTGAATTTGGATGGAAGGGTTTTTCTACGAAATCAAATGGAATTCACAGAGCTTTTAGTATCTTGTTTGCAAGGTCTAGAAGTCTTCTTTTATAGTGGATTTCTAATAAAATTCTAAGATGGATATCAATGTATCGCGATCAATTTCGATTTTGAGGATAAATTAACAGAAGAAGAAGTAATTTTATAGAGAAATCTCTTGAAAAAGCCAGAATTTTTAGATAAAATTGAAGAAAAGCCTCAAAGATGTCTATTTTCCAATATAATATAATGTCGCTATAAAATTGATAGAAATTAAGGCCGAATCCATTTATACCAATAGATATTGAAGTTCTGAAGAAACTCTCAGCGAAAAGTCTCAATATTTTATCAGAAAATAACCAGAATTTCAAGCTGAAACAGCTTTCGAGAGCCACTTTATCGATAAATTCTCTTCAAAACCTTCAATTAATCAATGTTTCTTCTTTTTTTTAATAATAATTCATAAAATCGCTATTTTTTCTCAAGGACACCAATAAAATTTTGAAAACCTATGATTTATTGGCTATAAAAACCAAAGATGAGAAGGTGTTTCATGCTCTTTGTATCGAATATGATGTATCCTAAATAATCTATATTCCTTCTCTTAAAATCCTATAAAATCTTAGGATTTCGACATTTTGACCTTTGATATAACAGAGAAAATTCCCTTTATTCTCAAAAGAAACCAATTGGCAGAATTAATAAAAAAAGGAATAATGTTAGAAATCCTATATTCAGATAGCATATCTGGTAATTTATTTAAAGAAAAAGCCTTTAACATATTGAAATATTCAAAATTTAAGATTCCAAGGTTCGTCGAATGGTCTTTTCTAATGCTATGAATCTCATTCAATCCAGCAAAGGCAAAAACCTCATTTTTTCAAGCGGATCTAATGAAATCTTGACTCATCGAAGTCCTTATGATATTGTCGCTATGTATTGAAATTCCTTATTAAAAAATGCGAGATTTTTGTTATTTAAATAAAATAAAGGGCTTTTTCTATGGGACTTTCAAGAGATTTGGCTTTTAAATCAATAGGGAATAATTCCGAAACTTGTGTTCACAGAAGCAGTAATTTCAATATTTTTTTAAAAAATTCTTTAATCGCTTGAAAAAAAGTCTATAGAAAAAGCTTCAAAGGGACAATTGCCTTTGCTGATTCGAAAGATGTTAAAATATTCAATAAAAAGGAAGAAATACTTATGAAAAAGCTTAAAAATACAGAAAACCTATTGATTTCTCAAGAAAAGCCTGCAGAAGAAAGCAAGATAAATCTCGAGAAATCTACAATGGAAATCGAGGAAGAAAAACCGAGACTTTTAGCTTTTAAAATGGATATTTAAAAATAAGAAAAATTCTAAAAAATAAGATTTTTTTTTTATTAAAAATGAAATTTCTTTTTATTTCGCATATTTCCCTTCTTTTTCTTAATCCTTATAATGTAGATCTGTCCTTTCCTTCCAGAACAAAATCGTTGTTTTCTTATCATTTCCAAGATCAGCCTCATCCTCATCCGATTCACTTTCACTATCAGATTCTGACTTCCTGTCTTTTTTCTCCTGATGAATTCCGAAATATTGAGTATATTTCCCTTCATTTTGATTTCCTTTCTGTTCTTCTTCCTCTTCTTCTTCTTCTTCCTCCTCAACATTTCCCTTATTTTCTTCATTATTATTCTTTTTTTCCTCGAGCTTTTTCTTATCAACTAGCTGTTTTCTATAATACTTCATATATTCCTTTAACATCTCAATGATATCAGAACTTTTTTTGTCATTGGCCTGAGGGTCTTTCTTATTTTTTTTATCTTGGAGTCTGATCAGAAATTTCACAAGGTCGATTTTGCAAATATTGGCTCCTTCTTGATCAAATTTCTTCAAATCTTCCTCATTACAGAATTCCCGAGAGAAACTACTAATAAAAACTTCGCTTAGTTCTTCTGTCAAACTGAAGAATTCTAATCTTATTTGGAAATCCAGCTTTCCTTTGCTTTCCACTTCAGGTCGATATTCGCTATAAATTCCAATCGTCGGTTCTCCAATGGAATAACAAGTCTTTTTCCTAATAATGAAATTTTCACTATTGTTGATCTTTTTCTTCTCGATATGAACATCATTTTTCTTAAAGAATTTCAATTCACTTCCTGGACTTTGATAAATGCTAATTTGTAGCAATTTGCTCGTAAATATATTGGTATAAATCTCGGCTAAATGATCTTCTAATTCAGTATCTTGACAGAAAACATATTTTTTTATTCCCAGCTTTTCTTCCTTGACAGGGATTTGAAATAGATTGCCATTCATTCGTTTCAAAAGACTGTTTTTGAAGACTTTGGTCAAAGAAACTTCATCATCAAAAGTCGTAAAATGAAAAGGGAAATAATATTTCAAAGCTATTTCATTCATCGCCTCATAATGTTTCACTGATTCTTGATAGACTTTCTGATCAATGATTTTCTCACCTTTTTTGTCTAAAACATCGAGATTTCCAATGCCAGTGTTGCTTTTCCCATCAGTGAATACAAAAAATGAGCTGTTATAAAAATCAAGATCTCTCACGAAAGTCTCTATAACACCAAGTCCAGCAGCTATCGCAGGTCCTAAAGCTGTGGAATAATCTGGATCTATCGATTTCAATGTATTCACGATTTTCTTCTTTGAAACTGCATCAAATCTTGAAGAACAGAGCTTCTCAACACAAAGTCTTCCTCTTTTCAGACATTCTTCAAATTTATTGAGATCATGTCCAGAAATAGTTTCCGGAGGACTTCGACAATCCCCTAATAATTTCACCTCATTGTTGAATAATATCAGGAAAACTCGAATATCAAACTGTTGACTGTTCATCAAAAGATTGTCTAAGAACGAATCCAATGCTTCAATTACTAGGTTTTTTCTGGAAACCAAATGATTCGTCTCCAATTCTTCATAAGTCCTTCCATTGTTCAAGAGATTCACCATATTCTCCATTTGACTCGAACGAAAGTAATTACAGTTCATTGACCCACTATAATCCAGACATATCACAAATAAGAGTTTTTTCTCCCATGAATTCTCGATTTTCTTCTGCGGAAAATAGACATTTATCGGGAAATTTGGACTTTCAATGTTCAGCTTATTTTCTGATGAACAGAAGGGACATTGCCATTCAAGATTAGACTCGGATTTGAGATAAGATGGACTGAAAAGGGCTTTACAATTAACACATTGGTTAGATATTTGATTGGGTAAAATTTCATTGAAATTGTTGGATTTTTTCAGATCTATTAGTTGATAATAATCATTTTTCACACTGAAGGCGTTGATATATTTGAGATCAGGAGAATTACATAAAGAACTTTTGAGAAAAAAAGGAAGAGGATGTGAATGCAATGACATTTGATTTTTTTTTTTTTAGAAATTATGAAATTTTTATAATTTTCCTTTAAATAGGATAAAAATATTTCTATATCATTTTAAATTTAGATAATTTTAGGATTTTAGACGGAATGAGATCAAGAGATTTAGGAAATTTTTCTTCATTTTTTTTTATTGTTTAGAAAAAAAAAAATTAGGAAAATTTTTGATTTTATTAGAGTTTCTTAGGATGGATTAATTTATTTTAATAAAAAAAAAAAATTAGGATTTTGATTTTTAGCAATAAAAAGAAATAACATTTTCAATTTGGAAAAAAAAAAATTGACCTTTTTTTTTTTTAAAAAATTAAATTTTCTTAAAAATTTATGAATAGAATAGAATCGATACATTTTTCAAACAATTCAAAATAAAAATTACATTTAAAAAATATCCCAACTTCTTTGTTTAATTCTTATAAATTGAATGTTCTCGATTGTTTATTCTCCTGATGGAAATTTCCCTCGGTTTTCTTATTACCTTTTATTTCCTTTGCATCATCCAATTCCTCTTCTTCTTCATCTTCTTCTTCTTCTTCTTCTTCGTAGCTTTTCTTATGATTTTTCTCCTGAAATAAAAGGTTTTGACTCTGGTCTTTTATTCCAATACTGATGACCTTGAATTCCATATCCTCTTCATCTGTATTTGTTGTGTTTTCCTTATGGAGGAAGTTTTCGCTGGTGTCTTTATCTCGATCGTTTTTCTGATTCTTTAATTTCTTTTCTTCTTCTTCTTCTTCTTCGTCAGTTTTTTCTTCAATTTTTTTCTCATGAATTTCGTTGCTGTTTTTCTCAAACTTTCCTTCATTTGTCATTGTAAGTGTTCGAGATTCTTTCTTCTCCTCATGGAAATTCAATGAGGTTTTTTTATCATCAGCCAAATCCTCATCCGAATCATCAGAAGGATCCTCTTCATTGGGTTTTTTCTCCAGATGGGAAAAACCATGAGAAGTTTCTTTTTCCTTGTCAATAGCAGTCTTTTCCTCCTCCTCCTCTTCTTTTTCTCTTATGATATCTTCATTTTCGTTTTCTTCAACAATTTGTCCAGGAATTTCAAGTTTTTTCATATATTTCTTTAATGTTTCAATAATTCCCAAATATTTCTTTTCAAAGGTTGTTGGGTCTTTCTTCATTTTCCCCTGCAATTTTATCAGGAATTTCACGGTTTCCTTCTGACAAATTTCTTTTCCTTTCTTCAAATATTGATTCAAACCGTCCTCAGAACAGAATTCCTGATTGAAACTACTAATGAAAACCTCAGATAGAGATTCATTTAAGCTGAAAAACTCTAATTTTATTTGGAAATCGAATTTCTGCTTTTTTTCAATTTCTTCTTTATATTCGCTATAAACTCCAATGAATGGTTCACCTTCCATATAACAAGGTTTTTTCATAATTAGATTATTTGTATTTTTCTCAATATAAACATAATTTTTCTTGAAAAACTTCATTTCACTACCTGGACTTTGATAAATCGTGAGTTGAACCAATTTTCCTTTGAACAAATTATTAGAAACATGGCTCATGTATTCTTCAAGTCCTAAATCATCATAGAATTTATAAGATTTCATTTTGATGTTTTCTTGTAAAACCTTGATTTGAAAAAGGTTCCCATTCAATCTTTTCATTAGACGATTTTTGAACACTTTGGTCATTGTCACTTGATCTTCAAAGGTCACGAAATGGAATTGAGGATAATAATTTAAAGCCAATTCATTCAGATTTTCATAAAATGATACAGAATCTTTATAGATTTTATCATCAATGATGTTTTTCTCAGTTTTATCCAAAACATCCAAATTTCCTTTCCCGATATTGCTTTTCCCATCAGTGAAGACATAAAAAGAACAATTATGAAAATCTTGATTTCTCACAAAAGTCTCCATAATTCCAAATCCAGCAGCTATTGCTGGTCCTAAAGCAGTTGTATCATCAGGATCTATTGATTTCAATGTATTCAATATCCTTTTCTTTGAAAAGGCGTCAAATCTTGAAGAACATAGATTTTCAGCTGAAAATCTTCCTTTATTCAAACATTCTTCAAGATTCATTAGACTATTTCCTGATAAAACTTCTGGAGATTTACGACAATCACCTAATAATTTCACTTCATTATTGAATAATATCATGAAAACTCTAATATCAAAAGCTTGACTATACATTAAAAGATTATCAAAAAAACCTTCCAAAGCTGAAATTACGAGGTTTTTTCTAGAAATCAAATGATTAGTCTCCAAATCATCAAAAGTCCTTCCATTATTCAATAGATTCTCTAAATTAGCTTTTTGACTCATGGGAAAATAAGTGCAATTCATAGATCCACTATAATCCAGACAAATGATAAATAACAGCTTTTTTTCCCAAGGATTTTCGATTTTTTTCTGGGGAAAATAGACATTTATTGGAAAATTTAGACAATTTTGATTATTATTGAGCTTATTTTCTAATGAACAAAAGGGACATTTCCAATGAAGATTAGACCCGGATTTGAGATATTTTGGAGTGAAAAGGGCTTTACAATTCACGTTTATGCATTGATTAGAAGCTTGATCAGGGGAAATTGTATTGAAAATGTTGCTTTTTTTATGATTGAGAAGAGTCGGATAGTCATTTTGTACACAGAAAGAGTTGAAATATCTGAGATTATCATCTTTTAGCAGAGATTTCTTGAGGAAAAAAGGCAGGGGTGTAGAAAACATGTTTTTATTAAGAAATATTAAAGTTTTCTATAGAAAAGGAGTTTTTAAATATTATATTCTTCATAACAAAGGAAGGTCTCCTTAGGAATCTAACTAATTTCTATAGAAATATAGGAAATTTTCTAAATCTTCTCTAGAAAATTGGATATTTTAAACTCAAGTGGCTTCAAAACTTGAACTTTGAAGAGTTTTGAGGAGTGAAAAATTTAATATTTGCTTTAGGGAAACAGTATCTGAGCACTAGCCATTTTCTTATTTCTAGTCTCTTTCTTTGTTTCCCATATAGTTTTTTTCCAATTTTTGACCAAAAAATTCAAATGAAATCAATAAAAAATCAATAAAATCATTATAAATTTTTGAATAAAAACTCCTTTTATTTAAACTTTAAACTTTTAACGAAAAAACCAATGTTTCTCAAGAAAAATCAATCTATTTTTCTAGCTAAAATCCGTCCTCCTTTGGATTTTGAGCTTAAAACCTCACTGGAAACCTTACAAACTCTCAATAAATCGCAATCTCCCGATGGTTTTCCTGAGAAATCGAAGAAATATCATAAGGCTTTCTCATATTCCTGTTTTTCGAACCCTTCAAATACCAAAATCTGTCTAAATTCCCGATGTTTATCAGGAAATCTCTTAAACCGCTCTTTAAATGCGAAACTAGCAAATGAAAGCGAAAACATCGATTTCGACTTAGTTCTTGAAGAGTTTTTCATTGAATTTTCTAATGAAATTTATGCTTTTTTTTTCATTTTTTCATTAGAAACCAAGAAATTCATCAGAAAATAATATCTGAAATCATTAGGACTTTCCTCAAAGGCAGGAAATCGAGCGTTTTTCTTTATGGAGCCAAACGAACAGGCAAGACTTTCAATATCCGAGGCAATGAAAATGTGAATAATGGGGTTTTGCAGCATGTTTTTAAGGAAATATCAAGGAAATTAATGAAAAAGTCGAAGAAAATATTAGAAACAGCAGAATTATCGATTTATATGGTGTATAATAATGAGATTTATGACTTATTACAGGTTGGAGGGAGATATAAGAGGGATTTGATTGAGGATTTTAAGCGGAAAAGCATTAGAAATAAAGAAGATTTAGTATTAGCGTTACATCAGGCTTTAAACACTAGGAAAATCTTGAGTTGTGAGGCGAAAAACCTCGATTTAAAGAGAAAAGCGCATTTAGTCATAAGAATCGGACTTTCTGAGGAAATGTAAAATAAAAAATCATGTTTTTTCAAGGATTTTTAATAGTTTTTTAAGGAAAAAAGTTCTTGGAATCGAGGCTTTTGACCCTGAAATCAATATAATAGAGCTTGCGGATGCGAATTTCATGAGAAATCGAGAAATAAAGCCTGAGGAGATGGAGTTTCTGCATAGGGATTTCAATGAATTATTCGATTGTATTGTGAATTCATATACGAAGTAACTTTATTAGAAGAAAAATATTATATTTGAAGGTTTCTAAGTATTCAGAAGGGAAATCAGGGGAAATTTAAAGGCGTTTTCGTGGAAAGTCTCAGGAAAAGCCTCAATATTCAGAATAAATTGCTTATGATATGTTGTCTTTCGCCTAGCAAAGAGGATTTCGAAACAAATCGACAATCTTTGAAGGTTTTTTCTAAGAAAATTCAATGGAATTCTCTAAAAACACAGTTTTTGTTAATAGTATATAGGAGATCTCAGAAGTCTGATTCGAGAAATAGGAGAAAAAAACCATAATTTAAAGAAAAAAAAGCCGGAAATCGAAAATATCGGGGAAATTACTTCAAGTCGGGATTCGATATCAACTAATTTCCTAGATTTTAAAGAAAAAACGCCTGATTTCGAAGAAAAAAGACGAAAGCCGCAACTTTCCAATAGCAAATCCCCTTCAAATCTCAATAAATCTGATAAAAAGAAGCCGACTTCTGGTTCAAAATTCGAGTCTTTGAGACGAAGTCAAAGGACTTCTCCTATATATTCCCCTAAACACATGACTTCTTCAAATTTCTTAACTAAACCTGATTCTTCAAACCATTTAAACAACAATTCCTTTAAAAAATTACCTCAAAAGCCTCAAAAGCCCAAAGAAAGACCTTCTAAATATGAAGATTTAGCTTTTAAAGAAGAAATGCCTTCAAAAACCAAAGAAACCTCAAATTCTTTAATGAAATCAAAGAAATTAAGATCGCAAGAAGAAAATTGGAAATCGCAAAAAGGCCAAAAAGATACATTAAAATATCAGGAATTGAAGGACAAAAAAACGCGATTCTTCGATATTCTAGATAAAGAAGAAGAACTTGTGGTTTCTGGATCAATAGAAGATTTGAAAAGAGATGTTTTATTGAAAGAATTCAAGACTTTATATTATAAATCGAGAGAATTGAAGCAACTTCTTAATGAGTTCTTTGAATCAAATAAAGGCCTCAATATAGAGAATCAGGCTTTGAACATTGAGCTTTCTGATAAAAACATGAAATTAGAGGCTTTTCAATTGAAAACTCAAG
>Ga0302186_10001837_pt1 | contig 17000 bp, 17 predicted proteins | sample II_Bog_E1_2_FD_198782 | JGI IMG/M metagenome (GOLD analysis project Ga0302186, IMG submission 198782) | Peat permafrost microbial communities from Stordalen Mire near Abisko, Sweden - II_Bog_E1_1 | ecosystem: Environmental > Terrestrial > Soil > Wetlands > Peat | place: Sweden: Abisko... | reverse complement strand
AAAACCAAATTAAAAAAACTTTATTTTATTAAAAACATAAAAAATTTTAAAAAAGCGGCTTTATCAAAGTCGTTTCGTTATAATTCTCTATTTTTTAAAAAACTCGTCACGTCCTTTTCTTTTGTTTTGTCTAATTAGATTCTCAATTTGCAAAAAATCAAAAATTAATTATATATAATCAACAACAACAAAAAATAGAATTATAATTTTTGTTCATTATTTGAATTTTCTTTCGCCTGATTTTCCTCCGTCTCCACATCAGGCTTTTCTTCTTTATTTGTCGAAACATTTTCTTGTTTAGCTGTTATAAAATCTTCTGCAAACTTTTTGATCTTTTTTAAAAAAATTACTTAAATCAACCAAAATTTTAAACAGAACTGTTGAAAATTCATAATGAACTATCTTGACTTCATTTACATAACTCCCATCCTTTTGTGATGAAATCCAACTTTTTAGAATTTTTACAACATTTTTTTTTCATCATTACTTGATCAAAGTTTTTATCAGCACTTCTCTTCCCAATTTAGCTGGTATTCCGAACATTCCACTGGATACATCTGTTATTCCCACCACTTTTATTTTTTTTTCTTTGATGATAGTGAACCTTTTTTTTATTAGATAGTTGTGTGTGGTTTTAGATTTTTTACGCATCATTAAAGCAATTTCCCAAGAGTATTAATTCATTATGGTCTCCCTTAAAGAAATTTACCATTTTATTTTTAGTTATCTTATCTAAAAAAGCGAACCCCAGCCCATAAAGGAATTGATAAATGAATAAGATATTTGGCTTTTAAATTTCCTGCTGTTGTTATGAAAGACTTCCCATATTCCACTTTATGGTGTAAATTATGTTGATAGAAATAAGAGTAAATTACGAGGTCGGGAATCTGTAACATTTCCTTCATGTTCTTTGGCTATTTCGTCACTTTTTCAACATTTATAGAGGTTTAGCGAAAGATAAATACCGTCCAGCTCTATCAACAATAGATGAATTATTATTTCTCATCAGAGAATCTGTTCCATTGACTGAATAATAATGATTTATTAAATCCAAAGAATTCGAATTACCAATGGCCTCAACTTCTTCCTCACATATGTCTCCTTGAATAAATGAGATTTTTATTTTATTGATTTCATCCACATGGATGATTTTCGAAACGTATTGGTTTGGAACTATTAGAAGCTTGTCGACTGAACAAAGACCTATGAAAACTATTATTAGATTGACGGACATTCATCTCAAATAACCTCCCATATTTCAATGATTTTTTATGTTTGATAATTTCAAAAATAAATATTTTATGAGATAAAATTATGAGCAATTTTTTTTAATATGTTGAGTTCAAATATATAACAAATGGTAGTAATTTCTTAATAATATGAAGCGCCTTCCGCAGGTTGCACTGATGTTTTGTTTTGTGTCGAAAACATCTCTTCCTTTAGTGAAACCAAAATTTTCTCAATATTGTAAGCACTTTTCCAACTTTTCAGAATCTCGAATTTCGAAGCTTCAACCTTTTTTAAAAAAATGGCCAAATTCAAAAAATACAGTTAAACAAAAACTTTTCAACATTTCCATTTGATTGATTCACGCAATCTAGGTTAATTTTATTGATGAACCTTACATTCGGAGCTTTCATTGGATATTCCGTTCCACAGACAATTTTTAGGAAATATAATCTCGATTCAAAAGTAGTCTCAACATTTAAAAAAAAAACAATATTAAACTTATAATTTGTATATTTTGAATACCCCTGAAGGTCCAAGGATTGTTGCGTTCCAGATTGTTAAAGAAATATCATCCTCTAATAAATTTTTTTTTAAAATTTATAAAAAATCGTAAATTATACTCCGATCTAAGCCATAACTTATTGCCGGATCTCCAAGACCATTTTCTTCTTTATTCAGTTCGTCCAACAATCTGAATTTCCGAGGCATCACTTAAAATAAGGCTTAGTAATTACCAAAAAAAACGAAAATTTTACTCGGTTCTTTTATGTTTTCCATTTTTTAAAATTTTTTTAAGTTTTTCAGGAAAATTTTAATTTCTCAAACTTGTTTTTATAAAAACTAAATAAATATAATTCATAATTTTGTGTCAGTTCCTGAATTTTTCAAAAATTGTTTTGAAATGGATTGCGTAGGTTAGCAAAATCAAAGATAATAGAGGCAAACATGATGTGCTCCAGCTTTTATCAATAAGTCCGTCTATCTTCATCACCAGAATGGCCACACAAAATATCAAAATTAAAATAAAAATGAAATTTTGAAAGCTGTCCATGAAATTTTCCGAATCGAACATTTTCTTCATACAAAGCATTAAATGTGTCCCCATAACAATAAAAAGCACCAAAAACACCTTGTAATTGTACCAATGTATATATCCATCGAGCTTAAGATTGAGCATGATGATCCAAATCAAACATCCGAAATAATATAACGAGACCAAAAATGCCTCAGTATATAGCTTCACCTCCTTGTCGATCATTCCTGGGAAAATAAAACATATGTAAAATAAAATTATCGCCAATCCTATGTAAATCGGAATAAAAATCACTGTGAAATCCCATTTGAAAACATGGTCGAACCTCAACATTAACAGAAATTCTGTTATTCCAAGTAAAGCCAGGCTCATCATAACGCAAAATAAAGTTAAATATTTACCTAAATCCTGGTAATTTAAACTAGGATGCGAAATGATTTTATAGAGACAAACTGATGTACTCATCAGAAATAAACTAAAAGGAATCCCTATTATGGAATAATGCCAATCCAAATCACCATCCAATCTCAAAAACAGAAACAACCCGAAAACAATCAAATTGATCCCCATTAAAAAATAACTGATCCCTATTATGTTCATGATGGATTTAAAACCGAGATTTTCGCATGATATTTGGCTATGTGCAGCAGTGGGAATGGTGGTGTGTTGAATGGGCACTAAGATTATTGGTTGAGTTTCTTCCATTTGATTATCATTAGGATCGTGCTCTTGTTGCTCTTGATCTAAGTGTTGATTCATTATTGTGTTTTTTCGACAATTTTTTTGTAAGAAATTATGAGACGTTGGTCTGAAAAGGAGAATCCTTGAGAAATAAAAGGATTTTATGAAAAGGACATGGTTTAAGGACGCGTCTGAAAACGGTAATAATAAAAAACGGATATTTATGTTTTTGTTAAATTTTGAATTTTAATTCTGATTTCATCTCTATAAATTATTACAAAATGTTTAGGAATAAAAACCCTTAATTTAAACTAAATTGATTGGTGAAACCGTCGGTGTATTGTGAAGGTCTCAAATCCACTTCCATGTTTATAAAGTCAAGGTTGTTTTCAAAATCGAAGAAATTTTTTTCCTCAAAATTAAAATTATTGTTATTATTTTCATTTTCTGAAAATAAATTTTTATTATTTTCCTGCGATTTTGTCATTATTTCGTCCCTTTCATCAAAAGCGAAAAAGTTCTTTAAGCCTTTCATTGAGTCCTGCGCTTTTTCATTTGACTCCGAAAAATTCTTCTCCCCATTGCTCAAAACCTGTTTTTTTTCCGCCCTCAAATTCGGGAACATTCTCCTGCGAACATAATCCAAGATCTTCTCTTTATATGAGAATTGTTGTTCAGGAGGTAGGGTTTTGCACACCTGATGCCAATTTTTCAATATTGCCAACAATCTTTTGATTTGAAGCAGCCTTTTTTCGGCTCTGGATTTTTGAGCTGATTTTTTAATCGGAAGAGTTTTAAGGAGATGCACCTGTTTCTCTAATTCACTATTAGTGGCTTTTTTGCGATTTTTCTCAGATTTGTTCTGCTGGTTTCTTTTGCTTTTTTCTAGAGAGAAATTCTTTGTTGAAAATTCCAGATTTTTATATGTTTCCGAGCTATCTTTGGAACTATAATTAAGGAGCTTAGGCAACAGAGGAAAATCATTTAAATCTTGACTAAAGGAATCATGGTTTTCAGAGGAAAGACTGAGGCTTTGTTGGAAGGAGAACTGCTCTGTCTCTGAATAGCTTTGGGAGTTGGAATTGGATTTAGAATAATGATTTATTAAGGAACTGGCTATTTGCGGCCAAGTTTTTAAAGGATCGTTATTTTGCATATTAAGAAGTTGATTTTCAAGTGTTTCAAAGGATGTTTTTCAAATGCTTTCAAAGTATGTTTTTGTCAATCTTATTTTATATCTTATAAAATAATAAAAACTGGATTTTATAGAAAATTTTAACCCTAAAAAAAAAACGCAAAAAACAAGGAAAAGCTGATTTTTTTAATGTTTAAATGATTTTTTATATAGTTTCTAATTTAAAATCAGAATTAAAATTTTCCCTCTTTTTTCTAAATTAGCTAATAAAAAAAATTTCAAGCAAAAAAAAAATAGAAATAGAAATCGTAATTTTTTCAAAAATGAATTCGTCTCCCTATGAACAGATGATTAAAGCAAAAAGGGAAAATTATCGAAACGAGATCAGGAAACAAGACATTGGCCTCAAAATGTCCCTCAAAAGGCAGATAATTTTCGAACAAACCCAGAATTCTATGACCCTGATAGAATCGAATTTCTCGAAATTCCTCTCCACCTTCAAATTCATGGAACGTTATACGGATCCTAAAGACGTTCCCAACAAAGTTCCTTCATTTTTTCTTTTGTTTTATTTTAAACAATGCAAAAAAAAAATAGAATTACTTTGAAATCTATCAGGAGATCTTAAAAACCTTGATGGATGAAGATTATAAGGGGAATATCATTGGTATCTTATGTTGTTTGGTGCTTTATAGGAAACTTTCAATGGAATCCTCCAATATGTCGATTTCTTCCGCCGAGTTGATCCGTTCTGGTTTAGTGCTTTACTTGGAAAAATACACCAATCCGGATTTCATCTCCTTTCCAGAAATTCAAGCCGAAGCCTGTTGGATAATTGCCAATATAATAGCCCCAGAAAATATGGATTTGTCCTTTCTATGGAGCACCAAAATAGCCACAAATTTGGTTGCTTTGTTAAAAAGTGCAAACCGTGAGGTTTTTTATAACGCCATTTGGTCATTATCAAACCTTTTTGGAGATTCTTTGGACTATAGAAATAAACTTTTGAGTAGTGAATTGATAGAATGTTTGATCGCCTTGATAAAAAGATTGAAAAACAAGCAAGATGCGAAATTTGATCGACATGCTTTGGGGGAAGTTGTTTGGTTGGTTGGGAATCTCTGCAGAGGAAAGCCCTATCCTCCTTATGATGAGGTATTTTTAATATTATAAATCTTAAAAAAAAATATGGATTTTTGTAGGTTTCGAAATTTTTGGAAGTCTTGCCTGATTGCTTTAATGTTTTGGATTTAGCTGGCATTGAAAACGCTTTATGGACTTTTGTTTATCTAACAGATAGTGAAGAATATAAAATAAAGAATTTCATGAAGCTGAACCTCATCGGGATGTTGGTGAGTTTAGCGAAAGAAGATGAAAACAAGTTGAAAATTCCTGCGTTAAGAGTTTTGGGCAATATTTCAACTTCAGATGATCAATATGTTTCAGTACGATATATATAATTTAATAGAAGTAATATATAGATGTTTCATTAAGATATTGCTTGATAATAACATCCTTGACGTCTTGCAACACAATTTAAATGAACCGAACAAATTCCTTCGCAAAGAAGTTTCATGGATCCTTGCGAATATTGTCTCAGGAGGCTCAACTATAGTTCAAAGAGTCATGGATCATGAGATTTTCAATTTAATGAGACAGAAGTCGATATCAGATGAAATCATAGTTTTTATTTAGATATAATTAATTTAATTTAGAGTTGATTTGTAGGTGCGAAGGGAATTAATAATAGCATTTTCAAATGCCACCCAAAACTCAATGTATGAGCAAATACTGCATCTAATAGATAGGGATCTCATTTATATTTTGATGAGCGGACTGGAAATTCAAGATCCGAAAATCATCCTTTCTATTCTGGACGCATTTGATAATTTGTTAGAAGCCAATCATGAATGCAACAAAATGCGAAATGAGATTAATCGCAGCGATAATCACATTTTTGAAGAATTGGAAAAATCCGACATTCACAAAGTATTAGACGGTTTGCAACAATTCCCTTTAAAGGAAGTCCAACAAAAAGTGCTGCAAATTGTGGACCGACATTTCGCAGCAGGGGTGTTGGGTTAAAAACTTTATTTAATGAAAATATGAAACTTTTAATTGTTAAAAAAACGAAAATTAATTTTAAATTTTAAGAAAGAAATTTTGAGCCAGTTCACAAAACAAATTAAATTTCATTAATTTTTAATTATAATTATTTAAAAACTACCTCCTTTTTTAAAAATGATCGCTTTTTTCGCCTGTGGGCGATTAATCAGTGATATGAGGTCTTCACACAAAAAAAACACGCCTGTAGGGAATTTTTCGCTAAAATAATAGCAAATTTCTCTAATTTTAAAAAGGAATCATCCAAAAATAAAAAGGTTCCCGATCCCTCAACAAATCAAGTAATGGACCAAATCATAATTTTGAATAAAGTTGAATTTTTAGATCAAACCAGAAGCCAATAGTATTCGTAAGCAAGTAAAAAAATTTGATTTTTTGTTTTGGAAAATGATTGTCTTTAGCCTCTACTTCAGGAGGAAAAGAGCATCCCTCTTACAGTTTCCTTAAAAAATCCAGAGGAAGTGAAGATTTTTTTTTTGAAAAAAATCATTAAAATAGAAAAAATGTTTGTTTCGTTAACAAGGTGGAAATGGAAAGAAAGAAGCAAATAGAAAAAGAGAAGCTAGAAGAAAAATCCCCTGAAAAAGTTTTTTTGTTTCTTTCGTTTTATTAATATTGTTTTAATTTGTGTAGGAAAAATCAGTAATTTGAAAAGAATTTTTGAAATTTAAAAAACACTATGGAAAAAATAATAGAAATCTATTGAAAATGCTCAGATTATGATCATTCCTCAAGAATGCGAAAGTCCGCAAGAAACACAGAAGAGAACACAACAGACCCAGGTTATGATACTTTCTCAAGAGAATCAAGAAAACGAGATCCAAACAATAAAAACACCCAAGAGACCACAACAACCAATATATGTCCTTTTTTAATTTTTATACATCTTGACCATATTTATAGGAACATATTTCTATTCCCATGGTTGCAGATGGCGAAACTTCACCAAGACATGAGGTTTTCATTTTTTTTTTTTAAGTTATTAATGAAAATTTTATTAAACTTAGACAAAAGAACCTGAGGAAATTCTGTTAGTTTTCAACGTTTGGAATTACTTCTATAATTTGTTTTTTTCTGTATTTTAAACATTTTTAGGAATTGGATTTGCCAACTACGAAAAAAGTGCCTTTCAAATCAGAGCCTTGTCATAAATTGATTGAAAAGAGCTGGTTAATGAGTTCAAAGGTTACTCAAAAATGTCCCATTTTTTTGAGCTTTGAGCCAATATATATTTTTTGTCAATAGGACGAAATTTCCATGACCAATGTCACAGATGGTAATATCATCATGATGACTGAAAAAAAAAAGAGCGACTAAAAAAAAAAAAGAGCTAACTACTCTTCAAGTAATTTACATATATGTTAACAATTTTATATGTAGTTATTTTCATATTCTATATCTTGTTGAGTGTTGAACTGTTGACCATTAAATTTTCTCCATAAAATCCAAAAATTTTTCCTCATCTTTTGAAATTTCCTGAATTTTTGTTTTTTATTTAAAAAAAAATGAAAAAAATCTTTATCTTTGCTTCAATATTCCTCTTGCTTTTCTCCTACTTGACCTTTATAATTATTGATGGTCTCCATATTTTAAAGCCCGTTGGTCCAGTGGGTGTTGATAAATGTCATCTCCATCCAAATGTTCCAGATAATTTCGAAGGTCCGGAAGACCTGGTGAAATTTCAGGATCTCATAATAATTTCAGCGACCAACCATTTAAAATTATATGAAGTCAAAAGTTTCGGCCCTTCAAAGGTCCAAGGGCATCTTTTTGTTTTATATCCCAATGAAACCATTGCACAAATAACATTAGAAAACTATCGTGGAAATCTCACAAGTTTCCGACCATTTAGTCTCAACATTTTCGGATCATCTTTATATGTTTTGAATGAAGATTATGATGGTGGCAATGATAGAATGGAAGTATTTGAACTTAGCAGGACTTCAAATGGGGATCTGAGAGTGAAATTCGCCTATTTTTTAACATTCGAGGAAAATTTCTTGGGAATGTTCAACAATTTCGTTCTTTTAGATAAAAACGAATTCTTTATCACAACTTGGATGGTCTGGCCAGACCCTCCCTTTGGGCGTTCAGATAGTCGCAATTTATGGCAGAATCTTCACAAATATTACAACTTTTTCTTTAAGATTCAAAGGACATATGTGTATTATTGCATTGGTCAGGATAACACTGATGTTGTATGCATTAGAATTAAAAACTCAGAAAGTGTAATGAATAATGGCATAGCATTTGACAAGCCAAATAACTTAGTTTATGTGGGAAAAACATTAGAAAGGAAAGTGACGGTGTATAATTATAGGGAAAATGAAAAACCAGAAAATGCTTTGGATTTCTATAAAGACATTGAGTTGCCTTGTTTACCAGATAATCTCAATTTTGACCAAGAGAAACAAAGAATCATCATTGGTTGTTTGGGAAGGAACATTGATTATATAAGGTTGATTCAAAGCGCTAATGAATATCAAGGAAAGATTCCTGAGGAGAAAGAATTTTGGTTTGGGGTGGTTAGTTTGGAAAAAAGTAAAGCCGAATTGCTTTGGATGGATAATAAAATGTTCAGAGGGGCTGCTGGAGGAGTGAGAAGGGGAAATACAGTGTATATTGGAAGCTTTTGTGAAAATAAATTGATGATGTGCGAGTTTTGAAGAAATTAATTAATGAGAAAAATGGTAATTTAGAAAATTATTAGATTATTATTCTTACAAAATAGAAATGGTTTTATTTCGAAATCAATATTTGTTTATTTATTATGTGTTTTTTCATATTTTTCAATCAGAGCAGACTAAAACAAGAATTTCTTTAAAAGAAAAAAATTATATAGAGTACATAGCCTGGAAACTTGTAATTGATCTTTAATTCTTCCAATTTTTTCCTTTTTTCCTCTTCACGTTTCAACAATTTGCTCACATGATGTTTAATTTGCTCAGGCGTTCTTTTCTATTGAAAAGATTTTCGACAAATTATAAAAAATATTATATTTACCATATTTTTTTCTTTTCGAAATTTCGCTTGCCAATCAATGAACTTGAATTTCTTTGTGGTTTGTTTCGTGAAGATTGGCTTTGTGGTGTCCTGTACCACTTCACATACCAACCGCCTTCCGCTCGTCACGAAATTATTCATACTATCAGCTGCAATTTGGGCCACTTCTTTAAAAGGAAACTCCACCCAACCATATCCTTTGCTTCTTCCAGTCTTTTTATGAGAGACTTAAAATAAAAAAAAAATCTTTAAAAAAACTACTTTTTTGCTTCGAGCCAATCGAACATTCACCACATCTCCGTATTGAGTAAAGAATTCACGAAGCCCGTTTTCATCAAATCCGTATGGCAAATGACCGACATAAACAATGCCATTCTTTAAAAAATATTATTACTTTGAAGATAAAAATATTAAAAAACTTCTTTTTTTTTCGCATCGAGGGCTAATCGGTTCATTTTTGACTTTTTGGGGAGCTTGGAAACGGGAGGTTTGGGGGAGGACTCGATGGGTTTTTTCGGAATTTTGGGCTTTTGGATCTTTTTACTTTTTTTGTCGAGAATGGGCGTTTTTTTTAACGAGGATTTCATTTGTTGACAATGGATTTTATTTTAGATATGAATATTTGGGAATCAAAGTTCTGAAAATTAAAACAAACTTTTTTTTTAATATTATTTTAATAATTTTAGTCGAATTTATTTTAATAATAATAGTTTTTTTTTTTTTTAAAGCCATTAAGACTTTAAAATTTTTCCAAAAATTTTTTTTTTTTTTATAATAATAGTTAGTCATAAATTTAAACTAAGTCCATATATTAAGTAGATAATACAATTGTAATGATTCTTCTATTTGTGTACATATGAATAAACAATCTTTTATAATAACCCATAAATTTTCCTCGATTATCTCAAATAACATCATTTTCTTTTTCATCATCAAAAAAAGAATCAATGCAACAATTCCTGTATGCGAAAGGAATATTAGGATCATATTATAAAGATCAATATTCAATCCTAAGTCAGAAATTTGTAATGAGCAATCAGCAAACAACGCTGTATACTTAAGAATATAGAAGAATCGCTGATAGAAGAAAAATATCAAAATTCTGGTAAAAATAATCAAATTCGCTTCCAAAATACATCCTCTTCGTAGATTTTCCCTTTCTTTATCTTCGTTAGTTTTTCCTTGGACTTTTTTTTTCCAGAAAAGTCTCTTGATTTTGTTCAAAACCATTTGCCAAAAATTCCAACCAAAATAATTTGAAACTAAGGAAAAAATGTAATGTGCAAACATTATCCAGAAATAAATTTCATCTAAAGGAGTGGTGAGAACATTCATGACTTGCACGGAAATGACCTCAATGGTGATGAATTTGGTGGACAAAACGATCATTTCAATTGAGAAAGAGCCTGGTTTCTTTAAAAAATCCTGATAAAAGATAAAGATGAACGAACTCGCTATGTAATTGTAACATAAGTAATAAACTAAATAAATCATTTTGAAGATATTTTTTGCAGAGGATTCCGTAAATTTTTGCAGGAGAAATTCAAACAAATAAAGACTCACTGTATACCTTATGAGCAAACAGTGAATGTAGTAGAAAGTAGTAAAAAACCCAATTTTCACAAACTTTCTGAGAAAATCTCTAGAAATATGTTTGCTTATCAAAGAATTTAAAACGATATAAAGAACCATAACTATAGTAATTATAACTGCACGCCAAATTCTGAAATCATGTAAAAAATCGTCTTTTCTTTTATTGTAGAAAATAAAGAAAAAGCCTGACAAAATGACTAACTCCAGAGCCAAAAAAAGATATTTTGCTGACTTTTTTCCAAAGAAATTTTCTGTCATATATGCCGCAAAGAAATAAGACCAGGTAAGGATAACATAATCGTATTGAATTAATTCTCTGAAAACACTGTAGAAATAGATGCCTAGATTGTGGCAAGCACATAGCATTGGGACAAAACAGAAGTCATCGATAAGGGTTTGCATCAAAATGAAAGCAATTATGAAAAAATTTATTACAAGCAAGAGAACAAGCACCTTTTTGAAGAGCAAAGTGAGGAAACCAAACTTACTCTCTCTCTCAATAATTGATGTATTGAATAAACTCTTTGAAAATTTTAAAGAATCCAAGCGCGTTTTTTTAAATTTTTTATTTTTATGAAGATTTTTCTTCGATTCTGTTGAAAGACATGAAAAGGTTTTGGGACCGGTCTTTTTGCTGGGATTTATTGAAGAAAAGCAAATAGGTTGTGAAGAATTTTCAACTTTTATGTCAATGGGGGTTAGAATGGTGGAAGATAATGGAGTTTCACAGATGATGACTTGAGGGAGTTGATTTAGCTGGGTTTTCTTCATTAGGAAGGTAGGATTAAAATGGAGAGATTATTAAACTTTTATTAAAAATACCAAATTTTCAAATACAAATATTCCTTCGTTTTGTCAAAGCATTTTCTTTTTTAAAAATTTCATAAAATTATTTTTCTTAGAAATCTATTGGATTATACATTTTTGAAAAAATTTGATTTGGTATATTTTGGAAAATTTCAAAACTCGCCTTTCCCTGGAAAAATAAAAAAAATAAAAAAATTGGCAAATATTTTTTTAAGAGAAAAAATTTATTTATTTTTTTTTAGATAATTTTTGAGCCCAGCTGGGTTTTAAATTCTTCGTCTCTATTCTTTGAATTTCATCTTTTTTCACTTTTAAGCATTAATGTAAAAAGGTTAACTTATATCAAAATTTACTAGTTTTTTGAAAGGTCGGAGGCTCAAAAGTTGGTTGAGGATTTCTATTTAATAGATCCTTCACATCTTCCAGAGCCCTGGATGCATTTTCCTTAAATCCTTCATAATCTTTATTCGACAATTTCAACAACAAACTTTGTATATTTGCTATATTCTCTCTTTTCACAAGCAATTTGTTGATATCTCGTTCGGCCTTTTCATACATCTCTTTCAAATCATTATGTTCTTGTTTCAAATATTGATAATCTTGATCATTTTTTTTCAATAATTGTTTATATCTCACTAATTCTTTTTCTTTTTCTTCCACAGCATTTATTAAATATGAATAACTAATGAAAAAAACAATAAAAAATAATGAAATGTTTGGAAAATGTACGGCTGATTAGTTTTATCAAGGAGATCCTTCAATACTTTCGCTTCATCAGTTGTTTTTTCTACTTCATCTCGCATATTTTTCAATTCTTTCTTCAGATCTTCGGTTTCTTTTTGTTTCATTTGCAATCGTTTGGCAAGATTTAATGATTGATGGATTCTGCGTTTAGTCGATGTGGGAGCGGAATATATGGAATTCAAATACACATTATCTCCATCATCTTTATTGATACCCACTCCCATGATGGCTTCATCAATTTCCTTCTCAATACTTTCATAATTAGACAATTGTTCTTTTGCCACAGCCTATAAAATCATTATAAAAACATAATTTATTTAATAATTCTATACTAATTGCGATTTCATGTTCATAAATTCCTCCTTATTTTCTATTTCAACTTTATAATATTCTGATTTCAAAACGTTCACTTTTTCCCTTAACATTTCGTTTTCAATTTTTGAACTCTTTAAATTTATCAATGTTTCTTCATAAATGTTGGAAATCCTTTCTAACTCCTCACTTTTTATCCTCAATTGGATTCTCAATTCTGATAAATCGCCTTCTACTCTTCTTGAAATATTCCGATTTTCTAACAATAAAGTCTCATAACTTCTGGTTTTTTCCTTCACTTGACCGGTTAAATTATCTACTTTCATCTCCATTTCATCTTTATTTTCTTTAAGGAATCTGAGTTGTTTCTCATAAATATCGATCAAATTGTTTTTTGAAACCTCCAATTCATACTAAAAAATCAAAGAAATACATGAAAAATCAATAAAACATGGAAAATTACACTATGTTTCTCCTTTAATTCGCAAATTTCCTTGTTTATCTTATTTTCATATTCAATGACATTGGTGTTTTTTTGATTCAACAATTGAAAGAGATATTCTTGTGCCTGAGCTTTGGCATCATTGATCTCTTTTTCTAATTTTTCAATCTATTAAACAATCTCTATAATTTCAAAAAAATCAAAAAACAAAGACACCTTCTCCTCTAATCTCTTATTCTTTTCCAATAATTGGAAGTTTTCCTTGCTTAAATATTCCTTATCATTATTCAAAATGTCCATTTTTCTTCTCAAGTCCTCCTGTTCCTGTAAAATGTCCCCCTTTGTCCTTTTCCCAGTGTTATTATTGTCATAATATCCCATTTTCTCTTCCAATAGAAATTTCTCTTGAGATATCTTCTTCAATTCTCTTTCCATTTCCTCAAATCTGATCAATTTATCTCTATTCTTCTCCAATTCTTCATAACTCTTCTGAAGCTCCATTTCCAAACCCCGTCTACTATTTTCATAATTCAAATGAAAACGCTTATAATCTTCATCCTTTTCAAATAAAAGCAAGTTATTATGCTCTATTTCATTCAATTGCTTGGAGATCCGATCGTTCAAAGCCCGAATCTCGCCTCTTAAAGATTCAATCTCCTGCTTATGAAGATCTATATCCCGTTTATAAGGCAAAACCATGTCACATATCTTCACAAACACATATTCATTAGGCAAAAGGTCCTTTTCTGGAAGACTCCTTAATCTGAGATAGGAACTTTCTGAGCTACGGTTCTGCATAATGTCACGAACTTGAGTGATAGATTCTTTTACGAGAGTGAGCTGAGTTTCATTTAGACTTTTATGGAAATTTTAAAAAGATAAGGTTTTAGAAAGGTTTACTTTTGCTTGGAACGCAGTTCTTGCATGTCCTGAGACATTCGGTCGAGTTCCCCTCGACATTCGGCTTGAATTCTAGCAAGAATTCATATTTTGAGAGAAGAAAAAATTCATAAAAAACCTTCGTTTTTCTGCTTCCGAAGAAAGTTGCAATCTTTTTAATTCTGCCTCGAGGTAGGAAATTTGGTTTTGAAGTATCATGTTTTCAGAGAGAACTTGCTGTGGATGAAAATTTAGGATGAAAAAAAGAAGAAAAAAGGGAAAATTCACATTTTTTAACGCATTTGCCTCGAGTTCACGTTTCTCCTTCTTGTAGAAAGTTTCTAATATTTTGTAAAAAATGTGTTAATTTATTTAAAACATTAAAAATCGTCAAATACGAGAAGGTTTGGCTGGTTTTTCGTAAAAACTTGAGTTTTCGTTTGATGAAACAGTATCTTCTCGATTCTGAGGGTTGCCCTTTTAAAATACTTAGAAAAATGCTTTGGAAAATTAAAAAAAACAAGATGTTTTTCTTCTTCGGAATCGGAAACTGTGAACCCTCCGTTTTCAAATAATTTTATATCATCAGGGTTGAAAGTGGCCTGGTCGATCTATGAAACCCATTGAGAGTTAAAAATAGGGATTAATTTTTTGCCTTGAGATCCTTCATCATTCGCATAAGTTCTTCTCTTTTTTGAGTCATGGTTTTTTAAATATTTAAAATTCAAAAAAAATTGTTTTTTTTTATAGTTGAAAAGTTTTTTTGTTTTTTTAGTTACGATTTGTTTTTTTCTGGTCTAATTATTGAGATTTAATAAAGTAATATTTATAAATTTCATTTAAATTAATTAATTAAACTCATAAAAAAAAGAATACTTTTTTCCTCTTTCTAATGAAAAAACATTTTTCGTAAAGGTTGCCAACTAAAGGTAATAATTTACATTAATAGAAAATTCAATAAAAATTATCGAATTTTCTCCTTAATTCAGATTATTCAACACTTCAAACAGCTCCTGGAAATTCTTCTCTTCCTCCTGGTTTTCCTTTTCGAAATTCAATTGTCTCACGACTTTATCATTGTAAATTTCCGCTTTCTGAAATGCCTCGGTCAATTTAATTTTCGCATGATTTCTGCTTATTTTCTCCCCAGTCTCACTGATATTTTTCTCGAAATTTTCAGTCTTACAGAGTAACTTTTCAAAATTATTATTCTCGAAATTTTCCCCCATTTTTTTCTGAATTTTCTCATTAAGCTCATCTTTTTTCTTAATCACTCCTGGATGAAAAATCTTCAAATCGCCAATTTTTCTTCCATTTGTTGGACTGATGCGAAGTGGATCATGGGTTTCTATAATGAGTTTATTTTGAGGGGATGGTTGTTTTAAAATGACTGCGCTTTTGCGCTTGAAAGTGTTTGTGAAGGCTTCAAACTTTTGGTTATTGAGTGGGTTTTTGAATGTGGAAGGTGATTTTCCAGAATTATTAATAGCTTTAAGTGAAAAATCCAACGGTCTTTTCTTAGATTCAGGAGAAGGAATCATTTCTTTATTAATTGAAGTTTCAAAAACCTCAGAAAAAGCCATTTTGTTCGAGATATTATAATCTGAAGAGTCATCATTATTCATATTGGTGCGAAAATTGAAATTAGCAGCAGTTTTGTTGAATTTTTGTTCATTTTCATCGAGTTTATTTTGGAAAAGAGAGAGTTTTTTATGGGGGATGTGAGCCTTGATTACTGGAATGTGGGAATGGGCGATTTCATATGGTTGTTTAATTTCTGGGGAAATACTCATCTTTTGTTTTTCTTCTATTTGAGCTGAAAGATTCTCATCAGGCTTTAAGAAATTCATGAAATAAATGTTATTTTTATGAAAAGTACGGCTGTGAACTTCCTTTTTGGATTGTTGCGAGGAAAAAATGAATCCGTGGTGCTTGAAAGCTTATTGGAAGTGAAATTTAGCGACTTTAAGAAAAATGTAAAGAAAAAAAATTATTTTGGGGGAAATGACGAACCTCTTCGGAAGCGGGTGTCTGTTTGACTTTACGGAGCTGAAAATTGTTGATTTCCATAAAAATTGTAAAGGGTGTAATATTTTCTATTTGAGTCGAATATACAAAAGCTGAAAATAATCAAATAAGTTTTTTTTTTTTACAAATATTTAATTTTTTAAAGGTTGGGTGGGGGAGGGGAGGAGGAGTATATATAATATTGTATTTGAGGGGTATTTTTTTGTTTTAAGAAATGAATTTATTCTCTTATATTGAGTTGTTTTTTCAACACCTCCACTTCAGCAACTGAATATGCCTGTTCTGGTCTCAGTTTGACCTCATCGAAGCCTGTTTTGTTAAATTATAGAAAGAGGAAAATTTATGATAATTTATTGAAAAATGTCGAACTTTTTCTTCTTTTGAGACGACGTTTGTCATTCAGAAAATGAGTTGGGCCTCGAGGATATTCTAAAGAAATGAGAAAAGAATAATTATGGATTTTTCCTTATTATTAAAAAACTGGTTATGAGATATAATGGGACGAATACGATCGACATATCAAGACCAAGGCGAACATACCAAGGTATTGCAAACATTGTTGATTTTTATTGTTTTTCTGAGAAAAATTTTAGTTTGGAAATTATTTTCAAATTATAACAAAAACAAAATCTCAATGCTCTCAAATTTTTTCTTTAATTATCAAAATTTTTTTTTTTTTAATTTTGCTTTGGAGGCCCCGCACCCTATTCATGTTTTGATAAACGCAAAAATTTAAACATATTTTGAGAAATAGCAAAAATTTACAAATTTTATAAAAAAACTGTTTTCATTACACACTATTATATTATTACAACTCATCATTCATCACAATTTATAAGATAACCCTCTGAAATTCTTTTATACTGTCCCCCTTATAAATTTCAAACTTTGCACTCAAAATTCCGAAATAAAAAAAATTTAAATGATTCAAATCCTCTCGAGCTTCTACTAAAAAGCTCCCCCCCCCCCCCCACCTCTACATAGACCCC
>Ga0302186_10001833_pt1 | contig 17014 bp, 17 predicted proteins | sample II_Bog_E1_2_FD_198782 | JGI IMG/M metagenome (GOLD analysis project Ga0302186, IMG submission 198782) | Peat permafrost microbial communities from Stordalen Mire near Abisko, Sweden - II_Bog_E1_1 | ecosystem: Environmental > Terrestrial > Soil > Wetlands > Peat | place: Sweden: Abisko... | reverse complement strand
CACTAATTTACACAGATTATTTTTAAGGTAACGGCATTGATTCATAATTCAAAATTGACAGGAGACCGAAATATAAGCTTTTGAATAGTTACATATGGTGTATAAGATTGTGGATGAATGGGAATGAGGTGTACTTTATTCAACATTATAAAGTCAGAATATAGGAAATTTAAAGATACTGATGTCTAGTTGATTGAATAGATGTCACTTTACAAAATTGATTGAGTTGTCATAGAAGAAAAAGGATATTTCTTTACTAAATAATCTGCAAAAACAATTTTGAAAGCATTAGAAATACTTGATTTAATATCAAAGGGCGAAAGTTGCACCGTTCAATTTAAAGAACGACTCCCTCATCAAGACTCACTGGCACAAGAAATGGTTGCATTTTCAAATACCGAAGGAGGGTTACTGATTATAGGAGTAAATGATAAAACAGGTTCGCTGAATGGATTGTCATTTGATGAAATTCAAACAATAAACCGTCAATTAGTGAAAGTTACATCTCAGAGTGTTTTCCCATCAATAACAATAACTACTGAGACTGTCAATGTAGAAGGAAACAATTTAATTGTTGTCGGGATTAAGGAAGGATTCAGTAAACCTTACAAAGACAGGCTTGGATCTATTTATATGAAAAATGGTTCGGACAAAAGAAGAGTCACTTCGAATGACGAAATATCCAGACTGCTTCAGAGTAGTAAAGCAATGTTTGCAGATGAAATGATCATACAGGGGACTACTACTGCCGATGTAAACCTGGAATATTACAAAGTATTTATTCAAAAAAAATACAATAAAACATTTGATGATTTAGGTATTGAACTTCGACAAACTCTGGAAAACATACATCTTATGAATGAGGGTCAACTGACACTATGGGCCTGTTGTTTTTCTGTAATAATAGGCAAAAATACCGGCCTCAGTTTTCTATTCAATGTGTTTCAGTAGATTCGACGACTATAACGGGAAATACTTTTACCGATAATGAAGCTCCTTTTGAAGGAACTATGAAAGAAGTATTCGATAAAACAATTTCCTTTATTGGCCGTAATTTAAAAAAGATTCCAACCGGTGAGACTTTTAATAGTCATACTACCTGGGAGATACCTACGAAGTTTTTGAAGAACTTATCGTAAACTCATTGGTTCACAGAGATTATTTTATAAGTTCGACCATAAAGGTTTTTATTTTTACGGACAGGGTGGAAATTATAAGTCCCGGAAAGCTACCGAATTCACTTACGATTAATAATATACTTAGTGGAATTTCAATAACAAAGAATCCTATTTTACAAAATATTGCACAACACACATTGCCATACAAGGGTTTAGGGACCGGAATAATGAGGGCAGTATCTCTTTATCCATATATTACATTTATTAATGATCCGGACAAAGAACAATTTAGTGCAGTGATTAAAAGGAAACTAACATGATTAATTCATAATTCATAATTCAAAATTAAGAATTGGAAGAGTGCTGGAATTTAGGCTTTTGCAGATATTCCCCGTGCCTGATAAGATTTTCTATGAGAGGGAGTGAGGAAAAGAAAATTATTTAATGAATTGAACCGTCTTTGGCTGATGCTGAAGGCGGTTTTATTTTAAAAAGAAACCGTTTTTTATCAGGATATTTTTAGTGATGGAAAGCCATGCCCTGAATTTTTGAGATTTGTGGATGATGAAATTAATCCGGTATTGCGCTGAAATTGCGCCGAAATTGCGCTCACATTCCGCCCGGCAAAAATTACTGTTGTGAAAAAATAACGGTAGTATAACCGACATATTACGACTCTATATAGGATCGTAATATTACCGTTATATTACCGTTACATTACCGTTATATATCCATATTTCGAGCGTAATATCGGTGTAATGTGCGCGTAATTTCCCGGCAATTTCCCCGCAGGTTTTCGCCAACTAAACATGATAAAATAAAACCAATCAGGATTTCAAAATTTCAAAATACTTTTTATCAGTTGAGTCCCGTTTTACAGGTTGATCCGATACATAATAGTGATTAGGACTGTTTGCGGAGAATTATTTAATTAAGTATGTTTGTGGTCTGAAGGAATTGTAACTAATAGACAGATACTAATTTAAAATTTAAAGAAAATAAAAGCAATGAAAGTTTTAATCTCAGTTAAACCACAATTTGCTTTGAAGATATTCGACGGGACAAAGAAATACGAATATAGAAAACGTATATTCAAAAATTCAGGTGTAAATACGGTTGTAGTTTATGCCTCTTCACCTATGAAAAAGGTTATCGGAGAATTTACAATAGATAAAATCATGGAAGAGGAACCGGAAGTTTTATGGGAGATGACTAAAAAGCACTCCGGTATTACAAAAGATTATTTTGATAAGTATTTTTTAAATAAAGATTGTGCTTTTGCCATAAAGGTGAAAGATTTTATTCGGTATAAAGTGCCAAAAGAGTTGAAAGATTTTGAGTTGAAGTTTGCTCCTCAGTCGTTTGTATATATATAAAGCGTAAGTATTAATCAAAATTTGTCGATTGTTTTTGTCAAAAAGGAGAGAAAACGGTTTGATATTCATACCGATCATATAATTTTAATGGATGAAAGTGAACCTGATTGCCATCGTGGACTGGGGGGGGAAGATATACCCGTGGTGGAAAAAATTTTGTATGATGGTGTGTGAATTATAAAAAAAGTAATTTTACAAAAATTGTTATTAAATTGAATAAATGGAGTTGGTTTTAATACATAAATGGTAATTAGTATAAGTTGATAATAAAAAATATTTTCATCATTTCAAGTAGAAATTGGTTCTATTTTAATTAAATAATTTATATTTGTAAGTTAATCCAATTTAATAACAAATTTATTAATAAATTAGGGAGTAATATATAATTTAAGATTAAGTATGGCCGAAGAAATATTACCAATAAAAATTATAGAAAAAATTGAATATAAAGCAATTGATTTCTTTTGTGGCGGCGGTGGAATGACTTGCGGACTCCGTCAGGCAGGTATAAATGTAGTTGCAGGAGTTGATTTTGACAAAGATGCAAAAGAAACTTACGAATTCAATAACCCAGGTTCGAAATTTGTTTTGGCTGATATAAATAAATTAAAAGAAGAATATTTCGAAGAAAATTTCCTATTGACCAGAAACGATGATAATCTTATTTTAGTAGGATGTAGTCCCTGCCAATTCTACAGCATAATAAATGCACCTAAAATAAATTCTTTAAAATCTAAAGATTTATTGCTTCAATTTCAACGTTTTATAGATTATTATAATCCGGGATATGTGCTTGTCGAAAATGTTCCTGGGATAATGACTAATAAAGATACCATCCTACCTAAGTTTTTGCAATTTCTTGAAGTCAAACATTACAAAGTAGTTATGAAAGTAATAAATATGAAAGATTATGGCGTTCCACAAAACAGACGTCGTTTTTCATTGATTGCAACTAGATTGGATAGGGAAATAGCTTTACCCGAAAAAGAAAAGGAAATCAAACGACTTTGTGATTGTCTGGGCGAAGAAAATGGATTTCCCAAAATAGTAGCTGGCCATAATGACACAACAGATTTTGCCCATACAGTAGCTGGTTTACAAGAAATAAACAAAAAACGACTTGCAAAAACAGAGAAAAACGGTGGAACACGTTTAGCTTGGAAAGATGACCCAGAATTACAATTAAAATGTTATATAGGCAAAGATACTTCATTTGTTGATGTCTTTGGACGAATGTTCTGGGAAAGACCTTCATCGACTATCACGACTAAATTTTTGAATATATCTAATGGTAGATTCGCACATCCGTTTGAGGATAGAGCTATTTCAATCAGAGAGGGTGCAGTACTTCAATCATTCCCTAAAAACTATGTCTTTAAAACTAGCAGTATTTCTCAAGCTGCCAAATTAATTGGAAATGCCGTGCCACCAGAATATGCAAAAAGAGTGGGTTTAATAATTAACTCAGAAGATTAATATGCAATTTAGAACTAAAGCAAGAGCCGTCGATTTATTGGGTAAAGGGCAAATTGCAGATTTACCAACCGCCATTACGGAATTATGGAAAAACGGTTATGATGCATATGCTGATAACCTAAGAGCTGATTTATTTAAGGAAGGATATAATGGTCTTTCTAAATCCTACTTCATAATTTCTGATGATGGAAAAGGAATGTCAAGCTCTGATATTTTGGACAAGTGGCTTGTTTTAGGAACTGATTCTAAGTCAAGAGCTGATTTAGATACTCAATCAGAAGATACATTGTGGAAACGTCCACGAATTAAAGCAGGCGAAAAGGGAATAGGACGTTTATCTGTTGCATATTTGGGAAATCCAATGCTTATGTTGACAAAGAAATTAGGTTATCCTATACAGGCATTATATTTTGATTGGAGACTGTTGGAAAATTACAATTTATTTTTGGATGACATCATAATACCTACAAAGTCAGTTGATAATTTAAATATGCTAAATGAAGTTTTTTCTAATCTTAAGAAAGAATTTTTGTTAAATATTGAAGTCGAATACGACCTCGACAATAAACCGATTTGGGAAGGAAAACAATTAGGTCTTAAAGCTGATATAATAACTGAAACAGCTGATGCTTCGTTAGAAGAAACTATTTTACAGAGTATTTTTTCATTTTTTACTTCTGAAGATTCTCATGGGACTATATTTTTGATTTTTAATCCAATTAATCAGATTTTAGAGCTTTCAGAGAAAGATAGTGATGAATTAGAAGATAGAAAATTTGTTATTTCTAGCATGACTGGTTTCGCAAATCCATTTAAGGATGTATTGAGTATTAATGTAGTCACAAAATTTAACATATTTAAAGAGGGTGAAACTTACGATTTGTTGACTTCTCAAGGAGTTTTTTTTACAAAGTCAGATTTTGAATTAGCAGATGTATACATTAAAGGAGAATTTGACGGAAATGGAAGTTTTATTGGTAAAGTCAGAATTTATGATGAAATAATAGATTATAGTTATACAAATCCAAGGAAGAAAGATAAACGCTCATTTTACGGAATAGTTCCGATAGAATTAGGATATAATCAAGGTGAGGAACGATCATCTATACTTACGGAAACTCAATTCAATAGTTTATATAATAAAGTTAAAGAATACGGAGGACTCTATATTTATAGGGACGATTTTAGAGTATTACCATATGGACGAGAAAATTTTGATTTTTTGAACTTTGAGCAACGAAGATCTAAAAGAGCTGGTTCATATTATTTCTCGTATCGAAGGATGTATGGTTATTTAGATTTGACAAGAGATAGAAATACCGATTTAAAAGATAAATCCAGTAGAGAAGGTCTGATTAATAATGCTCAATATCGAGCTTTATATACAGATGCTACTAACTTTTTTATAACATTAGCACTAGATTATTTTGCAACAGAGGCAAAAGAGTCCTTGTTTCTTAATAAAAAAAAGCAAATAAATGAACAAAACGAAGCGTTAAAAGCAGACAAAGCTAGAGAAAAAGCAGAAAAAATCGCATTCACAAAATCATTAAATGACTATCCAAATAAATTAGTTGAATATCAAGTGAAATATGAGGAACTTCTTAATCAACTTGATGAAAAATTAAATAGAATTAATGTTGAGTATCCCGAAGTTGAAGAGGTTTTGGATGAACTACAAAAAATGGATTTAGAATTTAAGGGATTGTTACCCAAAGTTCCTAAACGCTATCAACCTACAGAAACTCAAAAGGAACGACTTTATAAGTTTGAAGAAAAATTAAATATTTACTTCGAGCTTATAATTCCTAAAAAAGAAGAACTAAATAAAAGAGCACAGGAAAAGTTACAAATTAGAGATTTAAAGATTGATTTCACAAAGAAATATAATGGTTATATTGCATCTTTAGAGAAGTCGCTAAATATTTACAAACAACAACTTAACGATAATTTCAATATTCTATCAAAAGACTATAACGAACGATCAAGAAGACTTGTAAATTCACTGATAGAAAACAAAGAAAAAATTATTATTAGTATTGTTTCTAAAGAACAGATAAATCAACTCTCTAATGAAATTGAGAAACACTACAACAGCTTATCAGAAGTAGCGGAAAGAACATTATTCCCTTTAGTTGAACATATAAATAGATTATCTTTTGATATTGATGAAGAACAGGTACAAGGTGCTTATAAGGCTCAGTATGATCAAATGAAATATCAATGGGAACAAACTAGAGATATGGCACAATTGGGTATTGCGGTTGAAATTATTGATCACGAATTTAATCAGCTATACGCACGAATTAATAATCAACTTGGAGTGTTAAACAATAACATTGCGATCAACTCAATTAAAGAATTTGGATTCCTAGAAAAAAACTTTAAACAATTGGAAGATAAGTACGCATTATTATCTCCATTATATCGGATTTCAGGAGCATTAATCAAAGATATCTCTTTTATTGTAATTTACAAATATCTTATTGGTTTTTTTGAAAATCAAATTTCCGATTATAATATTAAGTTTGATGTTTCAGATGATTTCAACAAGCATTCTATCTCCATTAGAGAGCCAATAATCCATACTGTTTTTATAAACATCATCAACAATGCAATTTACTGGATGCGTAATAATAATCAACGAATAATAAAGCTAGATTATAGACAAGATACTAATGAAATAATAATAGCCAATTCTGGAGAAAAAATACCAGATTACAGACTTGAAAGAATCTTTGAATTGTTTTATTCTCAACGTCCGAATGGAAGAGGTATTGGACTCTATTTATCAAAACAAAGTCTAAATGAATCTGGATTAGATATTTATGCTACTAATGACAAAAAATATAACACATTAAACGGAGCTTGCTTCGTCATTAATCAAATAACTGTAGGAAATGTATAGTCAAAAAGCATTTGATATATTAAACTCATCAATCAATTCTGCTATTTTTATTGATGAGAAAGCTAAGGATTTTTTTTCAGGTACTGATATCAATGATCAGATTCCCGAAGAAAGATTATCTTTCAATTTATTCAATACCTTCAAAGAACACGGGAAAAGTTTAGCTGTTCATAAATTTGAAGTTTCAAATTTTGAAAATCCTAATACTTTAGATTACCTATTTAAAGGACGAGATCTTATTCTTTTGGATTGGGAATTGGCTGAAGTTGCTGGGCAAGAGTATTCATTAAAATTGCTCAATAGAGCAATAAAGACTCCTTATATCAACTTTTGTTGTATTTATTCAAGTTTTGGAAATTTTAATGAGATTCCACTTTTCCTCGATACTTATTTTTCAGGTCTAAATAAAGATGATTTCGAAAAAATTAAAAATGCTTATGAGCATATTGAGCCAGAAGAAATTCAAAAATTGTGGAATGACCATGAAAATAGTATTGAAGAATTTTTTGAAGAAAATTCTATTATAATTGACACTTTTCCTATAGAGGCGATAAGAAATAAGTCAGCAGATTTAATTCTTCGTTATATATATATATCACTTAAAAGTGATAAATATATTATTGGCGAAGATACAAATAACAAATATGAAGTGTTAAACGCCGGAAGTAGTGATTCTTTTATCATTAATAATACTTTTGTAATGACTTTAAAAAAAGATCTTAATGTCGATTCAGATTATAGTGGTCTTTTAAAGAGAATTTCACAAATCATCGTAAAAAACAAGGGCAGTTTTTTTCAGTTGCTAGGGCTAGAAATGCAATCAGTATTTAACTCTAATGAACGTTTTATTGATGAAACTATATTGAAATCTTCGACTGAAGCTCTTTTCCAATTTAGAAATCATATTAACAATGATAAAACCTTTGGTATAATTATCAAAAAATTATTATTGGAACAGGCAACATTGAAATTAAGAACTGCTAAACTTGAATTACTAAACACAGATTTTTTAGATTTCAAAAGTAAGGAATTAGAAAATCAAGTACCAAGTAATGAGGATCTATTTCAGCTGAATGTATTCTATAATTCAGTCACTGTAAAGAGTTTAAATCCAGATGATATTCCTAATTTGAACTTTGGTGATATTTTCAAGGGATCTGGTGATGATTATTATTTATGTATAACGGCTTTGTGTGATTGTTATTACCCAAATAAAATCAATGGTAATTATTATTTTGTTAAGGGTACAACTTTGGGCGATATTGAGTTAGCACTTAAATTAGGGGATACGGCTTTTTTAAGCTTTTTATCTAATGGTAAGGCTGTTTATTGGGGAGATATTGAAAAACCAAATTTGAATAAGATTAAAGAAGTTAGACTATCAAATTCAAAAGACGACAATTCTTTACTTAATAAAGATATTGAAGAGCAAAATAAAAAAATCGAAAAATTACTTCAAAACCAAGTTATTCTAACTCGGTTCTTGTATAAACCATTTTATATAAAACCAGTAGTTTATAATGTTGAAAACAATAAACTTATAGATAATAAGATTAGAATATGGGATATAACAAATAATTTCAATCATGATATAAGAAATCACAATTTAAATTATTATGAAATTGATTATGTTACTACTCTAAGAAATGATTATGCTCAAAGGATTGCAAATCATGCTTTTGGACATCCAGCTAGAGTTGGAGTTGATTTTATAAAAAAATAATGTCTGATATTTTTTCAAAAACAAAACGATCTGAAATAATGTCTAAAATCTCCGGCAAAGAAACAAAGCCAGAGATTTTAGTAAGAAAGTATTTGTTTTCTAAAGGATTCAGATATAGAAAGAATGTAAAAGATCTTCTGGGAAAGCCTGATATTGTTTTTCCAAAATATAAAACGATAATTTTTATTCACGGGTGCTTTTGGCACGGACATGAAGGGTGCAATAAGTCTGTTTTACCTACAACAAATACTGAATTTTTGGGAAAAAAAATAGGAAAAAATATTGAAAGAGACAAAAACAATATATTAGATTTAAAGAAACAGGGTTGGAAAGTAATAGTTGTTTGGCAATGCGAATTAAAAACAGTTACTGTCAGGAACAGCCGTTTGCAGAAATTAATAATGGAAATTAAAAACCAGGTTGTTTGATACCTGGATAAAACAGAATACTTTCAAGACCTTACAAGTCAGTACATTTAAAATTAATACCATGAATAACACCTACGTAAGTTTTATTTCAGACGAACATTTACTTTTTTGTATTGCCAATCTTCATAATGCATATTTAAAAGCAAAAAGTAATATCTCCAAAAAGAATTTCTATAGTAATAAGGTTGATAATATTAAACTAATATTTGACTCAAAGCTAAATGAAATTGAGGAAGAAGATTTAATTAAATCTGAGATACTACGACAAATAGATAAATCGATAAACAATTCAATAGGAACTTTTCACGAACAAATATTGGGAGGTATTGAAGGCTTTCAAATGGGGAATTTAAGTGGGTTTGATATCAAAGCTAATGATGACACTTTGTTTGCCGATATTAAAAACAAGCATAATACTATGAATAGTAGTTCAGCGGAAAGCTTGTTTCAAAAATTAGCACATTATGCAGACACTTACAAAAAATCAACTTGCTATTGGGTTCAGATATTTGCTAAAAAAAGTTTCAATGAAAAATGGGCAGGAGTAATTAATGGAAAAGAATACAGCCATAGTCGTGTTTACAAAATATCCGGGGATAAGTTTTATGCATTACTTTCCGGTCAAGAAGATGCGTTTCTACAATTGTACAAAGCTTTACCAATTGCAATAAGTGATTACTTAAAATCAATTGAACAGAAAACAAAAGTTGTTGCTAATTCAGCATTGGAAGAAATCAATGCTGAAAAAAAAGATTCTAAAAGAAGTATTTTAGATCAAATTACATTTGATAATTATAGTTATTATTTAGGTTTTGATAAGTTGTAATATCGATTTAAAAAATCCACAATAGAATAACCAACTTCTTTTCCAAGATTAACAGGTACGGCATTTCCAATTTGTTTATATTGTTGAGCCAGTGAACCCTCAAATGTCCAATCATCCGGAAAAGTCTGAATACGGGCATATTCGCGTACTGTAAAAGGACGGGTCTCTGCAGGATGGCATCGTTCTGTTTGCTTTTGAGCTGGACTGCAAGTAAGTGTCAGGCAAGGTTCATCCCACCCAATACGACGTGCAATTCCTGTTTTTCCTCCACCAAGGTAATAACTTCCACCCATAAATTCTTTTTGTATATCAACAGGCAAATCTCTCCAATATCCCTTTTGAGGAACCATATCCAATACATCCTTTTTACTTTTTGGATATTTTGCTCCAATGGATTGTGGTACATCACAATCGTATAAATCACTTTTTTTAAGAGCGTCCTTCAGGTTATAAATCTTGGGATAAGGTTTAGGGTATTCGTATTTTAATTTAATATCTTTTCGGATACCGACCAAAATTAAACGTTCCCGTTTTTGTGGGACATTATAATTAATTGCTTTAAGAACTTGAAAGGGAACAACATTATATCCAATTTCATCCAATATGGAAATCATTCCTTCAAGGGTCTTTCCATTTTCATGACTTAGAAGCCCACGTACATTTTCACCAATACAAATAGGAGGGTTTACTTCCTTAACAGCTCTTGCAAACTCATAAAAAAGAGTTCCACGTGCATCTGCCAGACCTAATTTCTTACCGGCATAACTAAATGCCTGACAAGGGAAACCACCGGTAACAACATCAGCTTTATTTCTATATTCAGAAAAATCAAGGTCTCTAATATCTCCTTCCAACACTTTCCAATGGGGGCGGTTCTTTCGTAAGGTTTGGCATGCAAATTTATCAATTTCGTTCAAAGCGATACAATCTATACCTGCCTTTTCCATACCAACGGCTAAGCCTCCGGCACCGGCAAATAACTCCAATACGGTATATTTGTTTTCAGCTTTCACATAATTGGACACTGGTATAATGTCATTCTGTTCTAAAAGATCAGGGAATAAGGATTCCACTTGATCTCTTCTATAGCGCCTATAGTTACTTACCGGTTCGCGAACAGCAGTCAATTTGCCTTCTCGATCCCAACGTCTTAATGTTTCCTTGTTTTTACCAAGTAATTCGGATACTTCCGATAATGTTAAGTACTTTTCCATAACCATGTTATATAACCTTATACAATGGTTACAAATTTACAGCATTAATTTTGAATCACAAAATAAAACTTACTATTTATTTTGATTATTATTAAACTATATTGAAGATCATCATTTTACAAGATAAAACAATTTTTATCATCTAAAAAAAGATAGAATTAATACCATTCAAAATACTTTTAAATATTCTACTTATACTTTTAAAATCATTTTTTTGTTGTATTAATTGATTGTATTCATAATTATTTAGATTATTGGATAATCATATTAGAACTCTTACATTCTATAAATAATCATTTAAAGATCCTGATATAGAATACTATAATAACATTAAATCTTATAAATATATACTAGATTTAACACTTTAAATTTTGTAAATATAAACGGATTATTTATATTTGTATACATTTTAAACATTTAAAGCCATGAAAAAATCTGATAGTTATTTAGATCGAAATCTCTTTAATGAAGAAATATGTGATTTAGTTGAAGAGTATTTAAGTAATAAAGATGCATACACAGATGAAGTTGTTGCAATTCAAAAAAAGACAAAAAAAATTAAATTCTTATCAGAAAGAGAATTGAATCAAAATTGGGAAGTATATCCTATTAATAAGTTCCTCCGTAGAAATGTAGATGATACATCTTTTGAATTAGATATTGATGCCACATTGGATTTAGCTGATAGTTATTTCTTTTTTCATTAACTACACTTATTTATTTTCTATTGATAAATAATTGTATATTAAACTCATATTAATATGATACTCAATTTAAAAGGTAACCAAACAACTACTGTTCATAAAATTTGCATATCTAACTTTAGGAATGATAAATTTCTGACTTTAATGAATTCTAAAGTGAAATGGACAGACAATATCTTATTTGCCCGTACTTTTGAAACTCCTGATGAAGCTTTTGATTTTGCTGAAAATAAAATAGTGGAAGAAGTTATTGGCGATGAAATATATCTGCTAATTTGGACAGATACAAAAGCAGATATTTACAAAAACTAAGTAAAACCAAACGACTTATTAGAAAAATAATAATAAGTCGAATCAAGATTCATATTTCAGTTCCAAAACATCTTCTCTAATAGTATCACTTACACATCTCACATGAACCCATCAGGGTATGGTGATTGTGGTGCCGGAGGGAAACGTGGAAGATCAGACCCGTAAAGCGGAGTACTATGACACTACTTTTGAGTATCTGAAAGAGCTGGGGATAGAGGTTTTAGAATAAAGTCACTACTAAAAGATGGACGTATGAACAATTTAAAGCTGTTGCAAGCAGTTGCCGATATTTCGTATATTGCCGGATATGAAAAGCATTATTCGGGCAATTCTCGTTTTGATATATCTGAATATATATGGTGGGCAAAGGAATTTGAGCAAATTCATAAGAAAACGGATTGGGACAATGAAGATTATATGTTGGCTATTGAGCAATTTGCAACTGAAAAAATAAAACAAGCGCTGAATGAGGATATTGCTTTTGTTTAAATTATTCCCAAAAGATTAACTATACAAGTATCCAAAAAATAAACTTATCTGTGTAAAAGTGTGTTTATCATTGAAGAAATCATTTATCCATCTTAAAAAAAGAATATGAACAAAGTTTTAATAGAATCGGCTATCGAATCGGCTGTCAAACTGATTGCAAATGAACTGGAACCGCTTATCGAAGAGGATTTACGGAGTGAAATTGAAATCACGCTGGCACAACTGGAGCTGGCTTTAAAGGAATTGAAAACAGAATAAAAAGGCGGGTATTGTGGTTGAGGGCTTCTTTATCGGAGAAGCCTGACTTTTGAATTGTTCAGGACTCAACTAAAAACAGTACTATTATGAAAAAATTAGTAGTGCCGGTTCTTTTTCTTATTTATATCATTATTTTGATTATATGCATATATGTAAGCTATCATCCACAACAGAAACAGTTGAATGTTTCGGTAAAACTGGAGATAACCGGAAGGGGATATTATCAATACGGGCAGGATACAAAAGTACGGGATGACTTTTTCAGTAGAGTCTCCGTTACGAATCATGAAGACTCTACCATCATATTTTGGATGATGAGTTGCTCGTGGATGTTTGATATACTGAAATTTAATCAGGACAGCTTAGAATTTAGCATCGGTAATTGTACGAAAGATGTCCCTGTTAAAGTTGAATTGAAACCAGGGAAGTCGATTGTCTTTTATCCTGTTTTTTATGATAACTCAAAAAAAAGATTCCATCCTGTTTATTCTGATATTTCAATAAACAATAAACAGATCAGAATCGGGTTTAATCTGATGAAGAATGTATCAAAGGACCCTTATGGAGAGCAACCGCAATATATCAGGCCAGGGAATATATTCTGGAGTAACCCGGTATCGTTGGATTACAGAAATAATAAATTCAGGATCACTGAAAATAATTAATAATTTCAGGAAGCTGAAAATCAGGTTTTTGTAGATTAATAAACAGATCAATCATTCCTTATAGTAAATCCAAAAAATAATCATTCACACAATAATCAATAAAAATATCAACATCAGTATTCTCAGTCTTTGTCTCTTTTTTATGTTGTTCATGTAATGTAACCCAATGGATCCGACCAGTGGAAGACTTCGCATTGAGTGAAATCTTACTATGAATGCCCGGGACATCCACTAAAAACACTGAAGTTATGAAAAAATCAATATTATCGTGTAGTATTCTTTTGATTCTGGTTATTGTGTGTTTTTCAGGCTGTAAAAGGAAAGAAAAACAGCTGAATATCTCGGTAAAGATGGAGATTACCGGAGAGGGATATTATAATTTTGACAGGGGTGAAAAAAAGCATAATGATTATTTTAGCAAAGTCACTGTAACCAATAACGAGACAAAACCTGTTTCTTTTTGGATGATGAGTTGCTCGTGGTGGCATCAAACTCTGATATTTGATACTGATAGCATCGAATTTAGTGCCGGTGGATGTGATAAAAATATCCCTCTTAAAGTTGAATTAATAGCCGGGAAGTCAATTATTTTTTATCCTGTGTTTCGTGATATTTCAAAAAAGAGGTTCCATCCGGATTATTCTGATTCATCAAAAAACAATAAACAGGTCAGAATCGGGTTTATTCTGATGAGGAATGAACCAAAGGACCCTTATACGGATATTAAATTTGTTAGCCCGGGGAATATTTACTGGAGTAATCCGGTATCGTTGGATTACAGGAACAATGGATACCGGATCACTGAAAATAATTAATAATTGTCAGGATGCTGAAATATAGGCTTTTGTAGATTAATAAACAGATCAATCATTCCTTATAGTAAATCCAAAAAATAATCATTCACACAATAATCAATGAAAAGTATCAAAATCAGTATTCTCTCTCTAAGTCTTTTTTTCTTGTTGTTCACTTCATGTAATCTTATGGATCCTACGGGTGCAGTCTCCGCCTGGAAAATCAAGAATGATAGTTATTTTACAAACATGAAGGACAGTGCCGGTTATATACACGACACCATCGTGGCCAACTATCCCGGCACCAGCTATTATTACAAAATAACGACTCCCGGTAATCCGAACAGTATTAGTCCGGTAAGTGGTGACCAGGTGATGGTGAATTACAGGGGTAAACTGGTGGACGGTTCTATATTTGACCAGACCTATTCAACGGCTGTGATCGACAGTACGGCAACACCGCGTACATTTTATGACAATCAATTGATACCCGGGTGGACTGATAATCTGCTTCATATGAAAGTGGGAGAGATACGATCGATTGTACTTCCGCAGGAACTTGCCTACGGAGTTCAGGGGTCGGGTGCCATCAGTCCGTATTCCACAACGGTGTGGGTGGTGCAGCTGATAAATGTTATTCATTGAAAGAAAGGTTTGATGTCGCCCTCCCACCTGGTGTTGATTGCAGAAACATTGTGTTTACGGAGTGGGAGTGCGACTAATTTGATGTCGCCCTCCCACTTGGTGTTGATTGCAGAAACAATGTGCTTACGGAGTGGGAGTGCGACTAATGGGGAAGAAGATTTTCCTCTACCGTTTAGTCGCACTCCCACATCTAAACTTGAACCGTTTGCGTTAGAACAAGAAGTGGGAGGGCAACTGCCAGTTTACCTTTTAGTCGCACTCCCACATCTAAATTTGAACCGTTTGCGTTAGAACAATAAGTGGGAGGGCGACTTAATTGATTACACTATTTTAAAAATCAATTATTTGTTTTATTTTTGTATTTTGTTTTGAGAGATAACATCATGATCATCACGCGATGAGTTTAAATATTCTTTTTTTATTTTTACGTCTTTGACTTCAACTGTTGAATTTACAATCCACGTATAAACTATAAATCCATTATAGTATGACTTTTGAAACAGGTGATTTATACCATATCTACAATCAGGGGAACGACCGTGTCCGTATATTCTTTACACATGCGAATTATATTTTCTTTTTAAACAAAATAAAAAATCATATCCTGCCTTATGCTGATGTGCTTGCCTGGTGCCTGATGCCAAATCATTTTCATCTAATGGTGTATGTGCATACACTTGAAATATATTCCGGTAAAGTTCTTGTTGATAGTCTAAAAAATAACCCTGCTGATTTAAATGATCGGCCTACTCATAAAACAACTATTAATAAATCAATTGGTACCCTGGAGTCATCATATACACGGGCAATTAATATCCAGGAAGACCGTTCGGGTTCTTTATTCAGAATACATACCCATGCAGAATGTCTGACAAAGACTGACCTTCATACACCTTCATTTTTCAATACTTCCGGTGGCACTTTGATTAACCAACATTTTGCAGAAAAGGAATATCCACAGATTTGTTTTAATTATATCCATAATAATCCGGTAAAATCGGGGCTTGTTAAATATGCTGAGGATTGGGAATTCTCTTCCTATCCTGATTATTGTGGATTGAGAAATGGACAATTGATCAACCGAAAGAGAGCGGAAGAGTTTGGATTGAGTCTTTAATGAGAAAGTTTTCCTCTACCTTTTTAGTCGCACTCCCACATCTAAACTTGAACCGTTTGCGTTAGGACAAGAAGTGGGAGGGCGACTGCCAGTAGCAGGATGCGACTGCTTTGATGTCGCCCTCCCACTTGGTGTTGATTGCAGAAACATTGTGTTTACGAAGTGGGAGTGCGACTAATTGGGAAGAAGATTTTCCTCTACCTTTTTAGTCGCACTCCCACATCTAAACTTGAACCGTTTGCGTTAGGACAAGAAGTGGGAGGGCGACTTAATTGATTACACTATTTTAAAAATCAATTATTTGTTTTATTTTTGTATTTTGTTTTGAGAGATAACATCATGATCATCACGCGATGAGTTTAAATATTCTTTTTTTATTTTTACGTCTTTGACTTCAACTGTTGAATTTACAATCCACGTATAAACTATAAATCCATTATAGTATGACTTTTGAAACAGGTGATTTATACCATATCTACAATCAGGGGAACGACCGTGTCCGTATATTCTTTACACATGCGAATTATATTTTCTTTTTAAACAAAATAAAAAATCATATCCTGCCTTATGCTGATGTGCTTGCCTGGTGCCTGATGCCAAATCATTTTCATCTAATGGTGTATGTGCATACACTTGAAATATATTCCGGTAAAGTTCTTGTTGATAGTCTAAAAAATAACCCTGCTGATTTAAATGATCGGCCTACTCATAAAACAACTATTAATAAATCAATTGGTACCCTGGAGTCATCATATACACGGGCAATTAATATCCAGGAAGACCGTTCGGGTTCTTTATTCAGAATACATACCCATGCAGAATGTCTGACAAAGACTGACCTTCATACACCTTCATTTTTCAATACTTCCGGTGGCACTTTGATTAACCAACATTTTGAAGAAAAGGAATATCCACAGATTTGTTTTAATTATATCCATAATAATCCGGTAAAATCGGGGCT